>Ga0123352_10016656_pt1 | contig 11713 bp, 7 predicted proteins | sample TergutLab28metaG_FD_89700 | JGI IMG/M metagenome (GOLD analysis project Ga0123352, IMG submission 89700) | Labiotermes labralis P1 segment gut microbial communities from Petit-Saut dam, French Guiana - Lab288 P1 | ecosystem: Host-associated > Arthropoda: Insects > Digestive system > Gut ...
TGTTACGCCACTGCTACGTAGTTGCTACCTAATTGTTGTTACTTACATTACTTATTATTTACATAACTAAGGATAGCCACAAATTCACATTCATTATTACTAACAAAACTTATTATTTCACACACCTCACTCTATGTTGTCTCACCTGTAATCTAACCCCCAATGGTATTATGACAACACACTACACACCTTCTTAACACGTTCGGTAAATATCTAATGGAAAGTAAACATATATGTATGTATGTATATTTGTATGTATTAAGTTCAGATTCTGTCTAGGACATTACGTTAGTACTCAGGGCTTGTTACTATGTTTTCTGTCTAAGTACACTGTGTATTGTACTGATGAACTGTACATTCTGAGCAAATGGCATTCTTGTATAAATTTGATTTGACTTATTTCCGTATTATTATCGTAAGTATTTTATTGTAATGACTCTTTCTGTATTATATATTATTTATACCTGCCAAGTTCTATATCCACCTCAGTGGATCTCTGGAATACTAAATAAATGAATGAATGAATGAACTAATCAGTACAATGCAGGAAACAGCAAAAGATACATCTGATAAGTGGGATGGGCTCTGAGATTCTGAAAATATGCACCACTCATTGATCCCACATCATGACTTAGATTTATTTGGGTACTCTTCAGAACACTGAACATTACAAACTTCTAAATCACATGTCTGTCATATATTTATCCTGTCTTCTTTACTCCTCTTGCTGAACAAGTATGGCAGTACAGTTTCTAAGAGTGAAAGGGTTCAGTGTAATTTCTAACAAGCTGAGTAGCTTATGTCTGAAACAATTGTCCTGCTCATGGTGTTGTGGGTGAGGTAAACTGGTAACCTTTTCAATCAAGTGCTACATGAGTTGAAGTCAGAAATCTTTGTCAGTCAGTCATTTGGTACAACCACGGTATGTTAGGTGGTAGCTCTTCAGATTCTCGTGTCTAAGAAGTGATTCCATCTCTCTCATTTATTTAATTAACTATTTACCTTCCATTTCCATGTTTTACATTTTATCAAATAACTGTTCACAAGTCTTTTACTCTTTGGGTACATACCAATAGTCCTGTATGATATTTGGCTTCATATCATTTTAATTTATATTTTGGAAGTTGCAGTGCTGGTGGATCATGCATACTTGTCAGTATGTGTACATCTTCAGACCATTGTTGACAAGTCATCTCATCATAGATTATCACTCCCTTTTATTTGTTTGATGATAGTGGATGTCAAGTGTATGTCATTTGTATATGTTGCTATCATCGGTAGTCAGACTGGTAGAAATCAGTATCATATGTATAGCAAGACATGTCATGTAAATTTTAAAAACTTTATTCTGAAAGGTTTGTGACTTTAGGCTGTGTTGTTTGCAAATATTCTTCCTTTGAGAAGTAGTAATACTTTATTCACAGCCAGATGTTTGGAAGGAACATCAGAAGATTGTACAAAGTCATAAGCTTTGTTGTATTATAAATAAATACCATTTAATATTGCAGTGCACAATGTATGATGACTAGTTCCATCTATCTTCTCACACCAGAATGAACATCACATCACCTTTGTGTGGTCATATTTCAGTACAAGAAAATAGCTGGAAAGGACATGTAATTTGATAACATGAAGTGATAGAATTCCTGATTAAGGAGGAAATCCCCATATCATGTATTAATGCATGATGTCAACATGCAAATGGAGATGCATTCTTGGGTGTTGTGTCAGATGATGGGTAAAGTATTTTAAAAATACGAACACAGACATTGTTGATCAGCCTATAATGGTTGTCTGCAAATTGCCTGTACTGAGAGAAACAAAGAAAATTCAATGGGTTCATCAGAGAGACGTGACACGTGACAATTGCAGAAACTTAGCAAAGACTGGAATAAGGCACCATGCCATCCAAGAGATAGTAGAAAGTTTGGGGTACTGGAAAAAATTTGCCCATTATTTCCTGTATTGTTGACGGAGGAGCACAAACTTCAGTGAAAAATGTTTTCTTATAGTTGCTGGAACATGCTGTCAAAGGTAACAGCTTTCTTCACAGCACCTTGGTGGGTGATGAAAGCTGCTGGCATTACTTTGATCCAGAAACAAAATGACAGAGCATGGTATGGCATCACACAATATTGCTAAAGAAAAAGATGCCAAAACAAAGTCCTCATCCCAGTAGACCATGGGAACTGTCTTCTGGGCTGCTGAAGGATGCATATTGGTTGAATTTTTGTCATGAGGAAACCCTCGATGCTGCTGGTTACTGTCGTGTGCTCCAGAAGCTTTGTCATGCATTGTGAGACAAACCTCCAGGGAAAAAACAGATTATCCTGCAACACAACGCACAGTGCACCACATTGCTGCTCTCTGTGTGGAGAAGATTCAGAAGAACAGCTGAGAACTTCTACCCCATTCACCTTACAGCCTGGACCTTGCACCCTTGTACTACCATCTTTTTCAGTTTCATAAAGGATTTTACATGTGGCCAGCACTATGTGACTGATAAGGCAGTCCAGGAAGCCATCTGATGTTTATGAACTGCTGAAATGGAGTTCTATTGCACTTCTGGAATGGTCGCAAAAGTGCGCCAATCAGGATGGGGATTTTGTACAGAAGTAAATACAGTGCACAGATTTGAGTGACATGCTTTGTTTTAGTGTTTTTATGTTTACTTTATTGCAAAATTAATTGGCTCATGACTTTCAATAATATTTTATGTATTTGTCTTCCACTGTGCCAGAAATGCTATGGCTTAGTTTCTGTAGTATGTATGGGCAGTCTTCTCAGTACCACAGTCACTATTTCAGAACCAGAGAAATAAAGGATATAAAAAAAAACTGTATGGAATTGTTCAGTCAATGACCTGCATTTCTCAGGCTGTACCATATGCCATGTTCCATTGCAGTAATAATCAGCAGAAACAGAAAAAGTTCATATCCAGTGATGTCAAGTCCTGAAGAAGATTATCATCTGATTTGTCCAAGTACTTTTGATTATATTATATGGTCCCCCCCACCAGCACAGTAATAGCAGTTCAAATTAGAACATGATAGTGTGTGGCGGTATATATAGTATTTATTTAGATACAGTGCCAGTTGTTTCTCTGTCCCCCCCCCCCAGTATCATCATTGAATACATTGCTGTTTCTTCCAGTTTTTCCTGTCACTTTTCTTCACTCACCATACTTGTAACAGAATTAGTGCAATGTTATGGGCTTTTGTAAGTAATATTAATTTCATATGTGCACCTCAAATTATTAGGTGTTAAGGCACTAATTTTGATCAGTAAAGAATGAAGTTTGGCCAGTCCTACTAGCTGCTTTTGTATATGACCACTTAGTTATTGAGGTTACAGTTTCAGATTCTGTGTAGTCAGTTCACTGTATGTTGGTGTTCCCTGCACTGGTAATGGGGTCCTACATCTAAGGAGTGCTACCATTAGACATAATAATGATTTTGAAGGCATTTGTAATACAGCGACCTTAATACACTGAATAGACTATGGCAGTGTGAAAAGAAGTTGAGAGGATACAATTAGGCAACATTGGCAGGGAGGCCAGATTTAGGATTTAGAATAGACCACTAGGAACCTTTCCTCATAGTAGATGATGCTAACATTTCCATATTAACTATTTCACAAAAGAGTACATTGGGTATGTGTAATATAGTGTATTTGATGAAATGGTGTAGAGATATATACAAGAGGTAATGACACATTGTTTATATTTGCTTTATTGTACATAGGTACAGTCGAGTGGAAGATTTATCTGGTTTTGTGAATGGCCTTTTCTTAATGGTCATCTCATTATTTGTGCTGTCTGAAGCTGTGAGTCGTCTGTTAGATCCTCCACACGTCAGTACACAAAAACTGTTGATGGTCTCAGTTGCTGGTCTGTGTGTCAACCTAGTGGGCATTCTTGCATTTAGGTAAGTAGGTAAAAAATTAGTTTCTATAAGTACCTGATTAAATGGCCTTATATAACTACAATTCTCATTGAAGAATAGGTAATTTTTATTAAAAAATGAAGGCAAATGCTTAAAAGTACACAACTCGGTTACTAGTTTATCTAGAAAAATTACACCTTGAAACTGTAATGCACTGATATGAATATATTTTTAAAATAGGAATTGTTAGATATCTATTATCATTTCTGTCATATTTGCATACAGTTTGTTCAGGTTCATATTTGTGGAATAAATAGTAGCTGAGCTTTGGTGATGCAATTTTTAATCCATCAGACATGATTTTGTGTGTCAACTCAGCTGAGGATCCAGATTTGGAGATGTTATTTGAAATTATTAGCTCAAAAACAAGCATCCAAGGACCCACATTTTCATAGATTTGTTTTTTATCATTGTGCTGTGCATATGTTGGGAGCATAAATTTCAGAAATACTGGGTGGATTTCATTGTTTCTAGCCATTCAGGCATGATTGATGATGTTAATAATGTATTGTTATATCAGTGTAGCCTTATACATATTAAGACATGAATGTCTTTTTTTTTTTCAGACATGGTCATATTCATGGACAGCATCACAGTCACAGACATGTACATGGTCACAGTCACTTAGGGGGGTCTTATAGTCATTCACACAATGCAAACATGGAGGGTAAGTTTATATTGTGGCATTCTGAGTTTGTTACAGAATACATGATGTTTCAGTGATCATTTATTCCAAACATTTCAGATGCATTGTGTTTATATGGGATATTGTTAATACACTAATGTTTATCATCGAATACTGTGACTGTAACTTAAGCTATATTTGGAGGCTGGCAGCCATATTTTGAGACAATAGAGAATTTAAATCAGGGTTAATATTTATTAGTAGTGAAATGCATTAGGAAATGTACACATAGTACGTATAAGGGCCAGGATAGTGTAGTCAGTATAGCAAGTCACTATGGGCTGGCCAATTGGGGTTCAAATCCCAGTGAGACTGAAATTTTCCACACCAGGCCTGAGGCCCATCCAGCCTCCTGTACAATGGGTACCAGGGTGTGGCATTTACCACCCACCCCTATCTAGTGACAAAAGTTAAAGGAAGAGTATAGCTATACCTCTACTCCCCTTCAGGGCCTTAATGGCTTCTTCTAAGGCAAAATCTATCTTCTACCTGTACACGTAGTATAACCATTACAGTGTGTTTATTCCTCTACAGATGTGGTGATAGTGCATTGAGTTCTCCAAAGCGACTTATTAGGATCTCTTAATAAATGTCTGTTTTCCTTTCTTAACTATCTCCCCTTCCCTTCTTTCTTCCCTTCATCCTCCTCATTATTATTATTGTTATTATTATTATTCCTATATTTCCCTTTCCTCTTATACTTGAGCTTAGAGTTGCACAGGTGCCCCTCCATTTCGTGTAATTGCTTCTTGCAGGACATTGTGAAATGACCTACTTCCAATTTTTTTTATCTCACGTCTCAGCTAGTGGTGCAGATTTGTGCGTGATTTCTGTGTAATTGTTCTTTTGTAGGTCCTTCTAGATATGTGTACTGGGAACTACCTGGTGTCTTGATACACCTAAAATCATGTAACCTTATCAAATATTTTTCCTTTTTTTGAATTTACTCATCCAAAATTCTGTCCTCTTTACGTCCTCAAACTTTTTTTTTTCACTCTGTATTTCCTCTAAATTGTTTTTAGCATGCCAGGGCCACCAACCTTTATTCCAGTATCCCTTCACTATGTCTGTTACTTTTCTACCCTAAAATGGAGGCAGCAGGTGCCTCTCAAACATATGTAAATGCTTAAAAGACTATGTGCCACCACATCAAAGAAGGTTGTAATTTTCATATTCATTATTGTGAGAACCTCAAGTCTCAAATGTATCACAAGTGTGCCCAGTGACAAGATTTGGTATTCATGGTGTAAAATTTTCTTTCCTGTCTCCAGAGCATTACTCAGGAGTAAAATTTAGAAAATAAATGTTGATGTAGTCAAGGTTTTAGGAGTAATACTGATTTACAGGCGTTTTTCTTCATGTCATGGCTGATACACTGGGCAGTGTTGGAGTTATTGTATCATCTGTCCTAATAGAACAATTTGGATGGTACATAGCAGATCCAATATGCTCTATATTTATTGCTGTTTTGATATTTGTGAGTGTACTACCACTTCTGAAGAATGCAGCAGTTGTACTTCTGCTGCGAACTCCTGTAAAAGTGCAAGACGAGCTCCCTGCAGCTCTTAACAAGGTTTGTTATATGACATTTTATTAACAGTAGTTATTCTGGGAAGAATATATTCTAGCCCTTTTGATGGTTGATTCTGTGTACATAGACAAACAGATCTTATAATTCAGTAATTATGGATATCACTGATTTATTACTGTACACAATTACTGCTAACATATATGCCAGCCACCCATTAGCATTTAGACATTACTTCATTATTTTGCTCCATGTCCAAGAATATGTCAGCAGAATATTTACGTACTGAAGATTCAAGTCTTCTGGGTTGTTACACCAAATGGACTGGTAAATAGTTACCAGCAAATTAAAGGATTATAGTGTCTTGAATCTCTAGGGTCAAGCAAAGACTATTTTTTATGATCTGCACCCCCTCTCTGGTGGTTCACTGATTAGCCCTTAGCCGCTGAACGACATGTATATATGTCACGCAATGAGCCCTTTAAATAGCCGAACGGCCACTAAAGTGGCCGGGGGGGGGGGGGGGATTTAATTCCGGCGTCAAAGGGTTAACATTATAATCCATTTCAGTATGGAGTCTATGCTGTTGCTACTTGTTATTTTACACTAGCATAAAGACCATTCATGTTTCAATGATAAAGTGTTGTGATGCTGTACTTACTTCAATGTGGCCCACTCTTGTACATTATACATAATACATTCTATCCTGTGAGGGACACTATCCATCACAGTTCACTGAATATTCACACTGTGAACTTAAAAAATGCTGGAAAGACATGTTTTTATGCTTTTGTGCTTCATAGAACAACTGTATGTACTAAGCTGGACGGATAGCCAGAGCTGGGTTGTGGAGGGTGAACTCAGGAGCTGGGAGGTTTCAGAAATTTGCTTAAAGAAAAGTAAAGGGTGTACTGAAATTAAACTTACATAAAAAGTGAATTTCTAACTGTGTCTTGTAAAATGCAAGAGTGATTATAATGATGACCAATATAGAAACTTCACTTGTACTTCAAACAGGATGTACACAGTACTTGATTCTTGGATAATGCTGTTGGTTCCTGGCCAGAGAACACTAATGTACTGCTTAGACAGTCAGTTGTTGGCTTGTCACTCTGGAGGCCTGGGTTTGATTCCAGGCCAGTGCAAGTGTGATTTGTGGTGGCAAAGTGGTAATAGGACAGGTGTTTTTTAGTACTTTGGCTTTTCCATCAGTATCATTCCATCACTGCCCATATGTATTCTTTTATCTATCACCAATGCTATATTATCTCAGTAATTGACATTGTCATTAACACTCATGCATTGAACTCGCTCACCCCTCACTCCACTTGCTCACACTCACCCACCCACCCATTTACTTGCTCACACTAAACACAACCACTCCACTTACTTGCTCAGTCACTTAACCCACTTATTCAATGGTACTATCACTGGCAAACTAAGAATCACTGCTGGTGGGGACAGGACCTCCAGCAGCAATCACATACCACCTTCTCAAGCACAAACTCCTCTGTGAAGGAATTGCTTCACTGTCTGGCAGGTCTAAAAATAACGTAAGTTGAAATATTCTTGTTAATTCTGCCTAACAGTACGTAATATGTCTCTAAAGAGGGATGGTTTATGTCAATGTACAATACAGTGTAGAACTGATTGTACTCTGCATTATACAGTCTGGCATACACTGACCACATTCAATTATTGTAGATGAATGTTAGTTGCTGAATGTTATTATTTTTTTTTTCTGTTTGCTTTTATGTTAGAGCAAATGATGTGTAGGAGCACATCTCTTAACATGGCACTAGAATACCATGTCCTGGCTGGCACATTTCCATACCTGGCATCTTTTGATTTATTCTTCTGGGGCTATTTGAAGGATCAGTTTTTGATCTGCTACTGTCAGCAACATTGGTTACTTTTAAATAACCGAGTATGAAATAGACACTGCTAGGAACATTTGTTGTGAAATGCTAGGAAGTGTCTGGAAAGAAATACCTCATCACTTTCATGTGTGGACAGCCAGCAACACAGTATACATTGAGTACCACTAGTGTACCAAACACTTCCTGAAGTTGTTCCAGTGGTACATGCCTCAGTTCTCTATGCTGTTTATCTTTATAAAAGAAATTGTTGGAATTGCTGAGATAATTTGTGTGTACCTACATATTTCTTTTGGCAGAGATGGACAGTGCAGTACTAATTGACTGTACTTTCCACTTCCTTTACTGCTGTCTTCTGTTCCTCTCCTTTATATCTGTTGAATAACTTGCATAATGAAAGAAAAGGAACTGTTAGGCTTGTACTTATATAGAATGTTCATAAAGTCACCTTTATCAGAAGTTGCATATGCTTTGATGGTTATTACATGAAATTTTGATAACATGATTTAACTTTGCAGCTGTCGGTGTTAGAACATTTGTGTGTACCTATGTAGTTGTACAGTAAACCACCTTACAAAAATATTTTGTCTTCACAGTGTATCATCACATGCTGATTTTTTTCAGCATCAGTCCTAGCCACAGAGTATTTTCCTGTACATGTAAACTTCAAGACAAATGGGTTGAACGTCATTCCAGAAGACCATAATCTTGATACAGTATTTAGCTGCACCTTTAATTTACATGAAAGATAAAATGAGCTATCATTTCTGTTAATGTGGGTTTAGCATTACAATGAATGTGGAAAACTTCAATGTTTGCCTTTGTGTCTCTATTCAGGTGTGTGCCATGGAAGGTGTAGTTGGAATTCGTCAACCACATTTCTGGCAGCACTCTTCAGACACAGTAATTGGGACCATACATATTCAGGCCTTACCAGAGGCTGCTGAACAGAAAATTATTCAGGAGGTATTGTACATGCAGTGTTCTAACAGTAGAGTAAAAGATCCTGTACTGAGATCAGAAATGAGCAATTTTCCATTGGATATGCCATTTTTAATGTTCATGTGCTGCCATATGCTGCAGTTGAACAGGTGGGGAAACACTGTTTCAGTTGATGTGTAGCAAACTGTTGTACATATTTTTTTCACTATATATGGCAGGGTTAATAGTTTACATGTAGTATTCTGCTTCTCAAGTTGTTCTTATAAACTCTACCTCATACTTGTGTTATTTCAGGTAACAGAGATGTTTAAAGAACTTGGTTTCTACCAGTTTACTGTCCAGGTGGAGAAGGAACAGTATTTCACACACATAGCAGGAGTGAGTTTGCAGTTGAAGACAGATTTTGGTTTTGGTAGTGAAGGAAGGCATTCTTTAAACTCAGTTAAAGCTGTTTAATGTTTTAATAATGTATACAAATTGTTTAGAATAAAAACTTTCGGTATCGTTCATTATCTCTCAAACAGTGGTAGTAAACCTATGATACCAGTTAATTCCTTTATTGTCTTTAAAACACTGAATGTTGTCACAGTATAAAATTTAAACCTATTTCCTATTTATTCCACTACCATCCATTATCAATATAACACTTTACTTAGTTTGCTGGAGGCACAATGAAAAGCACTGCCACTTGCCAAATGGAATGTACAGATAGTAGTTTTTATTGCCAGAGGGACAACTGCAGAGCAGGCAACAACATTGATCACTGTGTAGCAGTGATGCCTGCTCTATGGTAAGCTGTCTGGTGATAAAAATACTCACTGTATGCCTACATATTTATTTTTAGGTGATGGAAACTACTGCCATGCAAGCATAATTGTGCTGGCTGCAGGAAGTAGATGTTAGATTATTCCTCTTATGTAGAGTGTTTTATGGGTTGTGGACATAACTGTTGATGATTTCCCCAACTCCTTTGGCCAAACAAGTTCATACTAACATGTGTCCAGTTTTGAATGGTTATGGAGTTATGACCACTTCAAACTTAGAACAGAAAGTATGGATTACTGAAAAGATATGGAATACAATTATATGATAAATCTAATGCCTAAATTTATCTTCATGAAAGATACTGTAATTTACACTGACCTGTGTTTAGAGAAAGTTTGTGAAAATCCCACCCTCTGCCACCAATGCATCTTGCCACACGGTTGTGAACAGCATGCATGAAAGTGAAGAGACGAGCCTGAAATTTTGCTTATGTCATCCATAATCACTTCAGTTTCATGTAACGTCGTAACAGTAATATCCGTTTTTATTATCTGAGCAAACACAACACTTTGAACACTATGTATTCATCTATTACATAATGTTTTGGCCATTTTTTCAGCCGTCATCAGGTGGAATTAGAATGACAACCAGAGAAATATACTGAGGCGGTGGCCTCCCCTTGAGTTATGCTTTAAAATAAATATATTGACTGATCATTCCCTATAAGGGAATAATACTAAAATGTATAAAGTGGAAATTAATTTATTAAAATGCAATTACTATTGAAATGTAGATGAAAGAGATTTATTTTCTTCGTTTTCCTTCATGTTGTTTGTAGAAGATATGGTTCATATAACCGGAAATGTTTGACACCATCCTAACTGTTGACACACTGAGTATTTTTTTTATAATCTGTTCATACTTAGCTGTCTTGCCTGTGAGCACCCTCTGTTGACAGTGAAGGTTACTGAACTCTGTGATTTCCTTTATTGTATGTACCTATACATTTGTCTGTTCCAAAGTAGTGATATGTAAAGATAGCTTGCAAAAGATAAAGAATTCAGACTGTTAAAAATAACTTACTTGAATATTAATGTGAAATTTTAACTGGGTATTAATTATTCAGCTCATTTTAAAAGTAATGGAAATTGTGTTTATGTAAGTTACTCTTAGTCTGTTTTCCTTGTTTTAAATGGGTAGATCTTTTGATGATGATATCACGAAGTTTACTAAATAATAGTAATAATAATAATACAGTTGCCATATACATAATTTGTGTATCACTTTAGTTGTTATAGGTTGTGTGTTCTGTCCACTACTGAACATGAGTTAATGGGAATTAGCTATAGGTCGATTCAAACACTATCTAGGATTTTGTTGAATTACAGTTTCAAAAATTTTATTATATCCTAATGTAGATTTGTCATCGAATTGACTGTTCATACGAGTTTCTTTATAAATATGAAATTTCTCTAATACATTCATAAAATTTCCTTTTCCCGCAACTTGTATTACTTCCATGATGTCTTCTGTAGGCCTAATGGAATGATAACTTTCTTGGAGGTGTCGTGCAAATTTTTAATTTTGAATTTGATGTTTATAATAGCAGTCCATGAGCTGCATTCACAAACACAATAGCCATTGAGGATAGGACCCATGTTGATTTGGACTTTTCCAATTATACAGAAACCCTTAGGAAATCACCTCCCACAGTAATGTCCATAAATCCTGAAACTTTTCTTCTTCTTCTTCTTCTTCTTCTTGAAAGACATCTTAACAGCTTATACTGTTCGTCACACACACACATACATGGTGTCCCAGGAGGAATGTGCCAAACTTCGGTAGGGTATTCCTTATGTTAAAGTATACCGATATAACCCAAAACACCTATATCCAAAGTTGAACGGTTACGGAGATAATGGCCAGAGAAGTTTGAAACTTTGACAGCTGTTACACACTTATTGATTACCAA
>Ga0123352_10016657_pt1 | contig 11713 bp, 6 predicted proteins | sample TergutLab28metaG_FD_89700 | JGI IMG/M metagenome (GOLD analysis project Ga0123352, IMG submission 89700) | Labiotermes labralis P1 segment gut microbial communities from Petit-Saut dam, French Guiana - Lab288 P1 | ecosystem: Host-associated > Arthropoda: Insects > Digestive system > Gut ...
ACAGAATTATGAAATATATAGCATTATTTACTGAATTTTCTGTAGGAATTTTGGTAACACAGAATTATGAAATATATAGCATTATTTACTGAATTTTCTGTAGGTATTTTGGTAACACAGAATTATGAAATATATAGCATTATTTACTGAATTTTCTGTAGGAATTTTGGTAACACAGAATTATGAAATATATAGCATTATTTACTGAATTTTCTGTACGTATTTTGGTCACAGAGAATTATGAAATATATCGCATTATTTACTGAATTTTCTGTATGTATTTTGGTCACAGAGAATTATGAAATATATCGCATTGTTATTACATATAATTAAAATTTGTCAGCTGCGTTAATGCTGTTGTGCCTTGTTCAATATATTCATATACAATGCTCATAACTCTCTTTTCCTTGTTAGACTCTTAACAGCTATATGACGATATCGTGTAGAAGACGCGTGCGAAATCCTTACTCGAGACGTGCCTGCGAACAGGAGAACAGCATTAAGTTGTACTTCAGAAAAAATTTATATTGGTGACGTAAAATTAATTAATTGATCATTCAGGATCCACAATAAGGATCTTTGTGACACGTCTGAAATATTGAGTTCTCACTGGATGCTGCATTATTTGAAAAGCTGACTCTTCAGTTGAACCTGTGCTGTAGGTACTTAGTAAAAATCCTTCACTGACCGGAAGAGAATAGATGCGACAGAGAAACTAGCACCAATATTACTACTCGCTGATAGTAAGAGTATCAATGCAACAATAAATAATGGAATAGATTTGGGAAAGGTTTAGATTTGAATTCCTACTGACGGATGTATGAATGGTAAATACGTCTTGAAAACACAGTCCATGAAAACACCTGGGGCATGTGGTGATATATTACTTAAAGGTGTAGAGTTCAAGTGTGGCTACGGCCAAGAGTGTTAGGGAGTCGTTTTTATCAACTCTCTTTATACACATTGATTAATTGGACCAGCAATATATCTTAATGCATTATAGATTGCCATTCATTCATGCTAGAGAATATATCCACCCCAGGTCCTGTACCTCGCCAAGCTGGGATTATGTTGGGTGTGAGATGATATTTTTCACGAATATAGGCTGACAGAATTCCGGTCCGCCAAGCCTGTCTCGCTAAACCGGATTAATGAGCGCTGTTCTGTGAACCAGAATTGTTTTATAGAGGATATTCTGATACACACTGAAGAATGTCACGAAATGTACGTTCAAATACACTGAAACGAAAATCTCTTTTAAGAGTAGCCTGATAATATTTTGCGAAAGCTGTGGATTTCCGTGACAAAGAAATTTGGGGAATGGGACATTTTTCCTTCATCATCTAACCAAATCCAGCGAAGTCGCTCTTAAAAAACTAACAGCCACATACGAGTCAAATAATTTTCGTGTTTTGTGAATGATTAATCCCATTATCGTGTTCAGCTAAGCCCGATACTTAACCCAAACTTAAGTCAGAAATTCAATCCGAAAATCATTGACATCAACCTTGTGACGTGTACATCGATATTGTCCTATATGTTCGTATGTATATATATATATATATATATATGTAGGCCTCACATATTGCGTGTTTCTTTCAGAATCCCAATTGAAGTTCTTCCGTTGACACATCCCAAAACTCTTTTGTCTTTTTCAGCAGTCTGTCAATCTAATTATCAAAATTCCGAATCATTAATTGCATTTTGGCTGTGTCGTGAGCCTCGTGCAGCTAACTGTGTGTTTATTGGGTTAAGAGACTGCATTTCCGTGTTTTCATGATCTCTGTGCAGACAGTTTTGTGTGTGTTTGTGCAGATGACACTCTCAGGCCTCACTTGCGTGTCTGTTAATCAGAAATTGTTTTGAATCAATATAATTTGACAATATAAATATATAGTACATAGAATATAACGTAATATATTATATTGAAATATATATTATTTATGTTTATATTATATGAAAGAATGTTATAATACGTTAATTTCGAACCAACGTTAATTTTATGAGGAGAAGTCTCAGACGTTTGCAGTTTATTGAACTATGTTCATATTATGCTACTTCGAATGAATAAGTCGTAATGAATTGGAAAGGAAGCAAATGGAGTAAACAGTGACGTAATATATGTTAGTCACATTTTTTGTGGGGCTTTAGAAAACCACGGAATCTTTAGTCAGGGTAGTCGGGTTCCATTTATGTATAGAACGGGACGCATCGCAAAGAAGTGTTCTGTATTAAATTATCTGTACGTACGGTAGAAGTGACTGTCAGTTACGAATATGGTCTTAACATCGGGGATGTAAAACAGGCAGAACGGTGATGACATATAGGTCTTTGTGTCCTTCATTTCTAACAGCAGTATATAGTTTGTGTGGGCCTGGTACCTCATTCGGTATAGCGACTGACAACGGGCTGGATGTCCGGGATCGAATCCCGGTGGGGACGAGATTTTCCGCCCCTCCAGACCGGCCCTGGGATCAACCCAGCCTCCTGTACAATGGGTACCGGGTCTTTCGTGGAGGTAAAGTGCGGCCTGGGCTTGCTGCTGACCACTCACCCCCTTCTAGTACCCCGGTCATAGAAGAATAGAGCTGTACCTGTACCCACCCTCTGGGCCACACCGGGCCTGTAACGAGATCACTTTAACTTTTTTTTTAGTATATATTTTGTAAGGCGCTGTTGAAGATATCTGGCTCTAACAGGGACGACGTAATAGGGGAAAGGTGAAGACTACATGACGAGGAGCTTCATGATTTGTAATCTTCGCCGGACATTGTGCGGATGATCAATCAAAATGAATGAGGTGGGCGAGGCACGTAGACCACGCAGACAGAGAACTGAGGTGCATACAGGATTTTGGTGTAGAAACCTTCGGGAGAGAGTTCACCTGGAAGACCAAAGCTTATAGGTGGGGTGATAATATTAAAATGTATTGTAAAGACGTAGGATAGGGATATTGACTATATTTATCTTACTTAGAGCAGGAACAGGTGGACGACAATTGTTAACACGGTACTGAACTGAGAGGTTCTACGAAACTCGGGTAATTTCTTGACTAGTTTCTCAAGAATGACACTATTCCCTAATGTTAGTTAATTAGTTAGATAGTTATTTAGTTAGTTAGTTACCGTGCTGTTTGAGTTCATATTTGGTATTGTGTACATAAAGCAATATTTTCAGATAAATATAATTTTATTTCACTTTTTCAAATATAATTTCTAGTTTTACGAATATGTCACAGAACTTGTGATTTTTGTGAACAGCACCTCGATATACATCGTATTTAACATAAAAAGTGGATGCAATTTTAATATAAGCATTTACGTATATAAATTTAAAAATCCCTTCCATACACGATGTATTTAACATAAAATAGGACATATATCATTTCAATTCGTACATTTTCGAATATAATAGTCGTATTTTTTTAACATTTGCTTATGGTTTACGAATTTAACAGAACACGGTTAAAAATAATCTCTTCCTCATTAAGATGCGATGTCTGTAATGTTATAAAAACAATAAATTTGTTTCTGCGATAAAGAAGGACGAAGACCAGGTATGTAAACTGACCTTACCGTGCATTTAAGTTAAAGTTCAGCTTAGAATATGCCGTGAAGTTACGTTGGTGCAGTACAAGGTGTACATATGCGTAATTTTTATTAAACGCGACTCTAATGGGCGTGTGTGGTCAACGCCACACCCGATGGAGTAATTCTTTTTCCCCCATGGCGCAACAGCCCCTATTGGGCCAGGGCCTCTTCATCGAAATTTCACGATCACAGTCAGACACACCACACTCGGTAGGACTCCTCTGGACGAGTGATCAGCCCGACGCAGAGACCTATACCTGACAACACATAACACTCACAAGACACAGTAATCCATGCCCCGGCGGGTTTCGAACCCACAACACCAAAAAGCGAACGGCCGCATACCTATGGCTTAGACGGCGCGGCCACTGGGATCGGACGATGGAGTAAATACTTCTGAAAAGTACGGGTACTCTTTGGAGGGTTCCCTTCTGTTATTCTGGGTTGACTGAAAATACCTCGGATGCCTACAAACATGACTAACGCAATGCGGAACCTAAGTGACGGTACACACATGGTAATGTCCTGTGGCAAGTGACGTCTTGTTATCTGAGGAGTCTTCTTACCTCATCCATCAAGGTAAATAAATGAACCTTGCAAACAAAGAAGGCAACGAACCAGTCAAAAAACCAACTTGTCGTTCCTTTGGAATTCGTACTTGCATAAGAATGGCGTGCACATAATTTGCAAACTGTTCGCTGCGTTACGCATGGCATCTAAGTAATTGCCAAAGTTTGACACCCTACTGAAGTGCTGAAGGTACAGATACTGGCCTACAAGAAGGTATCGGCGGTGGCCGGTATCTGAACTGTGGCGATTGGTAATCGTGTTCACGGAAATCTGCCTCTGTTCTATCTCTTGGTACAGCTAAATGTATTCAACTGCTTCACACATTCTTTCTTTGAAACACGTTTTTTCCTTTTGAAGTTTGAAACAACTGTAAAGCGCTTTTCTGGCCAGTGTTTTACTTTACCCAACAGAGCACTGTTTTATGTGACTCTTCCCTTTTTGTCCGCATGTCTTTCTCATAAACATTGTATATAGGTGAAGACAAGTATAGAAAGTTGATGAAATTGTACTGACAAGGGAAACCAAGTACTGGGAGGAAAATCTGTCTGAGTGTCGCTTTGTCCCCTACGGACCTCAAGTGGTTTGTCCCGTTATGCAGCTTAGGCCTCCGCGATGAGAGGCCGGCGAATAAACTTGAAGCGTGAATTTATTCGGTTTATGCATAAACATCCATCTCCTACTCACAGTAAACACAATGCGTTTCCAACCGTTTAATGTTGTTTACTGCAGCGATTTGTATGTATTATGAGAGACTAATGAAACACACAGATATTCTGTGTATAAAAATATCGAGATAGTTGAATGCCCCTGCAGGTGGTGCAGTATAGCACCCAGTATGTTTTACTGCGTTAGTATTATGGTCACGCATAAGAGTGCCGTCTGAATGGTCTGTTATTTTCCTATTCTGCCTGCACTATTGCATTCGTTCTTGTGTACCATGGTTGCCAGATAGCTCAACTTATCGACATTTGGCAGTCAACTGTTATATTGTAAATACTGCGAGCACTACTAGACGCCGAGTCATTTCTTTTTCTTCCTGTTTGTTTTTACTTCTAAAGTCAATATGTTCTCCAGAAAACTTCATTTTAAATCACCATTTTCTCGTAGGTTGATTTATAGCACATACTTTTTCATTCTACATTAGGAAAGACATCATTTTTACTAACAAAATCCAATATGACTAAGTTGTATTGACGGATATGTATTACTTTTTTGTAATTATTACAGTTTTCATATGTGATCTGTCTACGTTATTAAGAGGGGTCAGTTGTACAAAATTATGTTATGGGACATTAGACACTTTGAGCGATTCAAGATTAGCATTATATGTTCAAAGTGCAATGTAAAAACTAAATAAAATTTGTATTGTAACGGGATATATAATGTTAGGACGTATAAATTAAAAGCGAAATGAATTACTATACACGTACATGCACGCTTGCACATTGTAATGCAGTTTAATTCATGCATGTTCCCTCTTGAATTTCTAATTGCCCTCTTCAATATTATACCCACAATGTGATCTTTTGTCCGATAAATCAGATTTTACGGGAAGGTAAATCCCAAATGCGTTTAGGTAAAGGCGTTTGTACTCTATTCTAGCTGAATGGACATAAAAATAGTCAGAATGAAACAAAGGAGAGGAAACGAATGTTTCAGAGACTAAAAACAACCTCTTTGAACTCTCATTACGCTTTGTTCATTTTCTCCAAAATTAAATATTTAACGTCCCCTTCAAATGTGAAAGTTATTTGCTCGCATGATAAACACTGGGATCGTTAGGAGTGTAATGTTGTACAATTATGATGATAATTGTAATTCTTACAATGACGTACGTTAATATTGAAAGTGTTACGGATGATGGGTGCATCTTATATTATCTAGTGAGTGTTGGACAAAAACAATACTATTGCTTCTAGTACAGATTCGCCTGATCTTCCATCTGAGCAGCTGACCGCACCTTCTGTAAACAAAAGCCTGCTTTTTGTTTGCTGTTATTGTTATTGTTATTGTTATTGTAACTTAGAATAGCAAAGTCGTGATTTAGCTTTCACTTCTTGCGATACTGCAGACCAATATTTCAGTTTCCATATCTTTTAATAAACACATAATGTACTCATTTAATAGACAGGAATTTGTAAACAGGCTGATCCCCTTGGCCGCGCGGTCTAATGTGTTGGTCTGCGACTGCTCCCTTTCTGGGTTTACGAGTTCGATTTCCGCTGGGGTCATGGATGTCTCTCGAGAATGTTGCGTGTTGTCAGGTAGTGGTCTCTACGATGGACCGATCCCTCGTCCAGAGGATTCCTACTGATAGTGTGTGTGTGTGTGTGTCTGAGTGTGATCGGCTGCAACACTTCTCTGCTCCTAATGCGTAGGTAGAAGGGGTCAGACAAATAAAGATTTAAAAAAAAACTCTCCATGTATCTGTTATTTGTGTTAATACATTTCCGTCAAATATCTTAACTGAAATAGTAGGAATAAATTTAAAGTATTAGATGAAAGTGCAAGCGTTTGAGAATATTAAATTTTCAGAAGTGATCCTTCCTCCTCCTGCTTTCAAAACCAGACACAAAGGGAATACTTGTGCCGTCAGCTGTTAGTTGCACGTAGGGAATTTACGTGAACATGGAACGGCTGGTGCGTAATGAGCTTAGCCTGTAGGTTACAGACAACTAACTGGGCTTCCTTGTGGTATCAGTTCCTTTCAAATGTGGTGTCACGTGGCTGGTTCTGTTTCTGTCGGCAGGTTAGAACGTGGTGTTTTTGCACGCTGTGAAGTCGTATGAGGAAATGGAGGTACAACTTCTACTCTTAAACCCGACACTTGATGGGGCGAATGAACATCCTCGCGTTCCCATCTCTTTAACTCACCGGGAAGGAGACCCGCTGTCCGCATAGGATTGACTGGGTGGTCCCTAAAATAGATCTGGATGCATTATAGGAGAGAAAATTTATTATCCCTGCCGGTAACTGAACTACAATTAGTCGGTCGTCCGTGGGCCGGAATAGCTTAGTCAGTATAGCTACATACTACGTGCTGGACGGTCCGGGGATCGAATGCAGGTGGAAGGTGAGATTTTCCGCACTCGTGCAGACCGGCACTAGGGCCCACCCAGCCTCCTATACAATGGGTACCGGGTCTTTCCCGGGGGAAAGCGGCAAAGGTGTGGCTTTGACCATCCAACCATCTAGCGCCGAGGTTTAAAAAAGGAGAAGAGCTATACCTCTACTGTTCCTCTGGGCCTTCGTGGCTTGTTGTAGGGAAAACGTCGTCGGTCGTCCAGCTCGTAGCGTAGTGTCAAAACTGACTGGGCTATTTTGGGCTCCCTTTATCACTCAAAACAATAAAAATGTCGATCTTACTCTGCGGGACAAATAGATTATTTTATAAAGTCATGGATACATACAACCACTTGGTGTTGTGGCAACATGACATGTTGCCACAACACCAAGTTTACAGAAACGAATTAAATTGTGAATGTTATAATATAACTTCAGCAAGGAGAAACATAGCTCCCTGATAATGATCTAAAAAAGATCGAAACATGTCGGAGTGATTTTAATCGTTTTTAGGTGTTTGTATGTGGAAGTTTTGTAAGTGCATTTGTTGATTAATAATTGAAGTGATTCTACGAAATGCACGGTGCAACAATAAGGTTTATAGAAATAAAGGTTAATTTAAAATATATTCAATGTCAGTTGCGGGCCGGGTAGCGTAATCGGTATAGCGACTGGCTACGGGCAGGACGGTCCGAGGATCGAATCCTGGTGGGGGCGAGATTTTCCACACTTGTCCATACCGGCCCTGAGGCCCACCCAACCTCCTGTACAATGGGTACCGGGTCTTTCCCTGGGGTAAAAAGCTTCCGGAACGTGACACTGACCCCTCACCCCTTCTAGTGCCGTGATCAAGAAAGAGTAGAGCTGTACCTCTACTCACCCTATGGGACTTACGGCCTGTGCAGAGCCTCAGTGCCTGTACAAGGTTGCAATTTAACCCCCTTTATTACGTCAGTTACGGGTCCTTCATTTTTGACAAAAAGGACAGGTCTTCTGACTCACCATTTACGCCAGTCCACAGTGCGGAGCCTGCATTGACTAATTATCTCTTACTGAGTTTATCAATAGGTTTCGTCCGTTAATTTGTGTGCTAAGTTTTACACTTAATAACCACCGTCAACCAAATATTTAGAAATGGTGGGATGTTCACAAATAATTAATTGTATACGCAGTAGAAAACAGTTGCCTTCTCTGTTACATCATTATGTGTGCACTCTGTAAGGAAAGCGACGAAAATTGATACCCTAGTATACATTCTTCTAAGTACGATTCGAATTCGAGACACACACAGAATTGCCAGAATAAAGGAGAACTCGCTCCTAGGATTGTATTTTAACGATCTATTATAACCTGTTTTCTTGTTGGACTGATTGCTGCAGAAGGGAGTGTATCGTTTTTGCTTAGCAACTTATTCTTTCTCAGTCCTGCCTTAAGAAAAGTTAGTATAAAATCCAGAAAGAATCTCTCTAAACATCCATCAAAGTAGCTACATATTTTTTCTACAAATTATATTGATTGTATCGAATATGAAATAATTTTGAATATTTATTTCCCTGTATGGTTTGGTAAGTAGTTACCTTTCGTATTATCTCAGTTTTTGTATCTTCAATGGTAACCAGTCCAAGCAGAGTGGCTGGTTAAACCACGAAAGTGAAGGCACCACGATCCTTCGAAACAATGTAAATTTCTAAGAGTAGACTCGCTTGCCATCTCATAGGACTTAAATCTTCAACAACACTCCTGTGGGACCTCACTTATTTCAAAAGAGATTTTATTCTGCCAGTGTTTTTACGCATCAGTAATTGAATAGAAACGAATGAGTAATAACATTTTAATAATTAAAATATTCCCTGGAAAAGGTAAAGCTTTCTCTTATCAAATTCTGAAGACTCAAGAAGGGGATGTAAAGTTGTGCTCCCATCCTTCCTATGAAATAAGGCATGACTAGGATGGTAGAGTTGTCAGTTCTGAGCGTCGGTCCCACTTTTACGATGAAACAAATACCTTGGTACACATTTATGTTAGAGGTTGAGTGCGGGCCCGGACAAAGGAACGCGAACAGAAGGATTAGGTCACTTGAAAATTTCCGATGTCCCTACTGGGTATCGAAACCAGAACCTCCTGTCTTGTGGCGCAGCGCCTAAACCAACTCTGCATCACATTATTCTAAAGAAAGTCTTTTGAAAATTCATCTGGAAGTCTGCTATTCACAGTACTGTGTTGGACGATAAATGTCATCTGTCAGACACAGGAAGTAACTACATCTTCCGTTAGTGAGAAAAGTAGGCCCTTACACTTAGTATTCTATCGTAGGCCATCAATATTATTTTACGCACTGAATCTTCAGGCTCGTGCAAGTGACAGATTCAAGAATAATTTTGTGCTGCTAACTTTGCTGGCAACCTGTACATGGTTTTATGCATCTGAATCTCCGCATGTTTCCCTCTAGCAATTCATAATCCAGAGGTATCGTAATTTGTATCGCAATAGTCGTAATGCGTGTCGATTATCATACGTAAATAACGTGGCACACGATATCAGTTTAGCCTACCTTAACTGGTATGGTAATTGGCCTTCCCACATGTATGCACTGGGGATGTAAACTAGGCAGCGAACGGACGCGCGCATTCGCCCGTGCTACAAATTGAAGATTGGATTTCCTCTGTCCTGACTGTCGACACTGATTAATCCGGGGCCTTCGACGTGTTCAGCCTGGGTTTGGATGTCGGGACAAATGCAATTAGTTGGAGTGCGGGCGGAAATCGAACCCCAGGAGAAGTAGGCTCTATAACAAAGAAGTAAGTCACGGTTTGGAGATTAAAAGGGGCAAATTGGTGGCAGGGTAAACATCACAGGACTATATTGAAATGCAGCGTATACGATTATACCGATTTAATTTAGTTGCAAATTCAATATGATTGTTTTTTTAAACTTGTAAACGAAAAAATGTTTGAGGAATGCCTTTTCACTCTGTCGTGAGCCTAACTGTTACATCGACGAAGTGTATGATAATTGTGCCTTGACTTACTTAACAAACTACTGGAAAAAATGTAAAAGTTTTTTTGCTGTCATGCAATGGAAATTTCCTGTTGTATCAAAGAATGAACAACGTTTCGCGTGGTCCTGAAACACGTTAGTCTCTGTAGGTGAATATTTGCTCAGAGTGTCATTTTTTTGCGCGTTCGCAAAATTTTGAAAAGCGACCATTAGCTCCGTCAGATCTGTCAGTCTGTCTGTCCGTTCTTCTGTGTGTCTATCCGACCGCTTGGAAGAACTCAGTTCCCAAAGGACGGATTGTCATAAAATTTCATATTTGGGTAGTTTTCTAAAACCTATCGAGAATGTTCAAGTCTAATTAAAATATGACAAGAATAAGGCATACTTTACATGTAGACATACGTACATTTGTGATAATATCTCGCTGCAGTATGCTTAGAATTAGAAATATTTCAGACAAATTTGTAGACAAAATTGAAAGAGATATTTTGTGTCCAAATAACTTTCCTGGAAATCGTGCTTTTATTAGACAACGTGGAAAAATTCGGTACAGCCAGACAGGTCACAGGACAATATGGCCATGCGCATTGCATGTTATTTAGCTAAGGCTATAGACACACTAAATAAATAAATAGATATATAGATAGATAGAAGATGGATAGATAGATAGATAGATAGATAGATAGAAAGATAGATAGATGATAGATAGGTGGATGGATAGATGGATAGATAAATAAATTATTCAATGGAAAAGAGTCTTCTTAAGAAGACAACAGGCTCTCAGCTAGTCAAGAAATTCCCCTCATTTTATAGAATCCGAAGGTTCATTACCGCATTCACAAGATCCCGCCAACTATCCCTATTCTTTTCCAGAACAATCCAGTCTATGCCCCTCCATTCTACTTCCTGAAGATCCGTTTCAAAGTTATCCTTCCATCTACGCCTTACTAGCGACCACTAAAACACACTCATAATGTGCAAAACTTGTTGCTCTTCTGCAGAAAAAATGATTACGCGAACGTCCCCTAATGTTACGTTTATATGTACGTTGCCTGTCTTGTTAATGGTTAAAGGGTGTAGACAATCTGGTCTCTAGAAATATAACACTGTACGTTCCTAATACACAGCAACAACAAGCGGTATTTGTTAAGAAAATTCCATGTTTCTTTATTGTTCCCGAAATTATTTATCTACTGTTTACGTGTAGGTTCTGCATCATTTGTACACCGAACGAGTAGAGAGCCCATTGAAATTTTGTCACTAGAATTAGAAATTTCCCATCTCTAGATGTCACTCCCACAAACAGCTCGTCATTTTTTTTATTTTCTTTGTTACACCATGCATGTTGTCAAGTTAGTCAATTATTACATCAACTACTGCACATATATAAAATTTATAAAATTTACACATTAAAACATTAAAACGCTCCGACATGTTTCGGTCCTAGGACCATCATCAGGGAGCCATATCGTCCTTGCTAAAAAGTCGCGTTA
>Ga0123352_10016658_pt1 | contig 11711 bp, 10 predicted proteins | sample TergutLab28metaG_FD_89700 | JGI IMG/M metagenome (GOLD analysis project Ga0123352, IMG submission 89700) | Labiotermes labralis P1 segment gut microbial communities from Petit-Saut dam, French Guiana - Lab288 P1 | ecosystem: Host-associated > Arthropoda: Insects > Digestive system > Gut ...
ACGAATGTACTATGCTATAAAGGGTGTGAATCAAAACACCTAAAAAACGTGGCAGTTACGCCGTTTGTAGCATAGTCCGCTTAAAATCGGTCGAAAATTAAAATAGACTGCCAGAAAGAGAGGGTAAAATGAAAATGCAAAAGCAAAAAGTAACTATTCTGTATGCGAGGTTGAGCAAAGATGATGAACTGCAAGGCACATCAAACTCAATTCTCAATCAACAACAATTGCTTGAAGAATACGCAGAACGCAATAAGCTAATACCATATATCCATATTCAAGACGATGGATATTCGGGTACGAATTGGAACAGACCCGGCTGGCAGGAACTTATCAATAAAGTCGAAAATGACGAAGTAAATTGTATCTGCATCAAAGATAATACAAGGCTCGGCAGGGATTATCTTAGAGCAGGGTTATATCGTGAAATGTTTAGAGAGCGTGGCGTTAGGCTTGTGGCTGTAAATGATGGTTTTGATAGCGCAAGCGGTGATGATGACTTCACTCCGTTTCGTGAAATTATGGCAGAGTTTTATGCTCGTGATACTTCTAAAAAAATCAAATCCGTACTATCTGCAAAAGGCAGGAGCGGAAAGCCTACAACCAATACACCACCATATGGTTTTAAGAAAGACCCCAACGACAAATACAAATGGCTTGTTGATGAAACCGCCGCCGCTACTGTTCGCCGTATTTTTCAAATGGCTATGGACGGTATGGGTACACACCAAATCGGCAGAGTGCTAACATCAGAAAAAATAGAACGCCCATCATTCTATTTTGGAAAAAACGGACAAGGCACACGAAGAAATGACTACGACCCCAACTACCCCTATACATGGAACGGCTCGACAATCGCTAAGATATTATCCACTTTAGAATATTGCGGTCATTTAGTCAATCTCCGTTCAACTACTGTTGATTTTAAGACACGCAGGTCAGAAATAAAACCACAGGAAGAATGGTTGATTTTTGAGAACCACCACGAGGGAATAATCAGTCAAGAAGTATTTGATACGGTACAAAAATTGCGAGAAACAAAACGCCGTTTTGATACTCTTGGCTATGCAAATCCACTCACTGGGCTTTTATGGTGTTCAGATTGTGGCGAAAAATTATATAACTACCGCAGAACAGAACCACGCAAGCCAACAGAAACCAAAATTATTGATGTGTACCAATGTTCAACATATAAGTTGGGCAAAAACAAATTCAGAGATACTTGCTCTGTTCATCACATCAGCACAGAAGATGCAAGAGATATTATTCTCAATGTACTCAAAAAAACAATCGGCTATATCAGCACCCACGAAAACGAGTTTTTAGAAAAACTCCGTGAATTTTCTGCGACAAGTCAAAATGAAATTGCATTATCAAATAAAAAGCAAATTGCCGATAATGAAAGACGCATTGCCGACTTAAATAGAATTTTCAATGCCCTATACGAAGATAAAGCACTTGGGGAAATATCGGCAGAGCGTTTTATAGAAATGAGTGCTGCATACGAGCAGGAATCAAAAGACCTCAAATCCAAAACCGCCAAACTCAAAGCAGAGATTGACGAATTTAACACCGACAATGACAAGGCAAATAAATTCTTGGAACTGGTACGCAAATATACACAATTTGAGGAATTAACAACCGCCATGATAAATGAGTTTGTCGATAAAATCATAGTTTATGAGGGGGAATGGTCAGAGGGATATAACAAAGATAATGGTCGCCCAATGGGTACACGTTCACAAAAAGTTGATGTCTACCTAAAGTATATCGGCAAGTTTGAAGTACCCGATATGCGAACGGCAGAAGAAATCGAGGCAGAACGTATCGCCGCCGAAAAGTTGGAGCAGAAACGCAAATATGGTCGTGAATATGCTCGTAAAAAGCAAGCGGAAAAAGTAGCTGCTAAAGCGGCACTTGCTGAAAAACAGACTGCTAAAATTATCAAACCCGAAAAACCGCAACAGCCAAAGTCAAAAACTGCATAACAAAATATTGTTTCACCATAACGGCTTACAGCTTAACTGTAGGTCGTTTTTTATTGCCACCAAATATCAATCATCGAAAAGGAGTATGCCTATGAAAAATGCAAATACCGAATCGCAAAGCGATAACAAAACACACACAATCACGAAAAGAATACGCAGGACAAAATATATCGTTGGCATTCATTTTAGCACCAAAAGCAAAGAGAGTGTCAACGATAAAATTCTGCGGCTTATTAAAAATGACATGACCGCCAATACCCGATAGCAAGAGCATCATGTGAAAAATTGCATGGTGCTTTTCTATATATAAAAACCCAAATCGAAAGGAGTAATTACACATGGCAAAAACAACAGCCGAGAAAATCGCAAACAAAGAGGCACAAATCCAAAAACTTCTGAATGAGAAAAAACAACTCATTCAAAAAGACAAAAAAGCGGAGCGAACTGCCCGAACAAGGCGGCTCTGTTCACGACATGGGCTACTGGAAAAATTCATGCCCGACCTTGCCGCCATCACAGACGAGCAGTTTGAAACCTTTATCCGAAAAGGTATCAACACCAGTTACGGACAAAAGCTACTTGCCGAAATCGTAGGCGATACAGGAGCAAGCACCACAAAGCAGACCGTCGAAATAACAACCTCAACTGCTACCAACACCACGCCAAAATCCACCCAAAGCGCACACCCCAACGACACCGCCTTATCCGCTAAAGCGGACGGCGGCGCAACGGTGGAGGGCTAACGCCCTCACCATTGCGAGAGCAATGGCGCACTTATATACCACAGCAAAGCTGTGGTATGTGCGGTCTGCCGACGGCTTGCCGTGCCTTGTGGCACGGATGGGCGCAATACGCCCATAAAACCCAACCCCAAAGACAAGGGCTATGCAAACCGTGGAAAAGCTAATTCATTAAGTGTCCGTAACCGATTGAGGGCATTGACAAGCCTATGCACAGCGCATGGACAAAGCAAAAACCGCTTTGCCCACACCCTGCACACAGACTTCCCAACACCCCCAATCGGGCGGTCACTAAATTCATTACGCTTTCCCACCGTTCACACAGCCCCTACTGCTACTGCGATAAACACAACATGATAAAAACACATTTATAAAATAAAAAACAAGATAAAACCAGTAGCTATATTTAAAGAAAGGAGTTGCCGCCGTAACTATGTATCACCTAAGTATAAAAATAATCAGCCGTGGCGCAGGGCGTTCCGCAGTTGCGGCGGCGGCTTATCGTGCAGGCGAAAACATTGTTTCCGAATATGACGGACGAGTAAATGACTATACACGAAAAGGCGGTATAACTCACAAGGAAATTATACTACCCGAAAATGCCCCTGCCGAATATCAAGACCGAGCCGTTTTGTGGAACGCCGTTGAAAAAATCGAAAAAGCAAAAAACAGCCAGTTGGCAAGGGAAATTGAGATTGCCCTACCTGTAGAACTTAATCATACACAAAACCTAAATCTTGTCCGTGAGTATGTAAAAAAGAATTTTGTTGAGCACGGTATGTGTGCCGACATTGCCTTTCACGACAACAAAGACGGCAACCCTCACGCTCACATCATGCTAACCATGCGACCATTTAACGAAGATAAATCATGGGGTAGCAAACAGAAAAAAGAGTATATACTCGACCAACAGGGCGAAAAAATATATGACAAGAAAAAGCGTTCATACAAATGCAAATCCATTCCGACAACAGATTGGAACGAGCAGACCAAAGCCGAAGAATGGCGGGCGGCTTGGGCTGATACCGCAAACCGATATTTGCAAGAATCGAACCACACAAAACGCCTTGACCACAAAAGTTATAAAAGACAAGGTATATCAAAAATCCCGACTATACATCTTGGAGTTGCCGCCCATCAAATGGAGCAACGAGGAATACGCACCGAGCGTGGGGATGTCAACCGTACAATAAAATTAGCTAATGCGGAAATAGAAAAAATCAATGCTACTTTGCAGGTACTTGAAACCGAATTGGAACAGTTGAAAATTGAGGTTAAAACCGATATACCCATAACGCCTAAAGCCACAATAACCAAACCCGAAGTAGCAAAAAATACTACCCCTAAAACCAAGCCAACGGCTATTCAAACACCTACAACTAATTCCAAGCCTAAACGCAAAACCCTAAAAGAAGTTGACCTTGAATTAAATATCGTTGAAACCAAACTTTCAAGGCTCGACCACGCATCAAGCGTAATCATGAGTTACAACCATAAAATACAGGATATTGAGCGAAACCTCAGTTCCGCAGGATTTTTTGAACGGCGTAAAATGCAAAAAGAAATTTCCTCCCAAGTGCAAAAGCGTAACGCCTACCAAAAAGACAGCGAGAAAAAATACGGCAATAAATATCAACTCGAAAAGGAAAAATCTAAGTTGCTCATTGAGAAAACGCAGATAGAAAACGCCACAGGCGTTACTGCCGCTCGTGAACTTGAACAACAGCGAAAACGTGATGAAGTTATCCGACAGCACCAAGAGCGTGACCGCTACAACGCAGAGCGAAAAGCCAAGCGGTTGGGAAATCCAAGCAAGCGCAGAAACGAGCCAAGTTTGTAAAGCCGGGAGATACAGTATCTTTTAAGAGCGCACTAATTCAGGGTAGCTATTTCTTCCACAGTTATGCTTGACAAAATATTTAATGCACCATCAGAGATACCGCCATATCCATAATTTCGGTCATGTGTGCATTTGCTTATAAGTTCTTTCAACTCATGAACAGAATCTACACCAAAAAGAGGGTAGAGCTTTTGGCAATGTTTTGTTGATTTTAACCTTGACCACAAAGATTGAGCCTGAAATCGTGAATGATAGCAGCACAAAGATGGAAACCATTTCCAACGTCCACTTCGGCTTATTTCTAACGCACATGACATCTGATAAAGAAGCAAATCTGCTTCAACTAAAGTGTCTTTTGTTATTAGTGGTTTCTTTTCTCTCTTGACGGTAATATCGCCAGCCAATGTGTGTAGACGAGGTTCGGCACTATTGGGCTTACAGAGATTTTCTATAAGTTCAAAGTGGTGTCGAAACTCAACATAATTGGTTGGATATTCACCGTTATGCCTTTCGCTCAAAAAGTAAGTCTTTGTAAGCATATAGTGTATGTCAGCATATCTTTCATAATGCAATAGCATGGCGGTCGCACATATGAAAGATTCCCATATAAAATAACGCTGAATCTCTAAATTGCTTGGGTAAAGCGAATTATATGACAATGTAGACTCTATCACAGAGTTGTATAATTTTTCAAAAAATTCGGCTACAAGCTCACCAACTGGCAAGTCTTTACTTATCAATGCTTCAACATAGTCAACAAAATAATCACGAAGCGGCTTTGTGGCATCAATTTGTCTTAACACCATGTCGCTCTCGGCTTTATTGTTTAATGGTATTCCAAGGGAGGTTAGTATCGTAGCAAACTCAACAGTAGCTTTACGCACTAAAAAATCAATCTTTGGTTGTGTCTTTGTGTTTTCGGATTTAAGTTGCTTAACCAAATCCCTAACCGCCGAAAAACTGACATCCTCATCATCAAGCCACTCTGGAGGGGTACTCAATTTCGGTTTTCGGTGTGCTGGTTTGCCATGCAAATTTCGCAACAATTTTTCATACTGCTCTTCGTATATATCCTCATCTGACAAATCAAAATAAATTCTCGTCTTAACATATGTGGGTAAAAAAGGGACACTATCTTCATCTTTCTCAAAAACCACCGGAATAAATTTTTCTTGCTGAACTTGTCCGTACATTTCAGCAGAAATAATCACGGTTTCATCACCAACACCACCTTTACGCCCATTTGCTTTTTCCGTGTATGACTTATCGCAAATTAATAACACATGGGTAACTTCTGGATTATTCACAGCTTGTTCCATAAATGCGTACTTGTCATGTCCTTCTTTCAAATCCCATTTATCAAGAACGACGTCAACTCCGCCAGGATTAACAAGCCTTTCAGCCAGTTCCAAAACCTTGTCTGCAACAGACCAAGAATAAGATATAAATACTTTCGGGGCAATTGTACTCACAAATTCCGCACCTTTCTATATGATTGCTACACTTCAAATAAACTCAACTGTCGGTGGCTTTGACATAACATGGCAAACTGTACATTGTTTCTTGACGGTTCAACGGCATACTCCGAACCAAAAACGCCTGTTTCCTTAATGGCAGTCACCAGTTTTTCAATAACAGGAACGGCTACACTATTGCCTACTAATTTCATCCAGCGAGAGCGAGATTCAGGAAGTTGAAAATCTTCCGGAAATCCCTGTATTCGCAATGCTTCTGTCTTAGAGATTTTCCTATATGACTTTTTGTTGAGAACGTGTTCCATAAAATCTTGTCGGTATTCCAAAGCATTTTTTGCTGTAATATAGACAGGAGTAAGATAGTCATTGCTGTCACTTGCAACCAAAGTCGGAAAAATATTTGAACTTGGCAAAAAAATTCGGTTTACTCCAAACAATCCTGTGCTTATTTTGGTATAGCGGAACTCATAGCGTTCTTCACAACAGTCAACAAAACCCTTGGTTTTCAGCAAGTTAAGTGTTTCTGTAATATTCACTTTGTTAATTTTTATTTCACGGTCACAAACAATTTCATCTGGTGTGATAATACCATTTTTCTGTTTAGATAAAATCAGTAGCTCAGCAGGTGTCAAGCTATCGTCAGAATCTATAATTACAGAATACGAATACTTCTCTTTTTTCAAAATATCAATGGAAACAAGCTCGTCTAACTCATTTTCGGTAATTGTGTAGTCAAGTTGCTGGAACTGCGATAATGATAATGGGTTTCCGTCAAGAGGTCCAAAGTCTTTTTTTCGTCTATTACGAAGCAGTAAAAAGCATATTTCTTTTTGTCTATCGGTTGTATCAATCATATCCCACGAGTGGATAGTGGTGTGCCCATTTCTTAAATCATTAAACAGAAAATAATCATTAAACCCATTATTGTTGCTCGATAAACTGGTTACTCCTGCCGAAGGAAAAGGGGATATTTTATCGGTTTGTTCTATTTTGCTTGGTGTTGGAGCAAAAATCACTTCATCATCTAAAATATCTTTTAACTTCACATGGTCATTCACTTTATTTGGCAGAAAAAAAACCTCATGAAAACGAGCATCTAAAAATCCGATTATGTAAATCCTAACCCGACTTTGAGGAACACCATAATCAAAAGAATCTAAAACATAATGGTCAGCATGGTATCCAGCTTCTTTAATTCGATTCATTATATAGTCGAGAGCATCTTTATTTCTTGGGTCTGCTAACCCTTTTACATTCTCAAAAATAAATGCTTTAGGGCGTGTTTTTTTCAATAAGAAAAGGGCATCGTTCCAAAGCTGCCCCCTGTCATCGTCAAAGCCAAGATTTCTGCCTGCAATAGACCAACTTTGGCACGGAACGCCAGCGGTCAGCAAATCATGTTGTGGCAAATCGCTTAATTTAGTTATATCGCCCAAATTTGCAGATTGTTCTTCGTTATAGTTTTCAATATAAGCATTAATAGCATCAGAATTTATTTCAGAAAAAGCGATAGCTTGTCCACCACATCTTTCGATAGCCATGCGAAAACCGCCAATTCCTGCGAACAAGTCAATAGCCGTAAAAATTGGTTTCATTTTACCTCCTACTTTAACACAGTTGGCGAAGAATGTTCTGGTGGCTCAATGCCAAGGTATTCACGGTAAATGCGCTCACGATATTCCGCTCCCAAGGCATTTACTGACGATATAAAGGCTTCATACGTTCCTTCGCCACCGATTAAATCCCAAAATTCGCTCCCTATAAGTACAGATGGGTCATTTTTCATATCAAACCAACGCAATGGAAAAGACCATGCATAATTTTCTTTTGCGCCATATGGGTTATAAGGAAGGGCATAGTACGCCGCATCCACAGGACAATTTTCCATAGCTAATAACTTAAACATCTTCTCTTTGCTGACTTTTGTTTGGTCGCTATTTGGCAAAGGGGCTTTTAACTCAAAAGCATACTTCTTGTTATTTGTTTTGCTGTTTATGAATAAATCACAAATAACGGAAACAGGAACTGCTTCACCATCGCCAGCCAGTATATATTCAAGCTCGTTTGACCAATTTGGACGAATTTTTCCTTCTTTGCCACGCCCCGAATGTTCAAGTTTGTTTAATGTTTCCTGTATTCTTCGCAACCTTTCACTCTTTATTGTGCCTTCAACTAATTTCCCCTGCTCACAATTCCCATGCATTTCAGTAGACACAACGACCGCTAATTTTTCCCACACACTACCGAACGGCGTAACAAACCTACGCTCAAAGTGCGAACCTTTGAAAATTTCATCAGGAACAAGAGCGGCATATAATGGTTTCGCAGCTCTGTGATTTTCTGGTATAAAGGGGTCAGTTTGCAAAACTCTGTCCATAATGCGTTCCATCATATCAGAAATTATTGCGGTGATTGCTTGTGCTACACCATCAGAATTTTTTATCATAAATGTCTCCATTCAACGTATTTTGTGTTGCTGTTTCATTTTTGCTGCTTTAGTTCTTCCATCAGGGGGTTTCGGCGTACCTTTTGGAATAACCCACATATGCCCAAGCCGCATTGCATTTTCAACTTTTCCGTTTTCACATAAAGCCTGTACACGCCTTACTTTTATGCCCCACAAATCAGCAGCTTCTTGGGTAGTCATATATTCCAACAAAAGCACCTCCAAACTACATTGTCTAATTATACACCGTATCAACGCACGATACAAGACAAACTTGCAAATTTTTCACGCGCAAAATGTTAAAAATCTATTTACTGCCTTGACAACACTTCACCAATGTTGACCTGACAAACCGTGTTGTGTGCCTTGACCTGAAACAACTTGGGGCGGGGCTTCGGACAATCGCCATGCTTATCATGCAAGACCTCGTGTGGTCACAGGTATCGCAGAACTTCGCAGAGGGCTTGGCTACATGGTGCTACTTTGACGAATTTCACATGCTCCTGCGGGACGAGCTGACCGCCAGCTATTGTGTCACCATCTGGAAAATGCTGAGGAAAAAGGGTTGTGTCCCATCAGCCCTAACTCAGAATGTGAAAGACCTTTTAGCAAGTCGTGAGGTGGAAAATATCCTAGAAAACTCGGACTTTCTTGTGCTACTCTCACAGGCGCAGGGCGATAGACAGATACTTGCCAAACAGCTTGGCATCTCTGAACACCAGCTCTCCTATGTGACCCACTCCAACTCTGGTGAGGGGCTTCTGTTTTACGGTAACACGACAATTCCATTTGTAGACCGTTTTCCGGCTGATACCGAAATCTACCGCCTATTAACCACCCGCCCCGAGGACTTGGTAAAGGAGAGCCAAAATGCGTAAGCCCTCAAAGTTACAGTTTAAGGACAAGGGTAACGGCATCAAGACTTCGGGCCAACTTGGCCCGAAGTCTGAACAGCCCACGCCGCCACGGAAGAAGTCAAGGCGGCAAATGCAGTTTGAGGATGAAATACCACAAGGCGAAACACCTTTGCCGGATAAGACAAAACGGAGAGCGCAGATCAAGGCCGAGGACACGTCAGAGGGTATACCCTCGCCAGCGCATGAGGTCGCCCCTGACACTTCGGGTCAAGTTGGCCCGAAGTTGGGAGCGGCTCACAAGTTTAAGCAAGGCGAAGCAACAAGCAGACCATCAAAGCGGTTACGGCATGATGAAGCGCCGCCTGACGGCGGGACGGCTGCTTCTGCCGAGGGTCACAAGCAAAAGACAAAGAAAAAGATCATGCAAGAACAAGCAAAGTTAGAGAAATCAAAATTCCGCATGGAGCGATCAGCAGAAAAGCTGGATAAAGCCCATAACAAACTAGCGGCGCAGAAGCCATACAAACGCCCCGGCCCGATCAAGATGATTGGCAGAGAGGCCAAAACCCAAGCGTGGCGGTATGCCCACCGCAAAATCCACGAGGTTGAGCATGAGAATGTGGGAGTGGAATCTGCCCACAGAGCCGAACTCATGGGAGAATCCGCCGCCCGAAAGTCAGCCCGCTTTGTCAAACACCGTGTTCGCACTCGCCCCGCTCGGCGTGTCCGCAAGTTAGAGCGGAAGAACATAAGGGCCAGAGCAGATCACGCCTTTCGTGATCTGAAACAAAAGCATCCGGCGATGAAGAAAAATGCGTTTGCTCGGCACTGGAAAAAACGGCAATTCAAAAAGCGATACCAAAAGCAGGCATTTCAAGCGGCGAAGCAAGGTGGCGTAAAGACCACAAAGGGCCTCGTTCTTGTGACAAAGAAGATTGCCGGATTTGCAACCATGCTGGTCAAGGGCAATCCCAAAGTGCTACTGTTGGGGTTGTGCCTGTTTCTCTTAATCATTGTTGTGCAATCGTGTATGTCGCTGGTCGTTACCATTGGAAACAGTACCGTTGGCGTGGTGGTCATCCTACCTTGCCGAAGATACCGCCATTGACGATGCCGCTCTTGTGTATAGCCGATGGGAAGCGGAGCTACAAGTGCGAATCCGAAGCATTGAGCAAGAGCAACCCGGCTATGACGAGTATCGCTACAGCGTAGACATGATCGCTCATAACCCCTTTGAGCTGATGGCCTATCTGACAGCGGCACATAACGACTTTACCTTTCCAGAGATCGAGGGTGTGTTGCGTGAAATTTTCGATACGCAATATACGCTCTCCCTCGTGTCGGAAACAGAAATTCGCACCCGACAGGAGACCCGATCAGACGCAGAGGACAACCCTTTTACAGTGACAGTAGAATACGAATGGCGCATCTTGCATGTTAATCTGACTTCCCAATCGTTCACAGGGGTTGTCTTTGACCGCATGGACGCAGAGCAGCTTGACCGCTTTCGCTTGTTGATGGCTACGCACGGCAACCGCCAACACACAGGAAGCCCCTTTGATTTTAACTGGCTTCCCTTTGTCACAAGTCACTATGGGTATAGAATCCATCCCATCCGTGGAGGGATGGCTCGGCATTGGGGCATTGACATTGGCTTGCCGACTGGGACGGAGATTTTAGCCACGCAAGACGCCACGGTGACGTTTGCCGGAAACGCTGGTGGCTATGGTCTTTTGGTCGTGCTGGACAACGGTGCTGGGCTTGTCACCCGCTATGCCCATTGCTCGGCCTTGCTGGTGTCCGCAGGGCAAACGGTAGAGATGGGTGACGTGATCGCATTGGTCGGCAGTACAGGCGACAGCACAGGGCCACACCTACACTATGAAATAATCCGACATGGGCAGCATCTCAACCCGCTCTTTTTTGCCCTTACGAACCATCATCTTGCATGGTCGGGCGGCGGGATAGCGGGTTCGGCTATGACACCCGCCCAATTTGCCGCCCTCTACGCAGAGGCACGGTCACATTTGGGTAAACCCTACGTTTATGGAGCAAACGGCCCAAATGCCTTTGATTGCTCTAGCTTTGTGTGCTGGGTGTTCACTCACTCCGGCGTGTACAACTTGCCCCGCACAACGGTGCAAGGCATTTACAATCAGACCGCACCCGTGCCGTGGGGTATGCACCAGCCGGGAGACATCATTTTCTTCCACTCCACCTACTCCACAACGGATTGGATTACTCATGTCGGGGTATACGTCGGCGGTGGGCACATGATCCACGCCGGATCGCCGGTACAGTATGCAAATATCAATACACCATTTTGGCAACGTCACTTTGCAGGGTTCGGGCGTTTGCCTTGGTA
>Ga0123352_10016659_pt1 | contig 11711 bp, 4 predicted proteins | sample TergutLab28metaG_FD_89700 | JGI IMG/M metagenome (GOLD analysis project Ga0123352, IMG submission 89700) | Labiotermes labralis P1 segment gut microbial communities from Petit-Saut dam, French Guiana - Lab288 P1 | ecosystem: Host-associated > Arthropoda: Insects > Digestive system > Gut ...
AACAAAAATACACAACACTGATAGGCGCTAGTTTTTATAATATAAACAAAAATACACAACACTGATAGGCGCTAGTTTTTATAATATAAACAAAAATACACAACACTGATAGGCGCTAGTTTTATAATATAAACAAAATGGCGACTCCACAAACATTGGGTTTGATGGGTTGACTAACGAACCACTGGCGTCAAGTCTTTTGAAATTCGGTAGGAGAACGTACAATAAATTCACATATCGATTACCTATAAAATACTGTTTGTGGATCAAGAATTATAAACATGGTGGTTATGCGAAACGTGAAGTTACATCCTTCAACTTTATCGAACCGTATAGAGAACTCTGAACCAGAATAAAAAGAGTTTCAATAGCCTAATGTATTTGTTAGTCTCGGAACAATGAAAGCAGAATGTCAGTAAGTTTTATAAGTAACTGAGAACTACGCGTTGAAGGCTTACGGGAAGAAGTATGGTGTAAATCTACGAAGTCTTGAACTTGGCACGTGGAAGTGATGAGTGATGAGTTTTACGCCCCGGCCGCAGTGTCTCCGGTGAATGAGCCTCTGGTACTAGTTTACGAGGCTGGCTGGGCCCCTAACCCGACCTGGACAATTCTGAGTAAATAAAAATCTCTGGCTTCTGCCACGAATTAAACCAAGATTCATCGGTCCTCAAGTTTGTAGCCTATGGACTATGGACTGCGCTGTTCCGCTGAAATTCTTTTCCGAATTCCATATTTTAAAGAACGTAACGACGAATCTTATTAAGTGGACGAAATTATAAATAGCGTCAGGATTGAATGACTAGAAGCACGCAAGCGTATTCTAACACACGCTCGGCAGAGCAGCACATGAATATCCAACACGATGTTATACCGATGACAAGTAGACTGGGTACTATTAAATTGTTATCGAAATGGTATACACAGCAGTTTATTTTTATGAACAGCGTTAACTGGATATTAACAACGGCCGAAACGAAGTACTGTTATCCGTGTACAGGGTGAAATATATGTTTAGTATTATCTGGCCAATGTGGGACTTCACAGCTCTGTAATTGGAATCAAAGTATCGGGGTGGGGGGGTGGGGGGTTAAAACGGCACAGAATTAGTTAAATTCATCGAACCCTACTAACGTCAATTGTAACTCAGTTAATACCTCAGATTGGGTAGAGTGTATCTCTACCGAACATATGAAGAGAATTCCCTTGCGCTGTACCCACTCCCCGCCTAATATAATTGCTTCTAATATATTACGAACACTAATTTGAAACTCGTGGATGAACACAGCGCCCTTTCTGTAACTTCTCCATTCTATGCTTGAATTTCAGATACGTTAACATTCAGCTTCGTGGTCTAGTGGTCAGAGTCTCTGACTACTAATCATGAGGTTCCGGGCTCGATTCCTGGCTCTACCGTGGGAATTTTTCCTGGAGGGGAGGATTCCCACGGTGACCATGGTCTGGGTAGGTTGGTAGAATTTAGGTTTAAGGGCCCTCCTGGCACTACATCCTTCTATATCACCACTCACATCATCGGGACAACGTAACTGCGCCTCATGGGCGTCCCAACCTCAGAAGTCGTTTACACTCCTGCCATGCCCAGGAAGGAGGACCACGAAGTCCACAAGGACATGTGGTGGCATTGGGCAAAAAAAAAAAGAACATTCAAATGCGGTATTTTATTATATGAATGGAAATAAAGGATGTTCACAGGTCAAGAACTGGTCTGTTACTTACTCGTTTACTCTTAATATCAATCACACTACAGAATAATTAAAATTATGAGTATCAAAATTTAACACAAAACTGAACGTGTCGCCTGATTTAACACACTAAAACTCTGACCCTGCCCAAAAGTTACATTTATTAGTTTGGTAAGATTCTCAATATCTACGTCGACTGTTCCCTAAACAGCATTATAAAAGACCGGCTCTTGTATTAAAGTCGCGTTGTTATACAGGGTCCGGCAGAAAAACCTGACGATTTGGCAGCAAGGTTGAGAGTGGAATCGTTGGCGTGGGGAATTTGTTCTTGAGCGCTCTTCTAGCGAGACTCAAAGCATTTCAGTTGCCATGGAGTGCTGGTCTGTAGAGCATCGGGCTTTCGCTGTGGAGACGTATTTCTAAAACAACGATTCTGTCGTGACTCAGCAGATATTTCGTCGGCACTTCGATACTCATCGGAACGACAGTGTCCCTAGTCGCAATGCTGTACTGTTGTGGGTGAGAAACTTCACAGAAACAGCGTCTGCCGCAAAAAGAAAACGTCCAGGAAGAAAGCCTTCACTTAGAACTCCTGAGAACTTCGAACGATTCCTTAGGCTTTTGTCAGAAGTCCTCCGCTTGCGGGAATGTGCTGACAACAAGAGAAGCCACCTCACAGACACTATATTCAGGAAGTGAATATTGTAATTAAAATGCTTTCAGATAAAGATAATTTTAGTAATAAATTCACGTAAAAAGACAGTATACTTTTCATTTTATTGTAACTTAAAAATCGTCAGGTTTTTCTGCCGGACCCTGTACATACGTACTAAGCAATTGAATTTTTAAAAGTTATTCAGATGAAAGTTATGCTTCAAAACATCCACGTTTTTATTTTGCATTAAATTAATTGTTTTTATTGCTATATAAAACCACATGAAACTTTCCCGTTAACACAACACACAACACAAATAGATCTAATATCGAGCTTTTTGAAAACCATATATCTTCAAACTTTCTTCTCTATGGTTCTCAACCTTTCAATTAAGATCCTGTAACAATTCCGTGATCAGTTCTTTCTCCTCATTGCTAAGGTAATTACCTACGTGGCAAGAAAGCTAAACTCTTCATGCTAATTTTCAATTGAGTGGCCTACTTACGTGGTTATAAGTCCGTGTATTCTAAACATAGTTATTTAGTTAGGTGTTCACTTAGTCAATAAATTAGATGTAGCTGTGCGGTAGGTTACATCTCAATATTCACAAACCCCCGTATCTGGTATTGGCCTTATGAAGTATGTTATTAGCCTATACGAAAATGACCTTAACTGTACTATTTTAACTTAAAAAAGCTAGGAGTGAATTGCAGCAGAAATGTTAAGATAACTCTAAGGAAAATCCTGATAATGTAAACACATATAAATAGAATTTCCAGAGGAAAATATATGTAATACCAGAATTACCTACCGGAAATTAAAATTAGAACTCGGAAATCTGCTGTATATTCGGCACACATCGGTTCGCATTTATATCGGAAGGTTGCATTTTAAGGACTTAATTTTTACCATGCAAAGTTAGGCGATAAACTCAAAGATAAACATTTATCACGTAGGGGAATAACAAAAAGTTCGTACAGCTTCGGTGTATGCATAGGCGTAATGGTTAATAATGGAGGGATGCTACTGTTTTAAACTTGATCTTAAATGGGGTGGGCGCCCACTGGGTTCAATTGACTGAGAAACTTTTAAAGACGACATCGTACTCTGTCTTTATCACTCCGTATACAAAAAAGAATAATTCAGTCACTACAACTACATTTTTTATTATAAAAACATCTGTCTTTACAAATCGCTGCATGTTTCAACCTAAAAGGTCACCATCAGGCGAAAAATTATACAATACTGTGTATAAAAGGAAGGTAAACTGATAAGTGGTTTTTAATCAAGGATAGTTGTGCTGACTGCATTTTTATTTGATATATTAAATCCCGTACAGCTTAAAAGGTACTGAAGTTTCAGATTTCGTAAAAGATAAGAAATTTCTTAGTAAGCTGAGCAAGTATGTCCTATCAAGATGTTGTATAGTTGCAAATTAATTACTTCATTGATTCTTTGTTACTAATTTCTACTCGCATTTCTAAATACGTTTTTGCACCTGTTTTCACAATTCTCATTCAGTAAACGAGAAACTTAAGTAGGACCACTTTCTAACACTAATGATTCATCCAAGATAGGATCTTCGCTTAATATTAATGCTAATATTTCAGTGGTTACCTGTGTATGGTCATTTATTCAAACGAAGTAATCCTACTCCCCGGAAAGAATGAAAACAATTTTAGTACAGATTTGTCAACAGTCAACATACCTACACAAAGACTGTAATCTGTGTTAGTGAAGAAAAAGCTAGTGGCATTCGTTAACGTAAAAATCTGGATAGCAACCTAAGTGAATGTTAGAAATACGTTTCTGTTTTTTACAGATCACAAAATACTTGTTTCGGAGACAAAAACATAACAAATTTATAATTGTAAGAGAAATTTAAATTCATCTAACTCTAGGGATCGAATCATTCAATATATGTTTTCTAGGGCCAAGAACAGTTGTGCGGTTGCAGGGTGTATCATACGCAATGCGATTGTTTCGTGAACTGTGAGCAAATTGTTATTTGCACATAGGAGTGCCAAATAGCAGCAGTTTGGTAGATATAACGACACCTCGAGAATCGTTACATAAACATCCTGTGTAATGGATATGTGGCTATTCATCATATCTCATAAATATTTGGACAGTCAGATAATCGAATATTTAAGAAATATGAAATAAAGTGAAATGCCAACTTGATAAAACAGGGTAATTTTATTCATTTATTCTTAGCTCGACATGTTTCGGGCGCATACGCCCATCATCAGGAATATTAGATGTTGAGTTGCAGCATATGGTTTTCTGCGCCGAGTTTTTGGATGGGTGGTGGTCTTGAGAACCACTGCGTAGGTCGTGTTTACGGTGCGGATGGTGCCGTGTACCATCCGCAGCGGTTCTCAAGACCACCACCCATCCAAAAACTCGGCGCAGAAGCCATAAGCTGCAACTCAACATCTAATGCTTCTGATGATGGGTGTATGCGCCCGAAACATGTCGAGCTAAGAATACATCAATAAAATTACCTCGTTACATCAAGTTGGCATTTCACTTCATTTCATGAGGAAGACGCACGGTTCAACAACCCTCAAATTTAAGAAGCATATTGTAAGAAAAAAACCTATTTAACAACTGTAGTTAAATATTTGTTTCACAAGGTGTGTTATAAATAATTATCGATTACTATTACCTAAATATTAAGTACTGATATATATATATATATATATATATATTAGAAAATGTTTTAAGTTTGTTTATCACTTAATTCCATAAATATTAATAAGTACAAAACAATTCACACCTGCAGGTTCCACACGCTTTTTCAGGATGGTATTTCAGTAAATATGGATTACACTTACGTGAGAAAGGTACCTACAACTGTCAAGGCGTACTTTCATCACACGCACTGTCGAGGGAAAGCTCTGTGAAATATAGGTTTACGAAAAAGGCAAGAAATATACGCATAACATAGCATTAAGGCATATTCCCTTAACCATTCTTGCTACAGAAAAGTAGTATTACAAATTCTGAGCGTCCATTAGCAGCCTTAGTTGCCCAGCATTCAAGGCGCAAGCACTCTGTTATATAGCCATCTGTGACCTGTCCGACCCGACAGCATTTTCTCACATTATCTCATAAACAGCAGATTAAAAAAAATCTTTAAACATAAAATGCGTGTTATGATTTTCTCTTCAACTCTTTTCTGAAACATTTCTAGACTAAGAAGAACCCAGAGATATAACATCACAAATGTACGCAGGTCCTAACGTAAAGTACCCGTTATTCTTGCCAGATTTTTGTGAATGCTGAATTTTCTCTTCGGCGTTTCAGAAAAATCCCCCAATATTAAAATTCATGAAAATTCTTCCAGTGGGAGTAGAGTTGTTCCATGCAGATGGACGTACAGACTGACAAGACGAAGCTATCGCAATTTTGCGAAGGCGCCTAAAAACCTAAACAATCTTAAAAACGAATTACCGAACAACTAGAGTAGAGTGAGATTTTGATTCACGAGATGTCGTGCTTCTTCCTCCCGTGCGAAATTACGGAGTTCAGTTATGTTTAGACGTAAACAATAACTAACACCTAGTACTGTAACGACTCCACCAATCATCACGAATAAAGAAACGCCTGAGGAAAGACGAGGCAAATTAGCACGCCATAATAGGTTTATATCTGCAATTGTTTTTTAAATGCAAGTAGAACACTTTCGATGTTCATTCGATTGCATTGTGTGGCATTATTAATAAGTTAAAGAATATAAGAGAGGAAATATTTTTTTAAATTTTTTCTTCAAAATGACAGTGCACTACAATGAAAAATGAAGCTAAGATTCTTAAATGTTATTCTAAATTAATCAAAATGCAAGTCTCACTTCCATAGAATTAGCCTACATACGTTCCCTTCTGTAAAGTCGCTTTACTAAGAGAAAAAAATGCTTGGAATTCTGCTTCATTAATGCTACTACTACGTAACAGAATGCCGCCCCTTTTTTTTATAAACTCTGCTCTTAATTACTGTGTGCATTGCATAAAACGTTACGCTTTACAAAGCTGCAATAAGAAACTAGCCTTCTACGTACGAACCGTGCCTTGCGGGAAGTACGCTGGAATTTGTGGAAATTCCCTGTGTATCTCTGTTCTTAACGAAAATCCCACATAAATATAATTATGCGGCGACGCCTATATTTTTTATGCACTGTTTTCATTTCTACTAGGGAAATTACTATACAAAAGGAGTCAAGAACTACTGGTAATGTGCAGGTATGAACACAATCCCTTATAACGAATGAACTCCATCGAACAGGGGTTCTCTGTACAAGGCTCACACCCTCTCAAACACATTTTACAACACTCAAAGTCTGATTGCTGTGGTATCAAGGATCCCGCACTGAGCCTTATACTGAGCTACATAAATGCAGGCCGCACCCACGCAGTAAGTATATTTAATATCAATTTTGTGTTATCATCCCATCTACGCCTAACTTTCCTCGCTTAGTTTTTTTTTATGTTTCATTCACTTCTCATTTCCTTCATGCATGTTATCTGCCATCTCCTTCATTTGTTCAACCTAACGATTCTGGTGAACAGTACAAGTCGTAAAGCTGTACTCACTGTCTAGGTTTCTCATACTTCCTTTTATTTCCTCCTGCTTCCTCGCTCTTAAGATTCAAATATTCGCCCCAGTAACCTATTCTCGAATACCCGCAATTTATGTTCTTCCCTTAGTAGGACACAGATTACACATCATTGTTAAATAACAAGTACAAAAACAGTACTAAATATGAATGAAAAGTACCAACACATGCAGGCTACACTAAGATTACGAAGTACTAATTCCACGAAGCAACAGAGGACACTGATTTGCGGGATATTAGAAAGCCCGAGGACTTAACAAAATTACATGTTTCATTTATCCTTTATAGAAAGAAGTTGATCTTATTATTCCATAAAATTTATTAACTGGGCATATATTTTTTACCCCCTACACAGACCACGGGATAAATGTTCAATCTATTCGGGTAAACATCCACATTTTTTTAAAATCACAAGAAACACACGTAACTTCTCTGCGAAAAATTGGGAGTTTTAATATTAAGGTGATGGGAACATAGAGTTACGACTGTTCCTGAATATCTGAACACAAATACACTAAAGAATTTTGTCCTCGTTTGCTTAACGTAGCTTAATAATGATCAGTATTTAAGTGCACCATTGCATTTTAGTCGCTAAGCATTTAGTCAAGAAAAATTATTGTTAAAATTAAGTTCCTGGAAGAAAATGGGAGGACACGAAGAAAATATAAAATCTAGAGGAAAAGAAAAAATACAGTAACTAATTTGAATATCTGCACTGCTTTATGTCCTACAGAGCCTTTAAGTTCTGGCTCGTAATACGGATGACACATATATCATAAAAGATGCATTATAATAATTATAACAATTAAGCACCCATGTTAAAAGGAAAATATTTCCATTTCTTTGGTTTTCTATTACAGGAGATTTGGTTTTATACAAGTCACAACAAAATGTTTAAATAAATTCTCCAGAACCCCGAGGGAGCCTCACCGTACCCCAAACAGGGAACGAACGTTGTAAAACGAAATTAAGGCTAATCAAGTTCTGCGTGTTGAGTTTCTGCATACAAGGCAGGAGTTAGCAAGTCAGCTCTAGCTAGACCAGACAAAGAATTTGTGATGGTGACCGCCCGCTCGCGGAATGGGGGCGGTGTCACTGTTTTTGTGGGGTGCCGAGATCGACCTCTCCTCTCCGCTTCCGTCTTGCTCAGTCACACGGGCAGAAGAATGTTGCATTTTACAGCTTCATTATAGCGAATAATTACAGTGTGAGATGGATACAGAATTCAGTTCGCTTTAGAAATTTCCTTTAAAAAGCGGAGCTCCCTTGACACCGCAATGGAGCTCACAGAAAGAAAGCACAGGGAACAGCATGATATATGTATTACATGATTCTCCCTGCTGTAATGTATGGGTTTCAGACTGTATAGGCTTGTAGGTATACATCACGGTGTCAGAGAAACATGTTGCCTCCATCTTCAGGGTTTATTCTGAGGACGAAGGCAGTAAGGACTTACGAACCGCCCTAAAACTTCAAATCTTCGACTACAGGCCCAGTCTGAGACTAAATATAGGGTGTGCTGAGAAGAATAGTTGGATCTGACAGGGAAAAGAAACAAGGGGCCGGAGGTGTTACATAATAGAGGGCATCGTTTGTGTTCTTGGTTAAACATTAACAGAGTGGTTGAACGAAGGAAGATGAAGTGAAGCGGGAATGCAGCAGGCGTGTGTTTGTGTGAGATATGCACCCAAAAAAACCTGAAGGGTTCACGACGTATGGGATACAGGCTTAGATTGGCAGGTAATGCCTTTTAAATAAAGAGCAAATGAGCTTTAGGACGGACGTCAGCTGGATCAGGATAGGGATCTGTAGCTGGTTCTTAATAACAGGACATTAACAGCTGGGTTCCATAAAAGCTGGATCATTTCTTAATTGGTTGAGCCAATATTAGCGTTTGTGCCGAATCTCTAGAAATTCTGTAAGCCTCAACCTCATGAAGTCCTAAAGGTCAGTCCGGGGTCGACTCAGACTCTAACAAAAATAAGTACCAGGGATAACCCGTGCAGAATAAAGAAGGCCGGTGCGGAGGACTGACGATCTATCCACTTTCATGTGAACGTTGTCTAGAAATTCTGGAAGCCTCAACCCCCTGGAGCCCTAGGGACCAGTCAAGAGTTACAACGGGATAAGTTTACTGTTTTTACCTTTACTATTAGCGTTTCAGCAATGATAAAGTAGCTACAATTAAACAACTACCGTTAGTCACACAGAAAATATCTTCCATACACTTGTGCAGACTGAGTATAAAAAAGACAGACTTCTGTATTCTGATTTTGAGAGAAGTATACAAATGTGAGGGATGGGCCATACAAGGTTTTGTTTTTGACTAATTTATATAGACTCAATAGAACACAGCTATCGCAGCACCATAATCGCTTTTGGGGCCTCAGTTGTTTACCAGCGCCACACATTTCGACCCGATTGACCATCACCAGAATGCTTCACGACACAAGAAAATATTACACGTTACACTCTTAGTCTCCTAATGACGACCGTTCTGGTCGAAATAGGTGGAGCCTCTAATAAAAAAAAGTTGCTGCATAAGAAATGATGATTATTCGTTAATAGGTGCATTTACCGAAGTGGTTGATTAGAATAACGGTTTGGGATGAGAGGCCAAATTAATTCCACTATTTGACAGGAAACAGACGGTTCGACGCGCGCGTTGCTCAGTGCCAATGCTTTCCGCTTCCGTTAGCACCGGCAGTGACCGTCTTTTTCAGACTAATTTACGATAGCCATGTTGTCCGTTACGATCTCAGCTTAAGCTGTAAACTCGTCTGTCCGTCACTTTCACACCGACAATAACTACCTTTGCAAACTGAAGCCGAATTCACTGCACAGTTTCTAAACTGTTGTTTGTACGGGTGTGAAACTTGGTTTCTCACACTGAGGGAGAAACATAAGCTGAGGTTGTTCGAGAAAAGGGTGCTGAAGAAGATATTTGGGCCGAAGAGGGACAAGGTAACAGGTGAGTGGAGAATAATACATAACGAGGGGCTTTATGGTCTGTACTGACCAAATAATATTCGAGTGTACAGGTAAAGGTAAAGTGATCCCGTTACAGGCCCGGTGTGGCCCAGAGGGTGGGTAGAGGTATAGCTCTACTCTTGCATGACCGCAGCACTAGAAGGGGATGAGTGGTCAGCAGCACGCCCCGGCCGCACTTTACCCCTGGGAAAGACCCGGTACACATTTTACAGTAGACTGGGTGGGCCCCAGGACCGGTCTGGACGGACGGAAAACCTCGTCCCCACTGGGATTCGATCCTGGATCGTCCAGCCCCTAGTCAGTCGCTATACCGACTGAGCTACCTGGCCCACATTATTCGGGTGTACAAATAAAAAAGAATGAGTTGAGCGGTGCATGTGGCACACGTATGGAATACAGGAGAGGTGCACACAGAGTTTTGGTGGGGGAGATCTATTTGAAAGACATAACTTGGAAGATCTGGGTGCACATGGGAGGGTAATATTAAAAGTTACCTTCAAGAAGTAGGATGGGAGCAAGGACATGGAGTTAGTCTAAATTGTATATAAAAATTCAGTTCCCATCCCACACCAATTTGCTCATGTTGTTAGGGAAATCATCGCGGTTTGTCCTGAGGGTCACATGGAAAGCATCAACACAGCATGTGCCATAATTCAGATTTCCTTAGCGTTACATCAAATGCAATGCAGCATTCTCCCAGCAATTCGGGCTATACGGGGAATAAGGTTTGTCCGGATTACCCAGAAATCCGGAATGTCGAGGGAAAAATTCGTGATACAGGTAACATACAGAAAATCAACAGTCAAAGCTGAAGTATAACTCGGTAAATCCTAAATACTGCGCTGAACGGTGCATAAAACAACAACAACAATAATAACAACAATTGGGTGTTCTGTCGCTATCACTTCATTCTAATGGCGAAATAAGAGAGGAGAGCTACGACACTCGACAGCTCACGTCCTTATTCCTTACTCCTTCACCCACCCCTCCAATCTCGGAGTACGGATTGTCTCTGATTTTCCCCCGGTGATCCGAACAATGACCAGAAGACCGAGGCTACAGTTGGCCCAAAACTGTCGGGATTACCCGGATCCGGGTTTTCGAGGGAGTACTGTATATGGTTCTGTCGCAACTCTGGAATATTAACTTTACATTTTCCAGACCGGAACTGGATAAAGGACCTTGTACGAGTATGGTGTGGTGAATCCTAGTCCGAAAGTCAGGTCTAACGGACTGGTATACAAAGCCTATCAATTACCCTTCGCCTAGGCCCGAACTCCGGATCAAGATTCGGCAACAAATCTACGTAATAGGCTGATCACATTATAGGCCAATATGATTCACATTTACTGGTGTTAAGGCGACGTTCTGTATTGGTATATGGAAGGTACCAGTTCGGTCATCTTACCCCGGTTACAGGTTGTAATGAATAAGGTACATTCTTGATGTCACTTTCTTTATTATTTCATTATTTAATGCTCAACATGTTTCGGATGTTAATACATCCATCATCAGGACCTTGCGACTTATTTGTTGAGTTATTTCATGGGTTGTATTGCTCTGTAAGGATCTATCTATCTATCTATCCTTACAGAGCAATACAACCCATGATATAACTTAACAAATAAGTCGCAAGCTCCTGAGGATGGATGTATTAACATCCTAAACATGTTGAGCATTAAATAATGAAATAATAAAGCAAGTGACATCAAGTTGGTCTCTCTTTATTCAACTATCAAGATGA
>Ga0123352_10016661_pt1 | contig 11710 bp, 14 predicted proteins | sample TergutLab28metaG_FD_89700 | JGI IMG/M metagenome (GOLD analysis project Ga0123352, IMG submission 89700) | Labiotermes labralis P1 segment gut microbial communities from Petit-Saut dam, French Guiana - Lab288 P1 | ecosystem: Host-associated > Arthropoda: Insects > Digestive system > Gut ...
AGCGCAGTTCTCAGCTACTTCGCGGTGGCACCCTCAAATCACGCAAATTTTGCCAGCCAGACGGCACAAGTAACACACGCCCACCTCAATTAGTTCCGATTTTATTACTGGTACCAAAATCGCCATTACATGGTATTCCAATTACAGCCACAGCTGAAGATCTTCATCATGCCCAATATTTACGGCCCCACAAAATCCCACACGGACCAAACGATAGCCCCCACCCCCCAAAAATAAATCCAGTGAACTACATCATATAGCTATTTTGGTACCACATAACGAACTGGTCATGAAATCTTACATGCACGTACAGTAAGCGACTGTTGAAACACATTATCACAATATTAAAGCCAACATTAAAAACCAGGATTATGGCTTGTAACTTCAAATGCGGGAATTAAAATACAAAAGGCAATAAACCGCAGCACAGGGCTATTTTCCCACATTTTGGGCACTTCCAGTTTGCAGAACGGTACAAAGTGAAAACCATAATCTCGTATACACCATCAAATTCCATCTCATGGCTACCTTCTGACTGCAGGACCTCCGCTAACATGTATGAAATTATTTTATAAACATATGAAATCATGACCAAGCAAGGGGTCAAAGGGAAATATCAAAGAACACTGAATGAAAAATATGAAATGTACCTGAATAGTATGAGGAGCATAATAAATACACACATACCATCAAGTCTACAAATTATAACAAAGCTCAAGTAATATATTATCATCTGGACGTGGGTGGGCAATTACAGTTTATTGTAATTCACTTGGTACACAAACAGTATGGTTGCAATTATCATACTAATGCCATCAGAACAGGACTTCATAAGACACTGATTTAATGGTGCACATCTACATGTTTTGACCCCTGACAGTACACCAGGATTTTCCCCATCAAGTTCGAAAATCATAAATACCTCATCGGTATACGAGTACTATGCAGTAAAAAGTAGTTATGATGAAAATAGGTTAACAAAACAAAACCATTCAACAGCATCAGTGAACACAGACAAGGTAAACTATTAAACAAAACACCTACTTACAAAGATACATTTCCCCATAATTTATCTAATCACCCTAGGGAATTTAATTTGGCAGCATGTACAGGGAATGGATAAAAATAATGGAAACAGCTGTGAAAGATACACATTTCTTTATTAATATGGAGCTGGGCCACTGTTTGCCTGTAACAAAGCTTGTATCCTTCTTGGAATATACTCATGTAAGTTCTGAATAGTCTCTAGTGGAATACTGTACCACTCTTCTTCTAGTTGCTTGAGTGACAATGGAGGGAATCTGCTTCTCAACCTGCTCTCTAAAACTGACCACAGTGGTTCAATGATATTTTTAAGTTGTGCGATTGTGTTAGCCAGATAAGTTGTTGAAGTGCATCTTCATGCTCCTCAAACTAAGAATGAACATTTCTGGCTGTGTGTATGGGCCAATCATCTTGAAAAACTGCATCATTGTTAGGATAAAATACCTGGACCATATAATGCAACTGGCTACCTAAAATGTCCATGTAGTCACTGGCAGTAAATTGACCAATCTGAGTAAGTATAGGAGCAGCACAATACTAGATATTGCTGCCAAAATCATTACAGATCTGGCTCCATGTTTCACAGTTGGAACCAGGCATTCAGGATTATAGGCCTCCTTGGGTGATGTCCAAACATAAAACCAGGCCTGATGTTGGAAACAACGTGAAGGATGAATGAGTCATCCTGACCATATTATGTATTTCCAATCATCAGATGGCCAGGTTTTGTGATCATCAGACCATCTTTATCACCTTATAGTGCTGTTTTCAGTAATTAGAGGTTTAGCAATTGCAGCTCTACCATGGATGTTGGATTTGTGAAGCTCGTCACATTGTTTTTGTGGAAACGGTCTTCAATATGAATATTAAGTTCTGCTGGCACCTTTGCTGCAGTACTTCTATGATTTACAGACACAATCCTCTTAATGTACGGTGATCCCTCACTTAGTTTTGGTTTTCGTGATTTGTATGTCATCACACCTTGGAAACTGCTGCTCTGGAAACACCTAATAAAGTGGCCGTTTTTAGTTACAGATGCTCCAGTCAATCGCACACCAACAATCTGTCCTCTTCAAAATCTGACAAGTTTTCCATTTTGCTGTAATTTCATACAGACTGTTACTAAACACAATCTGTACTGCATTGACAATGGTACTACACATCACCAACAAAACAATAACAAAAGATGCAACTAATGTTCTTTCAGTGCAGCCAACACAAACAGTTTTATTCCTATACTGTCTAGTGTTTCCATTATTTGTCCATCCCCCACAGATATTAATTCAACTGTATGTATAAGCTGCCACTCAGCAACTCAGATAAACACACAAATATGAAACTACCACCACAGTAATAAATAAGGACTATATCACGGGCATAATAAAAGTTACTAACAATACAGCACCAAATATTTCATATAAATACCTGCAGAATAAAGGAAAAAATTTTCACATGACATATGTAACTATAAATGTATAATGCTTATGTAAGGCAAGTTACAAAATTGTGTAGGCATAGCAGGGTGAAAGTCACTACTAGAACAAATAATTCATTGTAAAAATTGTCAACAAATGACACAGAAATCCCACCATTCAGAACCAGTGTTTATGAACTCACCTGCTCAGACTGCAATGTTTATACAAAGAACTTTAAAAAAATAAGGTAACATCCTCATGTCAGAATGTTATTGTGACTTTGATCAATACATGGCACATGTGAAGTAGATGGTACACATCAGGCCTCAATGTAGTCACCACTACCACCTCAGCATTTGCCCCACAATGGTACCAAGGCTTATATTCCAGGGTAAAGACACTGTTGTCGAGTGTCTGTAGCCAAGAGATGGTAAATTACTTCACATCAGCATATATTGCAATCACTTGCCAGACAGGTGCTGCTCAAGGATTCAGTGAGAGATGAAACAATTTGCACAAGATTGGGACTGATCCATAACCTATCAGATGTACAGTCATAAACAGCTGTCCAGTTGGGTGCATGATGCCTGGCATTTCCATGCAAAAGGACAATACTTTGGCGAAGTAATCAAGCGCTTTTGCAAAAAATGGGTGCCGTAAGCTTGGTGTACCACAATAACACTCACCAGACAGTGTCACCATGGTCAAGGAAATCCAACACAAGCACATGTTTATGGTCCCAAGACAGTTTTTCACAGTCTTTACTGATGACAATGCTTCCATTTTCTTTGCTGGAGGGAGATGACAGTTTCTGTACCATACATCCTTTTTCTGGTTTCAGGTTTTGTGTAATTAACCATGTTTCAGCTCCAAAACTGCTCCCTTTGATCAGTGTAACATGTCCAATGGATACAAGAAAGGCCCTTACAGTCCCATACAATGAGCTCTGTCATCATCTGTGGGATTCTTTGGCACCCAGTGAATGTCTAGCTCTCTGGCAATGTCAGCAGCTGAATGTGTCTGTATGTCACACATCATCTGTAATGGACATGCTTGGTGCCCAGGTCAACATCTGTCCTGCCACTGTTGAAAGCCATGCACCATATCTGCCTGATTTCATGGTGTTACACATACTCCACACACCTTCACCAAATGGCAGTGGATTTTCATTGGTGCAACACATATAACATACAAAAATCAAAACACACTTCATACTTCAAAATCTGCCATGGATCCGGAAAACCATCTATCTTTAATCTGACATACTTATGTTATCCACTCACAGCTGTACAGTGACACAATATACATGTGCTGATTGCATGCTTAAATCTGCAGTCCCATAATACTATTTCATGTCAGACATGCTGTTACCTTACATTTTGAAACTTTCTTCTGTACCTGTCACAGGTAGAAAACTCAAATATGGTATAAGGAACACACCTACAACAGGGAGTACAACTGGTTTGAATAAAGATATGCCACTCATTCTGAATAATAATAATCCCTATGGTGTAACTGATGCAGTAAGAAAAATAATTTGGTTCTATAAACAAGATAAAAGCAAGCACATTTTTTAACACCTGTAAATTTGTATCATGAAAAAGGAAGACTGACTAATCACAGAACAAAAAGCATAAGATAATAGCCTACTTTTTAATCTTGTCTGGTCACTACACAAGAAAGATGGCTTTCTATCCATGTTCAAAGCTGGAAGGTGATCATGCTAACCCCACTCACATTTACTTTTCATTTTCAGTTTGAAGTACGTTTTGGAATCAAATAACAAAAACCTCTACAGAATTCCATACAGATCCACACAACAGAATACTCAAAGGGTACAGTCACCTACATTTACACGGACTGCTACAGCATCCTCACATACGATGTAATTTGGATGTGTTAATAGAAAAGATATCTAAACCGTTTCATTAATTTTATCACCATCTATGTTGTTACAATTTACAAATATGCCGACATATACAATGTTAACACTTGACTGTAAATCCTCCTATGTTCACCTTTGGATGTTGAAACATGTAACGGTGCATTGTTCAGTAAATGTATTTCAAGTTGTGTCTTGATGGCATTAGTGTACATTCATAACACAGGTATATTATGACAAATGTGAAAATAGTGTGTGGTGTTCTTACAGCAAACAGTGACTTCAAAATATACAGCCTCGATGCTCATTTACAATTGGGGGTGACAATTACAAAAACAAAACATTGTAATGAAATGCCAAACAATTGTTTCACTATGTACATTTTCCATAATGATGTGCTTACCTACCCCCCTATACAATAAATAGCCACAAAACATTTGCATATCTGCACACAGCAAAAATCAAAACTTTTACACTAACCCATGCAGCAGGCTGTCTTGGGAAGCTCCACTAGTCAAGAAATTTCCTGCATTCATTACTCTGTTCACACAACTCCCATACTAACAACTGTTCTGAGCAGAATGAGTCCAATCCACCACACCTTTCCACCCTACTTCTTAAAGCTCCATTTTAATATTATACTCTCAGATATGTCTAGTTCTTCCAAGTAGTCCCTGTTCCTTCAGGTATTTTGAGTAAAACTTTGCCCAGTTCTTCACACACGCACGTCAATCACCATGATACTTAAAATTAAATAACGTGATTGCGTCATATTGCCCCAATTCTGTGACAAGGCACTTGCTGTGCATTCCCATCAAAAGGGCCCAGTACATGTTCAGTCATACTGTCCAACAGGATTAAAATAACTGTAACTGTTGAATTTGATAACCAAGGGCAGTCTTTGCTACACATCATAATAAAATGCACATGTTCAGTTTGGTGTAATTACGAGAGGAGGCCATGCAAAGAAAAGAGAGTGCGTAACTGTGAAACTTCTGGCTACAGTACCAACACTGCTTTGTAAAAACAATGACTAGGAAGAAAAAAGAAGCTGTCAACTTGAGTCAAGGATAGTTTGTGTAAAGAAATGTATATTCTGACATAACGTTTTAAAAAAAGTATTAACAAATAAAATGGCAGGGGCACTTTCCAATGAGCAATGAAACTTTAATCCCTACAACTAGAAGTTTCTAAACTGTACATATATCCCACAATCAATTACACAAAAGAAATCTCAAATGTTCCATTGCATAAAATGACAACACATTTTCAATAGTAATAATGTTCCTGCTTCAGATGATGGCACAATTAAGCACAGCTTTTCATGGTGGTCCACAGGGAGCACATTTGACCGAGGCAACTGCAGTAAAACTTCATAATGCCAGTTAATATTAGGCTCCACAGACACCCACATTGACCCAACTCTTGCAAAATTTTCTGTCAAATTTCTTCAGTTCTTACTTGCAGAAAATGCACAATATTTCAGACAATGTTCATGACACTGTATGTGGGGCATTTTATTCCTGATAACACCTGCAACAATTTGATCACCAATTTATCCTATTTTGTGAATGTGCCTTGTTAGGGACAGTGGTCTGTTCATATTCCTAACACAGATTTTAATTTGGTCCTATGCAGTTGCTTTTCTCTCCCAGCTTTAATTAGCATGGAACCAGATTAAGGGACTGCACTCTCATTCTCATACACACACACACTTCTGTCCAATACCCTGTTTTCTATTCCTCAGGTGCCTTACAGCCTGTCTGACCATTCTCTGCAGGTTCTTGTCCTACAAATGACATGTCAGACCCCGCCATTTTGGCAGTAAGTTGGCAGCCTCATTGTCTGCATCCACATATTCGAGCAGCAGGTTCAGTTACGCCATTTTTCAATATGCCTTTGTCACCAAGGACTGTAAGCAGCCCCAGTCCACTTTTCAGTTAATGCAGGAGTAAAGTCCATACAGCACAGCTTCATCAATATCACAGTATATTGTACACAAAATGAGAAGACTGTAACCACTCACCTGTGTCATTATCAGTATCCATCATCAAACAAAGACTGGCTGGTGCATAATTAACTGAAATGGACGTGGAAGGAAGTGGTCACAGCCTGTCTGGAGTACTACTGCAACATTTGCTTGAAGGGACATAGAAAAGCCCATGAAAATCTGTCAGGCTAGCTGGCGCCATGGACAAGATTCACACCAGGTATTACCATGTGAACCAATCCCATCAATAGATTTGTATAATATCCATCACCATTACCAGAACAAGTGCCTTATTCATATCCCAGTCTCCCTCGGTATGTCCATACCCTAGCAGTTACCACAATTCACCGCATGGCAGCAAGTGCCATCACACACACAGCTCCATTCACCTCCACAGCCCTTCATCTAACAAAGTACACCTCTTCTGCAGTAAATGCTCAGTCAAAAGTGGTGAGGACCCAATGTAACAACACTCCCAACAGCAGTCCTCAGTATACTCAACTGCCTCTACAAGATTTGGCAGTCTTCATCATACCACCAAGCTACAATCTGAGTATCAGTCCAATACCATCCCCAAGGAATATGACTTCCGAGGACAGCTGTAATATACCAAGTTGCTTCCACATGGCCCTTCAAGGTATTTACAGCTGCCAGCACCATTGTTATGTTGTGTGGAATGACATAACAAACTTGTTCAAACATTACATATATTCATAATACTTCTGATACCATCTAGGAACTTCTCATTTATCAGGAGAGCAGCATTACCCATACATTATGCCATATGTGAGCCCGTGTCAGGAGGTCCATCCACAAGGAGTAATAAAACTTCCACTGGAGCAGCCTTCAAAGGTTGTGCACCTCTGTCTCCCACAAGGCAGGGTCTGATGATTATGGCTTCTAGCATGAGGCTGACCCATTCACATAACAGTGGGTTCAACTTCATGTGTTCTGGCAGCTGAAGTAATGCTTAAGATGCTCCCACATTTTCAAGGAATGCTCCTTGTATAGCCACCATGTCCAACTGCATTCTAAATGCATGTAAATCACATCAGAAACAGACGTTTCAATTGATGTAGTAGACCAGCAGCCATACTGACTACTGCACAAGGGACATTCCTTTAATGCTCTGTCCCTAATATATATGTCTACCATCTTCTCCACTGTGTGGACTGCATACAACAGGAGACTGTTCTTGAATTGTACTGATGTCACCACATCTCCTTCCCTTCAGTGCTAATTTAAGTTTTCAAAAGAGGAATACAGCCAAGTTTGTACAGTACAGATGATGCAGAACAGCCATGCCATTCTACAGACTTCTCACAATGGTATACGACATTTGCACTCACACACTTTCTGGACATTCTCCTTTGTACATACTGAAACAATGCATTTCAGGGACAGGTTTGGCCCCATTGTACGGGTTGCTTTTTGCAAAACAACTGCCACCAGATGATGATTATTTACACTGTAACTAACCCAGATTAGCATCAAATTACTAAATACCACATATTTTAGAAACTGTTAGTGTATATAGTTACACAAGTCTCACTAGACACCAAATACACAAAATACATAGCTGGTCTCTGTATTTCATCTCACTATAGAGTAGCACTGTGTAGGCAGTCCTCGTAGTTTGAATGTTATGGTAATAACTGTTCTTCTTAGCTATGGCAAGGGGGTGAAATATTGCTGTGTTTGATCTCAGTTCTCACTGGATGTATTCCTGACCTGTTGCAGCAAGAGCTGCCTGGTTCTGTTGAGCACGAATCTCCCATCTCTGCTGAAGTTCTTGGTATGTAACTGTACATCAATAACCTCCTTAACCAAGCAATCCACACACCTTTCTACCTTAGCCATTCTGTAAATGTTGTTGAATATCATGCTGTCCCATACCCATGATATGTTCTGCTACAGCCGAATTCACTGGCTGGCCAAGGAAGAGGTGCATGTGCTCCTTCCATCTGGTTTCTAAATTCCTGCCTGTCTGACATACACCTTCCCACATCCACATGGTATACACCATACATCAGGGGTTTTCAGGCCTATTTTCTCTTGAGTGAATTTCTTCAATGGTAGGTGATGAGTCTTCATGTCACACTTAGCAAGCAGCCTGCTGATCTTGATTGAGGCTGCATGTTGGTAAGGAAGCATGGCCATACCTGTGGGTTCTTCAGTATTGTTTCATTGTTTATTTTGTTTATTTCTGGCATACAGGGCATGACTGATATCCTGGTCACTGTTAGTAATATGATGTTAATCAGAGTGCATCACAGTGTAAATAATCACCATGTAGTACGATCTGTTTTCGAAGGAGCAAGCCTGAAGACAGGCAACAAATGTCCTAAAAAATAAGTGTGTTATAATTCAACACATATGATGGAAAAAGTCCAAACTCTATTATTTCAGTCATGGCACTACTGGACATAAATTGTATAAGACAAACCACAATGAGTAGGGCAATGCTGTGGTGGAGAAATCAGTCTCCAGTGCATCATTTTTCTGGTTACTTTCACCACACATCTTCCCATAGGCATCATCAAATGTCTGCAAGAAATGGTTGTTCAGTTTGTTCCTATGGAACAAACTCATGACACATGACTCCATGCACATCAAAACTAACATCAGTAAGCATTTCACACAGGAACAAACTTCTCTGCCTACTTCAGGCAGGGAGATCCCATGTTGTCATCTGTAATGACCTCTGAAAGGAAGTGTGAATGTCTGGCATTTCCTCTGAGTGTCCTAGTACACAATGATGCAATTCTAATTGTTTATGTTCATCAATCAGTATACAAGGCAAGATGGCGGATAGTGTAGTACCATGACACCCCCGAGCTCTCCACAAAGAAATCAGAAATCAACAGTCAATAGTGATCAGTGCTGCTTTAAATGTACGGAATTAGAGAGACAAATAGAAGAAGTGCACATGGAACTAAGTTCTTTCCAACTAATAATCAAACTCCTATACAAGGAATTAAAAGATATCACTTCAGAGAAGACGACCAAACAACCTAACCTAAATCAACCTCACTCGACCACTGAGAGCGACACTACTCTTGAAGCTACATCCTCCAAGGCATGGTCCAGAGTAGCATCCAAACATCATCACTTTAAGAATAAGGCAAAGTAATTTTGTCCTAAACAACAGAACTCAGCCACAAGAAGATGTCAACAGGTACGTTATTTTAACTAACCTATCAGAAGCCACCAATTGCCAAGATGAAAACATGGTGCCTACAAATGTGATTAACATGAAGCTAGCCCAGGATATGACATTTAACAGCTTAAAAAAGAGTTTTCGTGGAAGACACAGGCACCCACTATCTACTTGTCACCCAAGAAATGCCACCCACCAACATCCACCTATCTCTCAAGAAACACATAACGAACCAACGTATGTACATGAAGCTAATATGATCCCAATCATTGTGAATGGGCAGATCATCACAACCAAGAAAGATAGTCTAACCAACGATACGATTAATAAACGGGACCACATTCACAACCTAGTGAAAGAATCTGCAGTGGAAGTGATCAACAACAGGGCAAAATACACCAAGTACAGTAAACATAAATTATTGTTAATGGGTGACAGCCACATGAGAGGTGGTGCAGCTAGATTAATTGCTTCCCTGGACACTTGTTTTGATGTGTGTGGTGTAGTGAAACCGGGATCGACCACTGGATCACTAATAGGGACAGTGAAAGAAGAAGTTTAAAAACTCACAATGAATGACTTTCTAATAATTTGTAGTGGAACAAATGATATAGACAGAAATTATTCTACTAAGGCACTCAAGAATATCACTAATTTAATCAAGAATGTAAATCATACCAACATAATCCTAGTAAGCGTTCCTAACAGATATGATGTGAAAGAATACACATATATTAACAGTACAATCAAATCATTTAACAGTAAATTACTTAAACTCTCCAAACTTTTCAGCCATGTGAGTACAGTTGCAATAGCCAACAACAGACTCTTATCCACCAAACATGGATTGCATCTAAATGAATCAGGTAAAGAATTATCATCAAATCAATTAGCACTACACATACTTTCATTACTCGATAAAGCCTCTCTAAATCCCATACCTCTTGGATGGCATGACAATAATCCTCGAATCGATACTGTAAACAACCCAACTTGCAGTAATAATCAAGAACAACCAGCATCCAGGAACTCTATCCACAATAGGAAAATTCAAATAACCAGATCAAATGATTTTTTATGGCACAATTAAACACCAACCAACCTGATGGTAATAACCCTACTAGTGAGTATACTCCTCCTAATGCCAAAAGCCAGATCTCTCATAAATGTTCAAAATTTTCTAAGCCAAATTGTTATACTGCTCATAACAACCACAATCACTTACCAAACAGCCTTACATATACTGAACACCAGACTACAAAATTCAAGGTACTCCACCAAAATATACATGGATTATATAACAAAACTGATGAATTTCTAATTGCATTATCCCCCATCACTTCCCAAGTCATCTGTCTAACAGAGCACCACCTAACTACCGAACAAATAAGTACTATTAAATTAGACCAATACACCCTTGGAGCATCATTCTGCAGACAAACTTATAAGCATGGTGGAACCTGTATTTATGTCTCAAAAGATATTCAGTTCCATACAATTAATCTAGACCAATTTAATATAGATAAAGACTTAGAAATCTGCGCCCTGAGGTCAAGCTTAACATCATGCAATCCCACTATAATTTGTATTTATAGATCCTCTATAGGAAATTTCAATTACTTCCTAAATAAACTGGAAACCGTTTTGAACAAGCTACATAAGACATGAACGGAATTGTTTGTGGTGACTTTAATGTAAATTATTTTAATGACAATTCCAGGAAGCTTCTGTTAGACTCTCTTCCTGCCTCCTTTAGTCTCTTTAGCACAGTGAATTTTCTCACAAGAAATTTTAATAACTCTTCCTCCCTAATAGACAATATTTACATTAATACTTATACATATGATTTCTCGTTTCAACCCTCCATCAATGGACAATCCAACCATGATGCTCAAACCATCACCTTAAATAGTATTCTCAATCCTATACCCAGACAAGCACTTTCCCATAATAGGAAATTTAATAGTAACTCAACAAACAACTTTGCATTTATGCTAAGCTTTGAAAATTGGCAAGACGTATTTCTCGAGGATGATGTCAATCTTATCTTCAATAATTTCTTCAACACCTACCTCAGAATCTTGTATGCCAGTTTTCAAACTACAAAATCACGTAACTACCATAAATCAAAACCATGGTTAACCAATGGAATTAGAATTTCATGTGCTAACAAAAGAAAACTTTATCTAACTTACAGAAATACCAATGACCCTAACCTC
>Ga0123352_10016665_pt1 | contig 11709 bp, 5 predicted proteins | sample TergutLab28metaG_FD_89700 | JGI IMG/M metagenome (GOLD analysis project Ga0123352, IMG submission 89700) | Labiotermes labralis P1 segment gut microbial communities from Petit-Saut dam, French Guiana - Lab288 P1 | ecosystem: Host-associated > Arthropoda: Insects > Digestive system > Gut ...
CCCCCCCCCCCAAAAAAAAAATTGGAAATCACAGGACACGAGCTCGGGACTGCAGGAATAGTGGTCCATAACCGCCCAGCAGTGAGGCTGTGCCCATTCAGACGTCGGTTTAGCGGTTTAGGGCTTAGTGCTTTTCATTTATTTATATCCCTTAGGAAGCATCTTGCTGCAAGCGATTTTAACAGTAGATGCCGACGTGAAGCAAGCTGTAACGTCTTGGCTAGAGGCACTTGACGCCGATTTCTTCTACGCCACGATGCAAGATTTAGTGCCACGCATAAATGTCGCCGGTAGCTACGTGGAAAGGCTGATGACTCTGAATAATGTTTTGGGCATTAGGATATTAGTGAGATTGTTAGTCAATTACTTTGCTATTACGTTGCATGCTTGTATCACTTAAGTAAGTTAGCGATTTAATTGATGTGTGAGTTAGTGAAACAGGCAACATGAAACTAGTCCAATACCCCTTTGTGTCTAACAAGTCTGATGGATTTGTGCCAGTAGAGACTCTTGAAGGCGTAGTTACTACCAAAAGGACGCAGGAACAGTGAGCGGGATTTACAAGGGCTTGGATGACGTGATAAATCGGAGCAGACAAGACAGCACGTGGGAAAAAGGAGTTTCTCCGCCAATAAACAAAAGTTGTCTTGTAACAATAAATGCCAAAATACCTTGCCATTGCCTGCAGAGAATTCTGAAACTTTCGTTCAAAGAAACATGGTCGGGATATCGTCTTCGGTATTAGTAGTTTACTATATTGATCTGAAAAGTGTTGTGCAGTGCCCACGTGGAAGCATTTCCACCTTTTATAGAACTGTAGGGGTTAGGTATCTGGAATTATCTTACTATCGTATTGATAATCAGCTTGTGGTCCTCAGAGATTTACCGTTCCTCTCGGACCGTAATCCATTGAGAAGGCCGGGGGGGGGGGAGAAGAAGAGAAGAAGAAGAAGAAGAAGAAGAAGAAAGAAGGAAATATAAAGGATCAGGAGGAGAGTAAGAATGTGAAGAAGAGGAATGAAGGAGGAAGTGAAAATGAAAGAGAGGAAGAAAAGTGACAGAACCAAACCTGAACACAAGGATACAGTAATTGAATTTATATGTCTACATTATCTCCATACCTGTATGAACTGACTTTTTTCTCAGGTATCTAGATATGGAAAGGCTCTTAATTCCTAGGAATGATTTTACAAACGAAAAACTCCTTCAGGAACTGTCATGTGTATAAATGGCGGTAGTAAATATATAGTGCCAAACTTCTCGTTGATTTTAGTGGTTTTATTCAGTTCCTCGAGACGAAGTTTTGGGTGTCACCTTTTTAAATGTACTTCCACATTCTCTTTACGCTTGATATTTCACAGTTATAAATTTTATCTATGTCTAATGCAATCTATAACTCATCTGTGAATAAACCAGTTCACGCAAGCATGTCCAGGTAGCGATAACGCCTACAGTTTATTAAGGTACTGCTGGCTGCAATATAAACAAAGTTGTCGGCAGTACCTCAACATACTCGTGCAAATTAGGTGGCTTTCCGATGATTTGTCGCCGGCTTTAGACAGGAGTAAAATTCAGAATTTTGAAATGTCAAGAGTAAAGAGAATGTGACAGTACATGTAATAAGGCGCCACCCGTTTATTAACATGCTCTTTCTGAGAGTGTGTGGGATACTCGAACAAGCTTCTGCTGCTCCTTTCAAATCCCCAGCATACACTCTTTTCTTATCATTCCTTATGGCACTGCATAACCTCTCCGAATGTTAACCACATCCTTGAATATTTTCATTGTTACACCGTGCATGTTGTCGAGTCACTCAATTATTATACCAACTAATGCACTTATATATGATTTACACATGAAAACACTGAAACTGCTCCGACATGTTTCGGTCCTAAGACCATCATGCAGTGCTGCCACAGTACCCTACTAGTACAACGAAGTTAATTTATGACTAGTTTTAATGTGGTTTTTAATGTGACTTTAGCAAGGCAAAGAAATACAGTTCCCTAATGATGGTCTTAGGACCGAAACATGTCGGAGCAGTTTTAGTGTTTTAATGTGTAAATTTTATTTAAGTGCATAGTTGGTATAATAATTGAGTCACATCCTTGAATATTCACAAAATTTTTGAAACCAATTAATCACTCTTAATCGATTGAATTTAGGCTTACCTTACGACGCTGTTTTAATTGCATGGTTTTTACAGCGTCAGATGGGTTGCAAAACTTATTTTTGTTGCCAAATTTGTTGGAGTTCAGGAGAATGCAGATTTAGCCTGTTTGACGGCATTAAGTCGCATCCAGCTGAAGCAGCTGAGAAGAAGTACGAAGAACATCAGTCGTGATACGCGATAGCCTGACCAGACTCTGACAACCTTCCCATTTAATTCACTTATATGTGACGCTCGCTCAACAAATCTGTGAAGTTGTTTGTAATCACACTGCTGTTCGACGCGTTGTGTGATACGTAGTTGACAAAGTGTCGCTAAGTAAATCAGTAGATGTTGTATGGTCGCCCTGTAACTAACAAGCAGGTTATGTCTTGAATTGAAGTGCTTTTGGTTGCAAAACCCTTCACAGAATCTTCCGCTTTTTGTCCTCTTAATTTCATGGCTTTTTGGGGGGGGGGGGGGTCTAATTCCTTACCAAATTGAATCAAATCTTCCTACTTATATACCTTTTATTCAAAATCATTTCAAATACGGTTCTCACATCTGCTGATGGGTACCGAAACCGGTCTGTTAACCGTCTACAACCAAGTGGTGGCAACGTATACCGCCCGATGTTACAATAAAAAGTCTCAGAATTATGCCAAAATTTGCATTTATATTTTATAACGTAAATTTTCCATGAAACTATATTATGTATATTATACTTAATATTTATATGTATATTTGTGTGTTTCGTATGTCTACCTCAAGAAACAGAGGCAGTTTCCTTATATAATATTAACCGACACTACGCTGAATTTATTCTGTGTGAGGTACGGAGTGAAATTTGTACATAATTTAGCTGAATTACTCTGTGCAAAGCGTTAACGTGAGAGTTGACAACCAGAGTTGGTAAATTAAAATTTCCACGCCTCGTCATGCATGTTGCAGGTTTCCTACATCTCAGTCTCTTCGATATACCAATCTCAGTAAAGCTGTTCTTGCAAGTCTGTAATTTGAAGTTCTCATTTCTGCCTTCTTTTTAATGCTTTTCTTCTGTTAGATTTATTAGATTCTTCTCAGCACTTTGCACCTAAAGCGTTTTCCTAGCTACCCTAAGGGTAAAGAGACGCGTTGTGTTTTCTTTTGATGAAGAGCTGAAAGGAATATTGTGTATTGCTTAATGATTGCTGCAAGATCATGTCTTGTACTGTTCTAAGGTTCGGATACGTGCTTCATGTAGACGCTCGGATATGACGCTCGGATATGATAATGGTTTTCGCTGACGGAACGTGACTTGTGGTACAAAAATCGGCCGAAGAAAAAGAACGGCCTCAGGGCTGAAAGAATATCGGGCGTAAAGAAAGATTCTGTGTGGTTTTAAACAAAACGCACTGTCACTGTCTTGAGAAAGTGAAATACGTGAATTATTTGTGTGCCGAATGTCTATGTGAAGGTAGTGATTTCCGTATGGCTAAGCATTACTTTGTGAGATGTGTGAGAGGAGAGTTGTTAAAGCTGCACTTAATCTATGCTGTGATTCGAAAATTACGGTAGGTAAATGAAGATTGGTCGACCCGACTGACGCAGCCATAGCGCTGCATGTTGCAATACATTCCACGTGAACTACCCTGTTATGTAACGTAGTAACGTGTCGCTTAACGCAATTGAACACACAACAAACTGTACGTAATCTGACGTGCATGAACTTGTCTTCCAGTCTAGAAGAACAGAAAGAAATATGGCTGAAACGTGACGCCTGGAACATTTCATTTTTAATAAAATACAGGCTCATTACTTTTGGAAAGCTGTGAGAAAAGCATGAGTTCAGAAGACGAACACCAAACTGTCACATAACGTTGCATATTACCGTGTGTTTTCTTATTCGGTCACACAAATTAAAAACGAACAAATTAAACCTGTAAGTGTCTTTAATCAGTCCTATAGCTGAAAACTCCTTGATAGTAGCCCGGCAGGGATGATGTATAAAGCAGCATGATTGAAGACAGTGTGGGATGTCTGCCTATGAATAGTGTAGTCCTGAGGTTCGTCATCCCCGTTGTGTTCTATACAATAACTAATGTACAGTGTGTGTGCTCGTCTAACACAACTATATTTATTGGTAGAATATAAAGTTTTTTCTACATAAGGTACAACTACATGTTTCGGCGCTTGATAATGGCCATCTTCAGGTTGTACATGAAATACTTATTAAGCAGTTATACAAGACATACGTGGTATAAAGATAAAGAGAATTATAACTTCACATAGGAAATTGTACAGATGAGATTATTGTGATATTAGCCTGATTTATGTAAAACATTAAGATACTGGTAACAGCTATAATAAGTTTATAAACCTAAAATTATAGTCACAGATGCAACATATTACTGTACATTGCATATTTTATACTTTAGTGTGATTACACAGCACACTTAGACATAAAATGATACCTGCCATAGATTTAACTATAATAAGCTTAGACATAGCTTGGTAACAACATGGACCCCTCATGTAACCCACACCGCCCGTCCTTTCTGACAGATACGAGATCTCGTGCCCACTTTACCCCCTCCCTACCCCATATATACAGCCCATGTATGTTTTGTATAACTGCTTAATAAGTATTTCATGTACAACCTGAAGATGACCATTATCAAGCGCCGAAACATGTAGTTGTACCTTATGTAGAAAATACTTTATATTCTACCAATAAATATAGTTGTGTTAGATGAGTACATACACTGTACTTTAGTTATGAATAGTGTGTTCTGTTGGCTTTGAATTTTTGAGGTTATCGCTGCACTAAACCTCAGCACTTGACAATAATTGTTTCTGGGCAGGATCTGTTTAAAGTCACTCACACGTAAATACACTAAGGTGAGAGATAAGTTTCATGCTGTAATCGGAGACAAAACTAGTTGTATCCGTTGTGTAGCAGCCTGGGTAGGTCCTAGAATCCGTCTGAACACATTACTGCTGATATGTCCGTAACCTTGCCCCGGATATTTTGTTAACTTATGTGTGAATACTCTTTTAGTAGCTCTGAATATAGGATCGATTTGTGTGGGTGTGTCGGGGCGGGGGTGTTAGAGCCGCATAAACATCGAAGCCTAGATTCACCTATATGAAATCATTACCAGGTTAAAAAGCAGTAGGCTTATAGGAAACAGTTCATTATAATAGTTACAAAGATGTACGTAAGGCAAAATTGTCATTTTTTAAAAATACTCAGATTCACGTATGAAAGGCGGTAACAGACTGATAAGTGATAATGAATTATGATGTGAAAGTAAGCGATTATTTGGATTACCTTTGTAGCATATATTGGGAGGAACTGAGGAAAATCACCAGAAACGTCAGCCAGGATAGCTGAATTTTGGGCCGACAGTTAAAATCGTGACGTCGCGAACACGAAAGAACGCATGCGACGTTCGGGGTGGCAGCTTATGCTTTCAGAATTGTGATCTCTCGGTATTACTTTATAAGGTGCTGTGTATAACTGCCAGGACTCTGTCGAAGTCGCAAGACAATGAGTCATTTAAAAAAAATACACATTCTGAGCGCGTAATGGCGAGTTCTTCTTTCTTGTTACGGAGTTCCATTTGTCTTTCAGTCTTATTTCCAGTACTATTTAATGGGGGTTTCTGAAATGTAGCATTGAGTAGTCTTCAGTAAAAGTTTTCAAACTAATTAATTTTCTTATTAGCTTTTTGGATAATTCTGTCACACAGATTATTTTTGGTGTTCATCTATATGTTGTCATTCTGCCAATCATGAATTTATGTTGTCAGTAGGTTTAAGGTTGTAAGATTTTCTTTAGAGTCCTTCTCAGATTTTAACTTTGGATAAAATCACGCAGTCACAGAATCACAAAATCTTGTAAATTTATTAACGGTAGAGTCCTGAAAAATGAAACTTCCGGTTTATGCACTAGGGTGCAGAAGACACTTAGGAGCTTCTATACGTACTTCTTAAATCGTCATTAGTATATTTGGTACATTTCATATATTTTAGAAGCACAAACTCTTTGTGCACACGTTTTTATATCGCTGATGTGATTGTAATTGAACAGTACATGGCTGTGCAGTGCGATAAATGCGGGGTGGTTAGCTTTTCAAATCGAAAATTTCTGTCTTTATTAAATGATGCCTTTACCCAGTAAGCAGCATCAAAACCAATAAGACACGAAGGTGATCCCTCGTTTTTATGTCAATATTCACTCTTCCAAATTTTCAAACCCATACAAGGCTGTAGTAAAACTCAATGATTACCACATGCTTGTACGTCAAACATGGTATCGTTAGGCGTTTATGGAAGTCACAGGATATAGATTTGTGCGTTTTTATTCTATGGCGCTGATTTAATCATACGTAATTCATTATTAGTTCGCAAAAGAAATGCAATCAAATCTGTTCACAAAACACGCGTGTTTCATAATTTGAAACACAGAGAAAGACCGGACAATATGACAGTTGCTGTCTCTCTCGACTGGTTCTAGTTACAGTATGCTGCTTTGTTACGAACGAAAGCTTCTGGTTGTCATTGGAGCTGGAGATAGCTAGCGGTCGTCGGCACAACAAGTGACAGATATTACTCCCGCATGGTAAACATAATCATTCGTCATTGTGCGTTCCGTTGCTCAAATCAGATAGAATTAACTTAAATATCCTGACTTGTATGGAACATGTAGTTTTTAATACAAGAACCTACCACTGAATCCTATCCTGATCAATTTAAATTCTGTTCACACCACTCACATCATTTCTGTAAACTCCTCGGAATCTTGTTCTCTTACGTGTGTCCGTGACCCTGAAATTCTTCCTTGCAGTAAATTGGAAATGGTATGCAGTGAAACACAACTATATCACTTAATGTGTATTTAATGGCTATACTGAACAAGTACATGTTTCGGCCTATACTGGCCATCTTCAGGTTGTCAGATGGCCAGTATAGGCCGAAACATGTAGTTGTCCAGCGTAGCCATTAAATACACCTTGCGTGATATAGGTGTGTTTGACTGCATACACTACCATTTCCAATTTTCACATACACAACGGGGATGACACTCTTCCTAGATTCCTTACAGTAAGTAAAGTATTGTCACCTCCTCTACTCGCATGAAGACTTAACCACGCTTATTCTTAACCGTGGCCAGAAGTGGAAGTAATTATTTAGATTTGCGCCCCAATTCCTTTACCTGTGGGAAAGTATTGTCCTGTCCCATTGAATAGGGAGCTGGATGGACCCAAGAACTCGTCGGGTTAGATTGGAGAAGAGTCAGATCTCATGAAGCTGTCGGAAATCGAACAAGAATCTGTCGGCTCTCCAGCTCGTAGCGCACCTTCCTGTCAGGTTTTGTAACAAAAATTGTAGTACGAAGAATAATAATACGTAGGGTTAAATATAGACTTTCAAGAACCAAAACGCTAATTCGAAGTATTATTCCATATGGAAGATATTTAACGAAAAAGATAAAGACAGTTGTATTTCCCTGCAGTTTGTCATCTCTAGTGCCATTTGTTTTGGTTCCCTGCAGTGTGCCATCTCTAGTGCCATTTGTTTTGGTTCCCTGCAGTGTGCCATCTCTAGTGCCATTTGTTTTGGTTCCCTGCAGTGTGCCATCAATAGTGCCATTTGTTTTGGTTCTCTGTAGTGTGTCGTCTCTAGTGCCTTTTTTTTGTTCCCGCAGTGTGCCATATCTAGTGCCATTTGTTTTGGTTCACTGCAGTGTGCCAACTCTAGTGCCATTTGTTTTGCAACAGTAAATGTATGTCTGCATTAAATAAACGTCAAGATCACAGAGATATTAAATTGTACAAAACATAAATATAGACTCGAGGAATGCTTCCCTTTTGTACTATTTCAATTTCTTTCCATACTTCTCAATACTGTTTCATACTTTACAGCTGCTTATTGAAACAATTGTTTTATCTCCTGCACATATGCGAAAGGCTACTTCGATTTTTGTTTTTATCATAGTGGGTCTTCTAGATAATTTTGTTATTAATTTGCCAGGTGCATGCCTTTGTGAATGAAATTTGAGTATGCAATAGGGGACTGCACTTAGTGGGCACTGGACCATATCTCTCAGTCACTGACTCACTCTAGAACTCTCCAGAGGAAAGCCAAGAAGCTACTCCAAGCTCATTCCCTAATCCCCCTAATCTAATTTCAAGGCCCTATTACATAATGGCAGGGACAGTTGGCAGCTAGCTAGTGCAGATTGTGTTTCGTTACTAATCATTTGAAAATTGGAGAGCCGGATATTATCTTCCTCTCCTGCTTCACCCCTCTTCTCTTTTTCACCTATTTTCTACATATTCTCTCAAACGTTCTATCATTTTATTATTTTTCTTGAATTCGTTGTCTCCACACTTCCAGCCTCTTCTGCTTTTCCTCATCCTTCCCTTTCCTCCTGTCTACCTTATAAATTCTTCTTATTTCCCTCTTTATACTCTTTTCTCCACTTATATGCCTTCTCTATTTCTCCCTGTTGTCTTAACACTGATTATTATTCTAGCGCGTTATGTGTTCATGCTTGTTGAAACTGTCGTTACTTAATGATCCTCATGTTTATTGCGTCATCCAATTCGTACTTACTACACCGGACTACAGTGCATCCGCGAGGCAGTGCATCACACCCAAACTTTTGGCTCTCAGCGCACGGAACACGTTAGAAATGAAGTAATTAAAAAGTCACATCCTTTCCATATAAGAAATAACAGTGAATTAGTAGGGATAGGACATTTTGGACACACGGTCTTTTGAAGTGCCCAAAGTACTCGTAGTTAGGATGTTAGTCCCTTTGTCCTTGGTCAAGTGTGTAAAAACGGAAAACACCTAATAAAGCCAGTCACTGTGTTCAAGCAGAAAATTAGAAGTCAAAAAAATTTAAAAAATTCCCGCTTTTACTGAAGTTTGTGACAATATAGGTCGTTGGATACTGTGTGTATTGCAGACATTTGGACTGTCGCAGACTTGCCTTATTTTATGTATTTTATTCAATGTGCCTGTAATCAGCATGTTATAGGTAAATGCTTACAAAGTTAACAGCAATACATAGGTTACTAATTATTGTATTTCAACGTGAATTTTCTTCACTGCTAGTGCCAAAGCCCATCATATTGAAAGAAAATGAGCCATTTGTTTGCATTTCTATCATCACAGTTTATCTCCGAAAAATTTACTTACGCGGTAATGGTCAAATTTATCTCTGTGTATGCCATGATTGCTTGTGGGAAAATTCATATCCTAGGTCCTACCGGGGTGCTGATAAGTCCTTAACCCGACCTCGAAGGAAACAAGCTCGGAAGCATGTCAGAGACGCGCGCGATTTCAACAACATCGAGTCGCGAGCTGTCATCAGGGTTTTTTTTTGGAAAGGCGAGGCGCCGAAGGAAATTCTCGCCATTCTGACAGAAATATTAGCTTCTTTCCTTCCTGGCCAGGATAAGGACTTATCAGCATCCCTGTATGTGGTTTCTGTATTCCTATTCTTGTGCCGGCCACCTCACTCCCGGGGAAGTAGTCCAAGGTATCAATTGATCAGTAGCCTGAGTATGTACATTTCCGGTCTGAATACTTACGAGAAGAGACGAATTTCATGCTTTTGCCTGGAATCGAAACACGATTTTTTCGTTTCTCCATCTCGTAGTGATGTCCATTATAAATTACGTTTGCTTCTTCATTGTTATTGTTTTTCTAAAGCCCTGCCATTTTCCTTCAGAGTACTCGATTTAACAAGCAATTAAATATTCTTTTTTTCCAACAATTTTAATAATAAATTACATTTTAAACGTCTTATTAACCGAAATGTTCGGAGATCATGTCCTGGAAGGCAGCAGGGTATTCAAAGTCAAAATAAATAGATAATGGGAGATGTTTCATGACTCACTAGGAATGTTACGTGTGTAAGCCATTTTATCACACCGTAAAACTCATCTTAATATAACCACTCAAATGAGGAACTATATAATTTTCAAAGGCATCTATGTTACTGACAGACAATACTTCCTTCTTTTTATGTTTTGTCCGAATAGAGATTAATTTCATGGTTTTAAGGATGAAAAACACAAAAACTTATTCCGTGCTGAATTTCAACCAGTTTCTTTACCAGTAACATGCGAGGAACTACCGCTTATGATGCAGGCAGTTCACCTAATTACGTGCCAGGAAGGCAAAGACGTGGAGGGGTAGATGTATATCTCTACCCTAGCTTTCATCTCAGCGCTTGGTCGAGGTGGGTGGTTAACGCCATGCCCTGGCCGCTTTACCCCCGAGAAAGAACCTAGGTACACAATTTACAGGAGGATGTTTAAGCCTCGGATCCAGTCTGAACGGGTGCGGAAAGTCTCGCCCTCACTGGAGTTAGAACCTCGATTCGCCAACCCTTAGCAAGTCGCTATACTGAGTACACTACCCCAGCGACCTCCACAACACACTTACACAAAGAAATGGAAGAGAAATTGGATACAGAGACGAATGAAATTGAGTTGAATCTGCAAATTAAATTCCGTGCGTTTCTTTGTAGTAGAATTGAATGTGCAAAATGTTTATTTTCTAAAACCACTATATAATCTCTTGCCTCACCCCTCTCGTAAACCCCTGGCGTATACAATTGTATTGGTGACGGAACACTAAAAGCTGTAATATTCTTGGTAACTATGCTTTCTGACATGTGGGGGCACTGAACTGTTGGGGGGGGGACACATTAAATGCATGACGCACATAGAGAGGGGTGAAATATTCCACGAGAGTGTTACGTAAAACAGTCTTCTCTTAGTCTGAAACATAGCAGAAACTAACTAATCCAATCATTCCTTTCCAGACCTCGACGTCTGGATTACAAGATTAGTCATTTTAAGGAAGATGACGGAGGTTGAAACGAATTTTAGAAACCTGTACATACCTTTAAATTAATTTGGAAAGGCACTGCTACTATTTTAGACTCTGATACACGGTATACAAGTGCGTGGGAATAGTAGCTACTTATAGAAGAAAAAAGAAAATCTTACGTCTCTTACCGTCCTTCAGACATTTCAATCAATATTTCGTTTTTATTTAATAAAATAAAATAATAATTACACTGATAGCCCTTCATTTTAGCTTATATAAAATTATGATGGTATTAAGATTTGGCATTAAGTTATTTCCATTGATGCAGTTGCTGAATGTGTTAGAGTTTGCACATGTTAAAAGATCTTAAAGTTTATGTGATCTGTCTGTAGCGCTACAAAAGTTGTCGTTTCGAAAAGGGAAGAAACGATTAAATGTTACTTCGCACGGCCGCCATATTGTTATTCCACGTTACCCTGCCACTAGATTTTGTACAATTTGTGTGATATTCGTAGACGTACTATCTGTAAATATTTCGTGAACTAGCATTAAACCTTACTTACTTACTTACTTACTTATTTACTCCATGGTGCAGAGTCCCTCTTGAGCAGCTAACTTGTTTGCAGTTAGTCAAGAAATTCCCCGCATTTCACGGAACCCGAAGGTTCATTACCGCACTCACAAGCGTCCGCCACCTGTCTCTATCCTGGGCCAGCCCAATC
>Ga0123352_10016666_pt1 | contig 11707 bp, 5 predicted proteins | sample TergutLab28metaG_FD_89700 | JGI IMG/M metagenome (GOLD analysis project Ga0123352, IMG submission 89700) | Labiotermes labralis P1 segment gut microbial communities from Petit-Saut dam, French Guiana - Lab288 P1 | ecosystem: Host-associated > Arthropoda: Insects > Digestive system > Gut ...
TCTATTTATTGTAGGGTGTATTAATCATTTATATACCATACATTCGCATATCTTATTTATATATATATATATTTTTATATATATCTATATAAAAGAATATAGTTCTTTGTTTACTCGTCAATGCTTCGGCGGACCTCCGCCATCTTAAGGGAGTCTGTACACCAATATTTAGAACTCACTAAAACACAATACATTACCATAACAATGCATACTAAATTGTAGTTATGTCTGCTGATAAAGTCAAAGGTATAAGATCCCGTAAACTGTGACTAAATTTCTACAAAGATGGTATAATACATTACAATAGTATTACATATTTCATCGTAGTGGTTTCAGCAGCTGATCTAAAAAACAAAATCTCAAAACATGTGGCTAAAATTCTGTATATTTCGGAATATCGTTGTAGGATTCGTCACTGCATACAAATGCCTAATCTTGTTGTAGGATTTGTCACTGTATACAAATGCCTAATCTTGTTGTAGGATTCGTCACTCTATACTAATGTCTAATCTTGTTGTAGGATTCGTCACTGTATACAAATGCCTGATCTTGTTCTCAATCCAATATGGATTTTTCGCCTGCATTATGTGTCGCCGTGCTCTGTCCCGGTTTGAACCGGAGCCCAAACACCGACTTCAATCGTACGTTTCTCGTACTATTCGCCACTCTACGCACGCAAATGTCGGGACGGTGCCTCTACTTATGCCACGACTAGTTCTTTCCAAATATTTTCTAATCCATCATTCAATATTATCTTAACATTTGACACTTTAAAACTTATTCTAATCTACCGCCACATAAAAACACCGCTCATGAAACGATAAATTGTCCTCCCCGCACACAATTCGTCAAACTTAGATTCCCGCATTACCAGACAGTTGGGTTACAAACAAACATTCTGTCAAAATATTGTGCCCATAAAAAAAATGTTTTTCCATATATTTTCGTAAAAATGTAACATACCTAAATGTTGGTCTGACGGTCAAGATTTTTCTGCCTTCTGTAAAACTGTGTGTCGGTGGCATACGACAAATTGCTGTTTCATGAGCAACAAACAAACAAACGAATAAATTACGACGTCGGATGATTGTGAGTGGAAATGTGTGTGAAATGAAGCAATCATTCTAATTTAATATCCAACTCTGAGTTTCCTACGATCAATTATGGAATTAAAGCACTGAAACATCCAGTCATGACATGGAGTGTGCTGACAGAAACGCCCGTTGGGATCCCACATAATAAAGTTACTTGCCACGCTGTCACATCTATTTCTAACCTTTCAATTTCATTTACTTTAATCTATAGGCATTTCTGATAGCAATATTAACTTGTATAACTTTCATCTCCTGAGACTGGGTGAATATGAAATATAAAACGAGACTATTGTAACTGAAAAGATTTGAAATAGAATGCTTTCTTAACTTATTTGTCTCTCTCTCTCTTTCCTGTCCATTCCCTGCACATACAATAGCAATAGATGATATTCTCACTGTAATAGCCTACAAAGTGAACGTCTATGAAAAAGACCTGTCTCGCACACAATCTGTCCCTGTAACACCATCATCAAGGCATGATGAAGTTACCTTGAATTTTTTTTTGTCTAAAAGCAGATTCCAAATTACTACTTGAACCAACAGTTCCTACTCCCAAGTCCGTCAAAGTCACAGATGCACGTAAAGGTAAAGCAATCCCATTACAGGCCTGGACAGGCCCTGAGGGTTCCAGGAGGTTGAGGCTCACAGATTTCAAGACAGTCGTCACATGACGGTGGTAAGGTTGTCAGCCCTACGCACCGGCCGCCTTTACCCCCCCCCCCCAAGAAATATTCCTGGTAACTCATTTTTGTTAGAGGCTGAAGTCAACGCGACGGCCACAGCGCGACCGGAAGGATTATGTCCATGCAAAATTCCAGTGACACCATCGGGAATCGAACCCGCGACCTTCCGGCTTGCAGCGCAGTGCCTCAACCGACTGCGCCACCGCAACAGATGCACGTACTTTCCAATATCGTAGGCGCCAGAAGGGTGGCACGAAGCCAATTCTACAAATATTAGGCGCCGCCGACACAAATTTAGTGGCCCGGGGAACTTGGTGCCCGGGATTTGAGCACCCCTCGTCAAAGTAGTATTCAATCACTGCGACGAAATACAAACTGCCACCTGTATTGTGACACCGTGTAGTCTGGTAGAAATTTGAAAACGTTTCGGAAGCACCTGATGTCTCCATCTTCTAAGTACATAACAATTTGTGTCAATGCAAGAGTTGCATCCCACAAGTCAGATGTACTGACGACCTGATGATATTCGTTTCGCTGACTGCCTGATAATAACATGCACTGTGCCATTGCTTATAATCTCAGCGGTTTTGTAATTTGATCTGAATATGCAGGCGTCCTTTCACATTACGATGCTATAAAATTCTGACACACAGGCACCCAGAACAGGTCTTGTACGATTTCCCCGTCTTAACAGTACTGAATACGTCACAAATACTCATAGGGGTACAGGTACCGGTAAAGTCCGAGTGCTTAACTAAGCATCGCGTCATAAGGTCGTAATGAAGAAGAGAGGTATTGTTTCAAGCTCCTTTGCAATATATGGAAGCAAGTCTTCGTTTTCACGCTCCGAGCACTTTACCCTCGAGGAACAAAACCCCTGTACCCACTGAGCGGGGCCCACAGACGGTCCGAATGCTGTACCATCCTAACGTTTATTTACTAAATTTTATATTTGTAGTTCCCTGCATAGTAATTCTAGGTTGAAGAAATCCAACAAGATGCAATAGTATGCAGATGTTTATTTACTGCTAAATTACTCTACATGTTTCGGGAGTCCATCGCGCCCATCATCAGGAGTACATAAAACTGTAGTTGCAGCATCTGGTACAGATCATAGCAAGCTAGAAGCGTGCTGCTGGCTAGAAGTCAGTACATGGAAGGTCCTGCGACCGGCCACCTCGACACAGGTTTTTCTTGGTTTACCTTTGTCTATAAGCAAATGTTGAGATAGTTCCCAAGATTCCAAGTTGCCACTACATGCTTCTCATGTAGCCCTCCCGACTTAAATCTAGTAGTAACCAATTACATGTTTTGTTTACATGTAAAATAACCACTGCCATCGGGAAACAACCCAACTGCAGTAAATAAATATACTATTATTATAAGCTTCCTCAAACGTGACCACGTGGTCACGTTTGAGGAAGCTTGCTCCCAGATAGTATGACGTGTACCAGAAGCCGCAACTACATTTTTATGTACTCCTGATGATGGGCGCGATGGACGTCCGAAACATGTAGAGTAATTTAGCGGTAAATATATATCTGCATACTGTTGCACCTTGTTGGATTTTTTCAACCTAGTTTATTTACTACTCATATAAGCTTCGCCTGTTGAAGGAACACTGATATATTTACAGTGGAGTATGCTACAACGAACGAATGTGACAACGAACAGTTTTTATCAATAAAATGAGGATGCTAAACGAACACAGATGCTACAACGAACGCGGAGGAATACTATCGGCCGACGTAGCACGCGCAAGCTCATGATGTGTCGGGCCTTCCCTCTTTGATCAGAGCGTCAGTCATCATCTTTGTTATCGTTTGTAAGGTTCAGTTATCAGTTTAGTTCAGTTATCTGCTTATTTTGTACAATGCATAAAAGTTAAGTAAATCAATTTTATAGTATTTTACACTTATATTTTTTATTCCATTTTTCCTGTTTAAATGGTTGTGTTGGATGGTAACTTTATTCTAGGCTGTGGGCCTGGGAAGTATTAACCCCTAAATACACATATTTCAATGTATGCTAGAATGAACATATGCTATAACGAACGAGGTTCTAGAACCAATCACGTTCGTTCTAGCATACCCCGCTGTGTGTGTGTGTGTATATATATATATATATATATATATATATATATACTCGTATATCTAGAACCAATCACGTTCGTTCTAGCATACCCCGCTGTGTGTGTGTGTGTATATATATATATAGCATCTAATTTATCGTTTACTTGAGCACGGCAGCTACCATAAAACATTCCGGAGGATGCTGGCTTTCTATCCGATAAAGCTTCTGCGAAAGGGGAAAAGATACAAGAACCATCTTGCAGCTTCTAACACAAGTACGTGTTTTCTTTGTGGATTTCTTGTCAAAACCTAGAAGTTTATCAGTTTTTAAAGTACCGTTCCGGAATGGGACTGGAAAAACCAACACAAAACCTCAGTAGGTGCAGGGCAGGGCTGACGAACCTATGGCACGCGTGCCCAAAACGGCATGAGGTAAGATTTCATTGGCACGAGGCATCCATTTCTGTCCCAATTTTATTTTAATTTCTTTTGCCCGGCCAGCTTCTCTACACTGTGAAGAAAATATGTATATATACACAAATCTGACCGCGTAGAGACTGTAGATGAATTACCGTTGCTACCAAACAATACTGCGAGTGAAACATCTGTACAAACGTCGAAGGGATGCGAAGTGTTGACTGGATATTTATCATTGGGGCGCCGGCCTGAAGGTGACCAAGCGAATACGTGACACTGGACAAAACATTCTACAATCTTCTCTTCAAACATGAAGCAGGTACTTCCACACCTTATTGCATTCCTGAAGGAGGACTTTATTAGAGATATATTATACTCTGCATTAATTATATAATTATAATACGAATTTATTAAAATAATGCAGTAATTAATAATATTCATGGAAGACTCTAAGATCTAATTTTGCTCCTCAAAATTCCCTTGGGCACGCAAAAGAATTTGTTCGAAATTTAAAGACAATTTGGGCACGTGCCCTCAAATAGTTTCGACAGCCCTCGTATAGGAGTCCCCGTATCGCGACTGGAGCCTCAGACCAGCACATTTTTTTTGTTCCATTACCCTGATATTTTAGCGTGTAAGTGGCTTGTTAGTTTTCGGTCGGCGAAGAACCTAGCAGACCTGGCGGACAGGCCTACTCTGCACGTGTGTTGGCAGGGGGCTGTGTACTTCTTTGTTACGTCCGCCAATCCACTATCACTATCGCAATGTAAGGAACTTGCTCCTAGCCTACGGCTTGAAAACTTTACCGGCCGCAGACTATATACAATGACGCAAGGCAACTGTGTGGGTCTGAGTATGTATCATACACGAGTGGAACTCGGTTGCTGGTTTTGAGGTGTGCCATCCCCGTGGTGTGTTTAAACTATAAGCTGAGGTAAATTCAGTCAAAAACACAACTATGAATATATGGCTAAATGATGGTGTTTATTAGCAATAGAAAATTATATGTTTCGGCCTATAGCGGCCATCATCATGTTTTGACAACTTTCTTGCTAAAAGAGATTTATGTAATATGCATAAACCGTGTGTCGATGTTGAGATCTCATCATCATTTACTTGCGTTTGTTAAGCTAAGTTTGGTGGGATGGGTTTATGCATATTATATATAACTCTTATAGCAAGAAAGTTGTCAAAACCTGATGATGGCCGCTATAAGCCGAAACATGTAGTTTTCTATTGCTAATAAACACCATCATTTAGCCATATAGTCATAGTTGTGTTTTTGACTGAATTTAACTCAACTTATCGGTTGCTGGTGCCAGAGATATGGTTTCCCCAATCGCTTCAAATCTTCATGGCGCGTCTCAAACAAACCTCTTGAATAAGAAGACGGGGTCACGAGCTAAGTCATACAAATGGCTTCCAGATGTCCTACCATACGGTGGAAGTTTACAGTACAGTTGGAGCCTCTGCGACGTCTTTGGAAAAAAGAGACGGAGGGGTATACATTCCGACTGTGGCGTCTCAGGTGTAATCCGTTAGACATCATTTTAGAAGTACGACGGCGTTGATGGGGTAGAGGGAAGTCATTGGTGGGGAAACTGCAACGTGAAATCGTACATTTTCGAAAAACTAGCTTCGTATTCCAGAAGTCAGGAGTTCAAACCTCGACCAAGAGACCGGCTAAACTTACAGGCTTTTCGCGGTTTTCTCAGACCTTCCAAGCAAATGATGCGATAATAAAATTTTTCTATAATAATGCCACCAGTCGACACTACACACTCTAAGCTACAGACAGCGTCGTTAAATAAACCACCGACACTTATCGCGAATAATGCGGAAAATAAAAGTAACACAAACTTACGCAAAGTTTCATTTCAACACGAAGGTCGTCCATACAGTATGAAAAGCAATACAGTGATGTGCTGACAAAATAATCACAGAGTAATTTACTTATATACAGGTTGCCCTGAAAGTGGCTTCAACAACACTATACTCATGTGGTGTTTGTAGCTCACTTACCGACTGAGATCATGCAACGGCCAATAGTAGTATCATTAATGAAAACTGGGCATGAAGAGTGAGGAAGTAAACAGCCGTGGCTTAAATTCAGGTGCAGTAATTCTTCTGTATTATCGCAGGATTAATTCCACAAAGTCTCTAAGCTTCGGGCGCATGTAAAGTTAGTGAGCCTAGGCTGATGCAACAAGTCTGGGCTTTGCGCTAAATCGCGTGCGCACAGGTCAGTGTATTTCTACAGTCACGGCGGTGGATATGCCCGCATTCGTCCACTTACGTTGTAGCTGCAATCACGTGACTGAGGTAGGAGGACCGTGTGTTTTGTGCGACTCGCACTGAAGGTTTTCATGCAAAATGATGCGGACTCAGTGGATGTCATCCCGGTATACTAGTAGATGCGTGAACCAGCGTGCTTATAATAAAAACAGCCCATATTCAACAAATTACTCTTGAAAACTCAAACTTCTTATACAAATGGGGATCTACGTTTGTTGATAATGTTTATATTCTGTTCCCTTAAGCCACCTCAGTACACTAAGAGAGGCCTTCTGGAACATCTGATTGATCATGAAAGTTATTTTCATGACTTGTTAGGCCGCCTACCGTATATGGATAGCAGGGCCGCGTATGCAAATACCGTTTGGTTTGCCGACTTCATCAGCCATTAGACAGGTTACGTTCACCGCTCTGTACTAATATTGGTATTAGCATTAGCAGAAGAGTTAGGATGTCCTGTTGATTCTTACCTAACCTAGCACACAACAACACACACTCAAATCGTCATAAACAAACCACCAGTTCCGGGTAGAACGCTTGAAGCCTACTTTTCAATCGTACAGACTTCCAGTCTATTGGTCTATTAGTCTATTACTCCTATTTAATTTTAACCTTATGAAGAACTTCGTCTTTAAGATTCAGGACTCTTCTCCACGAACGTTTGTGGCGCGACAAAAAAAGTGGCGTGTCTTAAGCAATACATTATTTATTAGCGTGTTTTTTTTTTTTTTGGGCGATTCAGAAAGTCTGAGTGGCGAACCCACGTTTCATCGGTCAGCTCCAATTCTGAATGCAGGTTGAAAAGGAAGTTTCCTTCTTGTGCCATTGTACCGGAAATTAGAAAACACGAAAATGAAGCTTAAATTACAAGTAGATTCCCTACGACCATAATCGGAAAATTAGGACTAGGAAACAAAGAAGAGATATTGGTAAATACTCCTTCGTAAATAGGATCATTAAAAGCCGGAACCAATTACCTGCAGGCTTACTAGCGTCTTTCCCCTGCTAACTAAACACTTTTAGATGAGGGTTAAGAATGCAGTTGCAAGCAAGGGAATTCAAGTGGGGATTGAGTGTAAATAAGTGAGTGATGAAGTGTAGTGATGTGGAGTGAACTGACGTGATTTATGTGAAGCGATTTTATTTTGAAGTCAAGTGAAGTGAGTCACGGTGAAGTTCATGGGGATAAAAGTGTCATATACATTAGGGTGACTTTATATTGAGGGTACTTGATTGTATTGCGACTATTTCATTTGGGTGTACCTTGTACTGTGGTTGTTTTAGCTTGTCTTGTGATGTGTGGGTGTGTGTATGTGTGGGTTTTTTGGTAATACGTGTATTTGTATTTACTGTGTTTTGTATTGTGTGTACTGTGTTTTTGGTATTGTTTCGTTTATTCATACCTATTCTTATTGGTTTGTATGTATTAGTGTAAGGACTACTGCCACCGAGTGACAACTCAATTGCAGTTAGTAATAATAATAATAATAATAATAAATTCAAGGCGAGAACGTGGGTTATTTACAACGTTTTTAATGACACTTACTATTTACATCGCATCAGTGAACGAAACATTCCTAGAGTCCTATATAGCTGTACGGGCTTCACCTTCGATAATGAACACTTCAAAGTTATGATTAATTATGTAGAAGCATTAACAGCTTCAGAATCAACAACAGTCCACTCTGACGGTGAAAGTTCAAAGAAGTGGCGCGACGGAACGCGTTGGTGGAAACACGGCTAAGCGACTACGTATCGCTAGTTGTGGCGCGTCAGAGTCGTGGCGCGCTACCACTAGTGCGAACCAGCGACCGACCAGCGTTTGTGGCGCTTCAATTTTCGAAGCCGTATTCCCAATGTAATATCAGCCATTGTCAAAAGCCTGTATGTTACAACTCCCACTGTAACGACTGGCTCGCGGAGTCGCGCAGCGCCACAACAAAGCTCGTGGAAAAGAGACCTTAATCTAGTTAAATATTTCGGACATAACTTCAAATACAAGCACTGTCGTCGTGTTTCTCATTACTGACTTAGATACATGAAGCGTCGGTATATGTATGGTCTTTATCGCTACCAAATTCCCGTCCAACTTGTCGCCATCAAACTGCCCAACTTGTCGTCGTCAAACTGTCCAACGTGTCGCCATCAAAATGTCCAAGTTGTCGCCGTCAAACTGCCAACTTGTCGCCATCAAACTGTCCAACTTGTCGCCGTCAAACTGTCCAAGTTGACGCCGTCAAACTGCCCAACTTTTCGCCATCAAACTGTCCAGCTTGGCACCGTCACCGTCAAACTGTCCAAATTGTCACCGTCAAACTGCCCAATTTGTCGCCGTCAAACTGTCCAACTTGCCGCCATCAAACTGTCCAACTTGTCGCCGTCAAACTGTCCAGCTTGTCGCCATCAAACTGTCCATCTTGTCGCCATCAACCTGTCCAAGTTGTCGCCGTCAAACTGCCCAACTTTTTGCCATTAAACTGTCCAGCTTGGCACCGTCACCGTCAAACTGCCCAACTTGTCGCCGTCAAACTGTCCAGCTTGTCGCCATCAATTTGAAAGCACACTATCACATTTAATTTGTCTAACCTGAATTACGATCCTCTAACGTTGCTGCCACCTCAAAAGTTGTCCCTCTCGCCATGCTGGTATTACTGACGGTGGGAAGTTAAAATTTACTGTGCTGGGACGATTTACAAACTGTGTTCTGCGAAATGACTCTCCAGCCAATCATGTTCGCTTCTCGATTCATGTACACCCGTCAAGTCTACGCCAAACCACAACACAAGGAACGTTTTTTCCTATACGCAACCCGCAACCCCCACCCCATCGGGCCCTCAGTTTGTAATGTCCATAAATTCTAAAACAATTACGATGTCATCGCCAAGTATTTTCGTCACAGTTTCAGCAACAGGCAAATCAGATAAGCAGTTTAATCTGTAACAAGTCTCACGTAACTTGGGAATCAACGTATTTCGTTTTACGGACACGACAAAACAAACCCTGTCTACGCCATGAAAACAAACGGAGGGAGCAGTGGTGTAGCTCCACCTACTCTTAGCCTCTGCGTTAGATAGGGGGTGGGGTCAGTAGTCAACATCACGCCCCGGCCGCTTTACCTCCAGGAAAAAAAAAACCGGTATCCGCTGAATAAAGGCTGGGTCGCCCCGAGAGCCCGTTCTGAACGATTTTGTGAAGAGTGACGCCACTCAATATGAATATGTTTGTATAAGAGACCAGACAAGCAAAGTCTCTAAGCTACACATGATTGTGTTAAAAATCAAATCGGGTTCACAAGTTGCTCAAAAAGCATATCAATGGACCAGCTATCTACTTCCATGTCACTTACGAAACACTCTGGTCTCGTGACTCCAAAGATCTTCTACGTGAATTTGTTTCTATCACGAATTAGCGTGCACAGTATATCCTGCAAATCAACCCATATATCTTAAATATAGTCGAGGATGGTATGGTTAACAAATCCCCAGATGCCTGTCGAGGGCACGGGAATTACACGTAGACTGTTACACTATTAGAGCAACAATATGTGAAGCACATTTCGATGCGTGACAATGTGCTTGGAGAGCAGGCTAGCGGAACAAGCATGCCGTTTTCATTAGAACAGTGCAATAATTTTGCCCAATCACGTAAACCGAATACGAAATACGTGACCCAATAATATGGTACGATGTTTGAAATTTTCATGGCAGTGAAATTTCACGTGTTCACGATTTGATTGTGACAACGGACAGTCTGCTAGGTGGCCACCAAATTTTCGAAGAAATATAACGCTTCCATCTTCAGGTGATCCTTAAAAATGCCATTATTTTAGCACTTTATTCAAGGAGATTCCACATCAATAATAATTAGTTTAATCGGTGCAAAACAGAATTATATAGGCGAAGGAAACGGAATATGTTATACGCCGAAGAACACGCGGTCTTATCAGACATATTGGACTCCACGGGGCTGAACCAAGTACAGATATGCGTCGCTTAACGACGGGGATAGGTTCTGAGAAATTAGTCGTTAGGCGATCTCGTCGTCGTGTGAACGTCATACAGCGTACTTACACAAACCTAGACAGTATAGCCGACTACACACCTAGTCTACATATAGCCTATTGCTCCTAGACTACAAAACTGTACAGCATGTTACTGTACTGAATACTGTACGCAATTGTAACACAATGGTGTTATATTATATTATCATAATCTTCTGGTACCACCGTCGTATGTACGGTCCGTCGTTGACCGAAACGACGTTATGCGGCGCATATCTGAACCCGTCAACTAAATGATACGGACAGTCAAACACAACTACTTACTGTAAAAATTACTTTCTTGTTATAAATATTACAGCTACATGTTTCGACCTGATTCTCATTCAGCAGTCATAAGGCTGCAATAAAAATGATGCACACAGGAAAACCACGCCATGCTACATGTGACTAAGCCAAAATAATTCCTAAGATTTCAATTTTACAAGTGCACCAAAGGTCTGTCATCATCAAATGCTTAGAATTATTATTAAAACTATTACAATTCCAGATGATAAAGTAGTTATTGTTCACGATGACTTAATTATGCAACTGCTCAAAGTTTACTCAGTAGGGGAACCTTTTGCTTTTTTTGGTCATTTTGCTTCGGGGCTGAATGAGTAGACGGAATTCTTGTGTATACACAAGAACAGCACATAGTAAAAAGAAGAATCCTGCAATGAAAGTAAAACGTACAAAATTGTACCAGACAATATGGCCAGGCCACGATCGAAGAAAGACAAGAATGTGTCTGTGGTCCCCTTCAGCCTCTTATCCAAAGACTGGACCCTTCTCTTGGGATAAAATGGCCGTGGCGTGAAACTGATCGCTCGCCTCCACCTACCAATAGTTAATACGTGGAGCTATGCTTCCACACACCCACATCTGTAAGGTAAAAAAGGTACAGTATTCCCTTTACAGGCCCCGTGTGGCCCAGAGGGTGGGTAGAGGTATAGCCCTACTCTTTCATGACCGCGGCAGTAGAATGGGGTGAGTGGTCAGCAGCACGCCCCGGCCGCACTTTACCCCTGGGAAAGACCCGGTACCCATTTTACAGGAGGCTGGGTGGGCCCCAGGGCCGGTCTGGACGGGCGGAAAATCTCGTCCCCA
>Ga0123352_10016667_pt1 | contig 11707 bp, 4 predicted proteins | sample TergutLab28metaG_FD_89700 | JGI IMG/M metagenome (GOLD analysis project Ga0123352, IMG submission 89700) | Labiotermes labralis P1 segment gut microbial communities from Petit-Saut dam, French Guiana - Lab288 P1 | ecosystem: Host-associated > Arthropoda: Insects > Digestive system > Gut ...
AAGGGAAGATGAGGAAAAATACAAAAAAAGGGAAGTACAAATAAATAAACGTTTGAAAAAAGAAATAAAAAGTAAATCAAAAACCAACAAAGTGCCCACATATTAAACGAGCGCTTAACCGATTTATCAGAGAAAAATTAATTTGGCTATTTGTAACTACCTGCTTAGTGTAACGAGTTGTACCTACGCATGTACTGTACTGTACTGTACACGGTAAGCGATGCAACAGTCTTTAAAATAAATTCACTTTTGTAACAGAAAGTGCCATATTTAACGGTATTTTCTGACGAGTAGTGAACTGTCAGACTGGCAGATGTGGACTGCTGCTTGTGCCTAGCGAGAAGAAGCCTTAAGCAACGGATCTCGTGTTACCAGAACAAAGGGCCGCGATAAAATTGCTGTCAGCGTGCAGCAAGCAGCAAAGTTTCCACTGATTGCTGGTGCTCGCTATGTTTGCAGTACCTTCACAGACCGACACCTCGTGCGGAAAATCTGCCCACGCCATAGATTCTTCAATAAAAATCAAATACTGTGAAACTCGCAGGTTCGCAACACTTCTCATGCCGAAGTGTCACATCAGTCGTCAGAGATCCTCTTTCATATTCTAGACACCACATAAAAACCGTCTGCTTACAAGACTGTTGTATGTGAAAGAAACGGTTTTCTCCACTAAGATCACAGAATGAACGAAGATCCCAAACAAATTAAAAAACATGCTTACTAACTTTCCGCAGGAGTGAAGTAGAACTCCTTAAAATACGAATTTTATGTTATTTATATCGTGCATGTTCTTACATTCATTATTTCAAACATCAAACTAAATAAAATGCAATACATGTAAAGCACGGATCACAAAGCACACTGCATGTCAAGTGCCAGGTCCTACACGTTTCAGCATCAAGGTGTCATAACAAGCAAGCTTTCCTGGTACAAATTTATGTGGCGAGAGGTAAGCTTTACTGGTACAAACTTAGAAGGCCAGAGACAAGCTTTCCCGGTACACAGGTAGGAGAGAAATAAGCTTTGCCTGATATAAACTTAGGCGAGAGGTAAGCTTTCCTGGTACAAACCTAGTAGGCCAGGGGCACGCTTTCCCGGTACAAACGTAGGAGAGGAATAAGCTTTGCCTGATATAAACTTAGGTGAGAGACCAGCTTTCCTGGTACAAACCTAGTAGGTTAGAGGCAAGCTTTCCCGGTACAAACGTAGGAGGCTAGAGGCACGCCTTCCTAGTACAAAGTTAGGAAGCGAGAGGCATGCTTCCTTGATGCAAAATTAGAAGGCCAGAGGCAAGCTTTAGTGGTATAAATTTAGCAGGCAAACTCCTTCACAATTCCTGAAACACAACTCATTAGCATGAGCTGCCAACTGACTTGTAACTAACGCAAATACAAGGCACGTGATTAAACAAAATTTAGAAAAGGTTGCCTCGGTTATCTGCAGCACCCTGTGGTATTTCTTTACTTGTGCTGGTGTGTGGGCAAGGGGTGAGATGAAGTGAAGGACGGGGAAAATATGGTTTCATTATGAGACTTGCTCACGCTCATTTCTCCAAGTGTTTATCTGATCCAGGCAGCAGCTAGCAGCGCGTGGAGAGAGAGAGAGTACAGCGATAAATAAAAAAAATATATAGCTTTACTTCCATAAAACAGCGCATGTATTTTGCTTCCTATTTTGTTATATACGGCTTATTTCACGACACTGTCACTAGTACAGGCTGTAGAGAATCGATGGATGGCTAATGAATAAGGAGTGGAAAAGATTGTTTACAGAAGTGAAAGTGGCTCAATTTGAGGCACTATGTCAGTACCTGCTTCGAGGAACTGAGGGAAAACACGATATTCTCCGACTAGATAGTCTTTTTTTAGACTAAGAATTGAACCCAGACGAAGTTATATGAGCTACCTCATCGACCTCTAGATGTGGAACATTACTTCATACTGGGAGTTAACACGAGTACATGAAACCTGATTGCAGGAGGAACGAATGTTCAGAGTACTACACTGTCAGAACTGCCTGTTAATAATGGCCTGGTTTACTTACAGATTAGGTAATTGATCATCTTCCTTCTTGTAATTTTCCTATTTTCTTCTACGTTTCCTCTCACATTCCTCCGTTCCTTCCCTTGTTTATGTTCTTCCTCCAATTCAATCCATTTTTTACTTCATTTATTACCAATTAAGTGGTACCCCAAAATGTAAATTTGCATTTGTTAAGAAAGTTAATGATCCCTCACATGCCCTCGAGAAAATACACTGTGTCTGTGCAACCGAACGCTCACCAATGCGTTCACGAACCGTCTGAGGTCGCTATATTGAGGAAAACGAATTCAGAACAGTTCTCAGAAATCTGCTCCTGTCAAAAGTATTATTATTATTATTATTTCTCTGGTTTAAAGTCAACATATTTCGTGATGTCTACTGAGAATTCGGATAGAAAATGAGAGTTAGGTTGCTTGTCTCCTCCATGCTTCTTACCAGCAGGGCACCTGCTACTTCCTCCAATCTGATACACCACCATGAAGATAAGCACATTTCCCTAATCTTGGGATTTTCAATCTGCATTTTGTAATTATTTTCGCCGATACGAGCTATGCAAACACTGTCCCAAGTTATCGTCAGCAACTGAAAAATACGAACATAGTGACAGCTGCGTGTCCACAGTGATCTCATCTCTCGGTATTTCCAAACTAAAATTTTGCAATTAATTTTTGTCTCCCCACGTATTTTGTGCGTGTCTCAAAGAACGTATTCATTATAGTAGTAACAAATACGGAGACGTCAGAGAACTACGTTACCAGCCAAAGTGAAACTAGTTTTGCCATACCTACGTTTCTGCTAGTGTGGCTATAAAATGTCAGACTGTACCTTGGAGAAGTGGCGTGCAGATGTCGAATTTTATATTTCAAAACACACAATTCCACACCGGAAAAATACAAATTGCGAGGATAGGATGCATACTACGCAGCTGATGGCTGTCAGTAATAGCTTCTGCGCAAGAAGTCATCAGTTGAAATTGCAAATTCGATTATTCGTAACAAAATTAAATAGTTTTAGAGTCACAGATACAAGTTTTGAACACAGCGTCTGGGTTCTGCTTTCGATAACCAGTTCGCCATCATTTCAAGTACACGCTCTTTAGTTTAGTGTCATATGTGACTACAACAAGCAATACATTCACAATGACAAGTAGAAAAAAGAAATTAATTTTAAATTAAATCAACACAATTTTCTTTCGTGGCGCGAATTCGGTCTCATGTCCTTTCCCTCGCAAATTCACCTTCCCCTGGTACCATATCATATTATGTTATAAAAACTTTCTTTGCGTGAAGCCCAAAGATGTCTGTACGGAGCAGGCTAAACACGTTAAGACAAAGTCAACAATTTTAGGGTTGTTTGACCGTGCATCTTCCCCATGGAATAAAGTTAAATGCCAACTTGATGCAACTAGGTAATTTTATTGATGTGTTCTTAGTTCGACATGTTTCGGGTACATACGTCCATCATCAGGTGCATTAAATGTTGAGTTGTAGCATATGGTTTTCTGCACCGAGTTTTTGGATGGGTGGTGGTCTTCCGTTGCGTAGGTCGTGTGTACGGTGCGGACGGTGCCGTGCACCATCCGCACCGTCCTATGCAGCGGCTCTCAAGACCACCACCCATCCAAAAACTCGGTGCAGAAAACCATATGCTGCAACTCAACATCTAATGCTCCTGGTGATGGGTGTATGTACCCGAAACATGTCGAGCTAAGAACACATCAATAAAATTACCTAGTTGCATCAAGTTGGCATTTAAATTTATTTCAACAATTTTAGTGCAATTATGAGATGTCGTATACTACCAATTAGACTGACGCCGACTACTACAGCTGGCGCCTCATACCAACCAGTGATGAAGTAAAACTGCCATCCACCAGTAGCCTGACTATGAACACAACAGAAAAAAACTTTAGTTACTAAACTGAGCTGGAGGCAACAATAAATAGGTAGGTGGCTATTTTTCGTCATTTAATGCGTTTTTCAATGATGTGCATAATGCATAAGCTACAAAGTTAGTAATTAGAAATAATGCATGTTAATGACGACATTTTGATTTGGTGTCTGTAGCCAGCAGCACTCACAGTGTGGTGCATATACCTGCTTTCTCCTGTGTTGCATCAGTCTCTGTGGGTCTTTACACGTCTGTATTTCCCTTCACCCATCCTTTGAAATATTGTTTAGGACAATTTCAAATTGCTTATGTTAGTACGTTCCGGAGCGAAACAAATGTGTCTATTGTTATTGCAAGCACAGGTCGATTTACAAACCAAAGGTTTATGGTAAATAAACTTACAGAAAAGATGAAAAAAAAATGAAATCAAAAGTTACGTGGACGCTGGCCCATTCCGCTTCAGTGTTGCGAGATGTACATGTTGCACACCGTTTCCGTAGGCAGGCACGTGATCGGAAATACGGATCAATACACCAAGCTAAGCTGTGCAGTGGAACAGCTAAACAGAGCAGCAGCGACAGACCTACTAATATTCAGCAGGAAGATACGAGGATGGAAGGAAAGGCAACTTCTATGCGAAGAGAAATCAATTTTCTTGGTTTAAGAGCGGGGAAAGGGGCCTGAATGCATTGCATTTGCGAAGTAGTTGGGAAAGAAAACGGTTTTCACTTGGCTGATTGTCTGCCAAGTACCGCGGTTGGAACACATGAAGATAATATAAGCTGATGAAATTCAATTTTCAGCCCTAGCTAATAGAACACCAACATGACCTCTGTTCGTCAGATCAGTCCACTTGTTCATCGAACCAGCCGTGCGATGTCTCACCGCTTCGAATGAATTCTCTCCTGATTTCTTATCAATGTCGAACTGGGTTATTCGAATTGAAATTTAATCCATGAAGTACATACAGTCGTCAGTAACATTCAAGTCCACAGATTTGTGAATGTGGTATATGTCACAAGCGCTAGCCCACATTGTTACTTGAGGATGGCAGGTACATCAGTAAACACCGGATGCTGAACAGAATCTACGCCTGAGTTCTAAACGCAAAAAAGAGAACTGTGCGACATCCTATAGCACAGACGCAGGACTACTTCCTGAGGGCAGGAACTGATACAAACATAAGACGGTATGAGGTTCCTTTCGAGTGTTCTTTTTTTTTTTTTTTAATGTCGGTGGGAAATCATGACACTGGCCCAACTATCTAGGGGCAAAATTTTTCAAAGGCTGCCGACCGGCAGTTCGTAAGTTCAAGAAACTACCCACACTTCACCCTCCCCTTGTCAAGTGAATGAGGTCAACACAATTCTCGCCATTCCTTGAAGAAAAAATTAAGTTTACTTTACCAACTGTTTCTAGGTTCCTCAAGTGGCATAGTCCTATCACACTTTCTACAAAACTTATTACATGTTTCTCAACGCATCCGTGACCGCTACATGTTTCGGCCACTTATTTGCTTTCCTTCGCCCACTAATAAAATTGTAAGTAGTACAAATTATAAAGTCTTTATACAACTTACTCCACTGTTTAATTATTTCCTCCTCCTCAGTCCGAAACATCCTCCTCAGCACAAAGTTCACACACCGTTTCCATCTATGTTATTCTTCCAAATTACAGATAAAGAATACATCTGGCGGTAATTCAAAACGAGGTGTTTAAATAATAAGATATTTGATTAGAATATCTGGGTAAATTTTCGCAATCAGAATTACACGCCACAAGCGGAAGAATGGTCAAGTGACACCAAATAACGAGGGTTCAGTCTTCAATGACGGAGATCGTAACCGTACATTTGCATCTGGTGTCACAGTAAAGCATGTATAGAAGAACCTTTTACCTACGTGTTAGAAACCTGTCCGGATTTGGTCTGGTATTTATCAAGATATGTAACGAACGGACTTGCTTTTCCTGCTTGAGGTAATGAAGATTCGTTTGCTCCACACCATATGTACATTTGGTATGAGTTAACAAATGACACAGTGAATTAATGACCAAAAATTATCTGTATCAAGGCAGGAACCCAATATTTCTTGTATTCACAGCGGAAATTCTGCATTAGTATCATAACTTATCCATGGGCGCAGGTTGAAACCTAGATCCGCTGAAGATGAAGCAGTAGAGATGACCGCTACACCTAACATTTTTCACATTCTAGGTGTATGTTTAAATGTAAGGGGAATATATAAACTCCAGGTCCAGTGGATAGCAAACAGCTTCGTAATTTTGTAAAGTTCTGGGATCAAATCTCGGCAACAAGATCGGTTATACTAACATCTCGGTTATTATCAGGCAAATGCGGGGAGACACATTAGGACACGCCCTTCCAAATGAATTTCTGACTAGTACTCCCGTTATCCAGCATACACTGCTGTGTAGTGTGAGACACTATAACAAAGTTGTTGAATAAATAAATAATATGTCAGAGGTACACACAAAATGTGAGTACTTAAGCTTTCAGGCTACAAATGTCTCCTCCTCCTCCTCCTCATCATCATCATCATCACAAATCAAATCCAAATTTATTAGTTGAGTTTCGTGTACATACCTTTGGATATGACTGCTTAACACCGAACTTTCGCCAGCTCACATCCATTAAGTATGGCACTAATGAGTAACGTTTATCTATACTACTTATGTCTGACAAATTTTAATCTCATCTAATTTTGTCTACACAATAAAGTATTTCTGTCTATAATTCCTCCTTTCTCATTTTTCTGAACCTGGTACCAAGTTTTCCACTTGGATTTCCCACTTGCATCTTAACTTATATAAAAACTAACCCAATTTATTTTAATTTTTAAATGATTCATGACCATGCACTGATGATTGCTTATGAGTTATAACCAACAACTGCATACGCAGATATGTAGATGTATTATTATCAGCGTAGCCACCAACGTATTTCGGCCACGTATTCTGGCCATCTTCAGGGAGGTTTCTTTGACGTAATATTACATAGAACGTCAAAGCAATTTACAAATACAAAATGTTAAGATTTAAGTATACGGTTTAAAAAATGTGTTAGAATATAAAATAATTGTAAAATTATTTGTGTTGAATTGGATGTTCATATGCTGTGTGCGGTAACACCATCCTGAAATACAAGAAATATGTATGTGTAGGAGATAGTTAAAATATTGATAATTAAATAAACTATATACAATATGTGACAGAAAATTATTATTGGTTATAATAAACCTACATACTTGTTGTATGTATTTGTTGGCTATATCTCATAAGTAACCAAAAACTGTCAATTCTCCAATCTTTGTACAAATGATTACTTCCAAATTTGCTATTTTTTGCTTATGTATAACCATTCATCATTTAAAAAAAACTTTTTCTCCATCTCAATGTCTATATACATTTCAGAAATGTGTGTTTGCTATTCTCTTATTCCTTACATTAGAGACATCTTCCTTTTTCTACACTTCTTCTTGTACACCTCAGTCTCCAAATTCCCAATCGAAACCATGTAAACCAAATTCTCTCCTTCAAATTACACATAATCATCATCATCATCACCACCACCACCACCACCACCACCACGATGATGATGATGATGATAATAATAATAATAATAACAGATTTTTATATAAACAACATCGCGACGGATTAAATTCGTTTCTCAGTAGGATTGGTAGCTTTGTTACAGTGCTGAAGTGTGTCGATAGTACGCTTCGCGCTGGAACGAACTGAGTATGCAAGGAGGGGGAAGAGGAGCTTGATGTTGGTGCTCAGAGACTGGGATTCGACTTCGACCCCATAACATAAAACGCAGGCTACTAGAAAACCCCATTAATCGATTCAGGAAGGAGAATAATCGATTGTTGCAGCAAGGTAACAGCTGCATATAATACGATCTAGGCTACAACAAGTTGAAGCTCACTCACAAACGACAGAACACAGCCAGAATTATCAGAGTGTGCGCTCCAAGGCGAGGAAAAGTCTTGTACTGCTGAGAAACTAAGCATTCGTCTCGAATATCACAGTAAGCGCGACTGTACTCTATCGATATTTGGTGGTGTCTTAGTTCAGAATTTTGCGGTAAACCAGTCCACACAAAATACTTACAGTAACATGACTAAATCATGTAACATAGCGTACATTCATAAATTTCTTTCCTTACATAAATGTACCGTTTAATAAACATAACACAGATAAACGTGAGAAAAAGTTGTATATTACAACAGTGCATAAATTTCAGTACATTTTATTAAAGAAAATCTTATTTTGTCGTATATAATTTTTGTAAGACGAGAAGTACTGAAAGAACAGAAGTAGCCTATAAGCTTTAATCGAAGTAGATATTGCCTGGGTCGATACGAAGTGAAATTAGTCTTACGCTGCACGTACAGTACTGCCTTCAGAATATGATCAGTATTTTTTCCTCTGTGGCGCTGCGGTCCAACGCGGACCATGTCTTCCTCGTTCTTGAGGTTTCTAGATCACACACAACGACGCATTACATTCGGTAGGACTCCTCTGGACGAATGACCAGCTCGTCGCAGAGACCTCTACCTGACAAAACACAACACTCACAACAGACAGACATTCATGCCCCCATTGGTATTCGAACTCACAATCTCAGCAGGCCAGCGGCCGTATACCTACGCCTCAGACCGCGCGGCCACTGGGACTGTTCAGAATTTACTTAAATAAAAGTAAGAACGAAGACTTACCTTCAAAAAAATTTTGTCACTTTCTAGATTAAATGCAGCAATCCCGGTAAACACGTTTCTAAGTAAAACCGGATTTTCAAAGTATTTTTCAGCAGAGTGGTAACAAATTTGGTGTAGAGAAAATATCGTTACATGTATTCTCAATGGAAAACTACCGGAAAAAGTCACCACCTGTACATATATATTAAGGGAGCACGAGAGAAATAGCACGTGTGGTTGTCATAGAACTTACGTGTATTAATGCGAGACGGTTGCTTTTCCTTCTGTTCCCTCACGATGTCCGGCAAACGAAAACCTCAACAGCAGGTCAAGTCAGTAACTGCAACATCTGTTGTCCATCCAATCAGCCCCAATCTAATCTACGACGCCCTCTCGAAAAGTTTCGTGTTCCTTATCGTTCGCAAGAAAAGAAGGGCAAGATAGAATCTCATTCTTGACGTCTGACCGAGGACAGCTGCTTTTCAACAAATCTATATAGGCCTAAATCGCTTCCCAGCTACACACACAGAAACGGGTATTTATAAACATGAAACGTCAGGGTGAAGACTTTTAAATACGTTTACAAAACTGAAATGTTCAATTTAATATCGCTGACGTATATTTACGTTAGCTACAGCCCGAACCCCTGCTCTAGCCCAGAGTCCGAAAATCTTAGAAGCCGAGTAGTCCTACTAGTACAGAAATTACAGGCAATGTCTCGCATAAAATCTTACTATTGGCAGAGTATATGTCAGTACTGACAAGTCCGTATAACAGCTCAATCCTTGCACAAAACTGCCAGCAGTGTTGCAGTCTCGTACAACAGCTGAATGCTAGCGCAGAAACTGCCAACAGCGTCATAGTGTCGTATAATACCGGAAGACTAAAAACGAAAGAGCCAGAAGTGTCACAGTCTCGTACAATAGCTGAATACTAACACAGAGAGTGCCAGTAGTGTCAAAATTTCATATAACAGCTGAAAACTACATAGAAAGTGTCAATAGTTCCACAGTCTCCTACAACAGCTGATAACTATAAAATGCAGGCAGTGTCACATCATCATATAATAGTTGAATACTGGAACAGAAACTGCCAGTAGCGTCACAGTCTTGTAAAACAGCTGAATAAAACAATACAAAGTGCAAATATTGTCACATTCTCCTATAACAGCTGAATACCGGAACAGAAACTGCCAGTAGTGTCATAATCTTGTATACTGACTGAATAATACAACGGAAGGTGCAAGTATTGTCACATTCTCGTATAACAGCTGAATACTGGAATAGAAACTGCCAGTAGCGTCACAATCTTGTATAATGGCTGAATAATACAACAGAAACTGCCAGTAGCGTCACAGTCTTGTATAATGGCTGAACAACACAACACAAAGTGCAAGTATTGTCACATTCTCGTATAACAGCTGAATACTGGAACAGAAACTGCCAGTAGCGTCACAATCTTGTATAATAACTGAATAATACAAAAGAAAGTGCCAGAATTGTCACGATCTCGTATAATAGCTGAATAATACAAAAGAAAGTGCCAGAAGTGTCACGATCTCGTATAATAGCTGAATAATACAAAAGAAAGTGCCAGAAGTGTCACAATTTCGTACAACGGCTGACTACTGAAACAGAAACTGCCAGTAGCGTCACAATCTTGTATAATAGTTGAATAATAGAACAGGAACTGCACTTTGTTCTCGGATGTCTATAACAGCCCGGTACTACGTGGTACAGACGTAAATATTGATCTGACCTCGTATATCTCGGGTGTTAGGCAGTACGAACACTGTAAATGAAGTCAGCTTCTCGTATAATAGCTAATTAATAGGACATTACATTAGAGAATCCCAATACTTTCAAACTCATCATTATCGTTATTCCACTCTACACAGCCTATAAAGTTAAAACATGCAAAAGGTAAAGTTCTTCCCGTAACATCCCATGCGAACATAGAGGGAGTAGAGTTGTAGCTCTACTCTTTCTTGAACCTGGGCGCTATTGGGTGGGTGGTCAATGACACAACCCGGCCGTTTACTCCAATACCCGCTTTACAGGAGGTTGGTTGGACCCCAGAGCCGATCTGGTGGGGTTTGGAGATTCGTGCCGGCTACTCTACCATACATCTTACCACTAATACACCGTGCAACTACCCACGCACCAATTTAACTCCCACTTACCAAACCATCCATACGCAACATAATCTTATTACCTGCTTCACTAAGTCCTAAAAGAACGAAGTCACGGAACGGATTTATTCCTGCAGCAATTCTTTTCAAATTATAAATTCCTGCGAGCTTTTTTAAGCAGGATCAGTTCAATGCGAAGTTCTCTGATTTGCGACATATAAAACGGATGATTTATGCAACCTTTTTGATGTTCCTGTAGGAGAGATCAAAGAGAACTGGGACACGATCGAATGATCTAATGAATAAGTAACGTTACTTCTTACAGCAACAGATTTCATATTTCAATGTAAAATACACTGCTAGAACAGAAAAGAAATCAAGAACCTTTGCCTGCAAGAGTTGCGTAACACGAACCTACAATGTATTTTTTTTTTCAAGAAATTAAACCAGCAAAATCAGCTACAAAATGGTACGAAATAAGGCTGCAAAATTGCACGTGGTAGCCACAAACCAAGTACTTTTAACATCAGCCACATAAATCAGTTATAAATCTATTACCGAGTAATTCTTGTCTTGTTTAGCTAGTTCAAGGGCGCTTTAGGTAACATGGAGTACATAGCTCCCAAAGGTTGAATGAAATAATTCAGTGGAACGAAACTGCAACGAATCGGCCGTGCCTTACTTTCAGATACTGTCTTCTTATTGACCTGGAAGTTGGATGTGTATTGGACCGTGCATCATCTTGGTAACTGAAGAATAAAATCTAACTATATGCCACTTATTACTTTATTATGCTTATATTAGGCTCAACATGTTTCGGGCACCATTATGCCCATCATCAGGGGCTCACAACGATGGCGATGGTTACCACATAGGCCGTCTGGTTCTCGAGTTGCTGCTGGTTAGAAGTTAAGTGCAGGCAG
>Ga0123352_10016670_pt1 | contig 11706 bp, 6 predicted proteins | sample TergutLab28metaG_FD_89700 | JGI IMG/M metagenome (GOLD analysis project Ga0123352, IMG submission 89700) | Labiotermes labralis P1 segment gut microbial communities from Petit-Saut dam, French Guiana - Lab288 P1 | ecosystem: Host-associated > Arthropoda: Insects > Digestive system > Gut ...
ACCCTTTGTTTGTCAACTTCCGCCATACCGCCGATATCAGAAAATCGCAGATGGCTGATGCAATACACACATAAAGACACGTGCAACAATCAAACGCTTCCACATCCAACCACGCCACTCAGCACACTCACTCACAAGACACCACTGCAACACACCCTAGCAGGAAACTCGTGAACTACAAGCGACTTGCGTGTTATGAGCATTGTCCTGGGACTTTTGGATACACCTTCGTAAGTTAAAGGAGACCTGTTCCTTTAGCAAAGTTCCAGATGGCCCCCATACCTAGTTTCCTAACATCCTCTAGGTCCAAAAAGAATGAAACCCAGATATGTATATCTGAGTGATGCTAAGGCCTCCCACTCACACAAAATGTGGACTGAGATTTCCTCCCCCATACCACATTTCCTACACGTGGGACTATTGCTTAGCCCCATTATATATAGATGTCTTCTCAAGGTGTTATGTCCAGTGAGCAGGCCAATAACAACCCTGGATTGTGTCCTATTAAAGGACAGTAAATATGCCACTGTAGCCAGATTATGGACCGAGATCAATTCCCAAGCCTGAGTATATGCTGCATATGGTTCTGGTCATAAAAAGCAGCTGCCTCAACTGTACATGGAATGATTACTGTTTGTAGACAGTGTTTGGTTGTGGGCCATGACAACACAATCAGTATACCTTCTTGCTACATGACAGATGGCGCAGGGATTGAATCCCAATGGGGGGGGAGGGCAGCAAAATTTTCTGCACCTGTCTGGACCTGCCCTGGGGTCCACGTAGTGTCCTGTAAAATGGGTACCAGATATCTTTCCCGAAGGTACAGCGGCCAGAGCGTGGCGCTGACCGCCCACCCCTGTCTAGCACCAAGGTTAACCTTTTGACGCCTAACGTCAACTATAGTCGTACCGCACCGCTAACCTCTGAAGTTGCATTTTATATATTTATTCAACAAATATAGGTACTGAATATTTTAAACGTGGTATATACTCTCCATATTTTTTCTCTTCAAAATGCAGTTTGTTTCATAATTCTAACATATTTGGTTCCTGTATTATTCACATTTTATATACAGGGTGTGCTACAATTTAAAAAATAATTCCGGCGCCAAAAGGTTAAAGAAAGGTAGAACTACACCTCTACTCCCACTTTGGGCCTTCATGGCCTGTTCTATGGTGATATTCACCTTTACCTTTTAGACAGCGTTTTTATGTACAGTGGCAACTACATTTTTATATGTACAGGTGAAAAAGTTCTTTACAAGCTATTTACATCAAAGGTTTGATACAGCTCCGCTTTTTCCAAACATACTGCCAGATCTACTCAATTATTACACCAACTACTGCACATATATAAAATTTATAAAATTTACACATTAAAACATTAAAAAAGCTCCAACATGTTTCAGTCCCAGGACCATCATCAGGGAGCTACATCTTCCTTGCTAAAGTCACACTAGAAACAGTCACATTAATTTCGCTGTACCAGTTGGGTATTGTGGCAGCATGCCGTGTTGTGTAATGTTATGTTGCGAAGAGTGCCCTGCTACGGATGTGAATTCTGCGCTTCGTCGCGTGATACTCACACAACGAAGCACAGAATGCACATCCGTAACACGACACTCTTCGCAACATAACATCACACAACACGGCATGCTGCCACAATACCCAACTGGCACAGCGAAACTGATGTGACTTTTTATAGTGTAACTTTAGCAAGGAATATATAGCTCCCTGATGATGGTTCTGGTACCGAAACATGTCGGAGCATTTTTAATGTTTTAATGCGTAAATTTTATAAATTTTATATATGTGCAGTAGTTGGTGTAATAATTGAGTAACTCGACAACATGCACGGTGTAACAATGAAAATAGATACTGCCAGATCTACCACACACAGTGCATGCTTCTACATACTGATGATTTGCTGTGCCTACAGCTACACCCAATAAGGTTAAGTTTTTTTTTTACCACTTTCAAGGTTTTTCACCCCCATATTATTCCGAAAAACTTTCGGCATCAAAGGATTATGGCGTCTCAGTACATATCACATTCAGTGTATCACTGTTGGTATTATGCAGGGGCATACAAATTTTGCAAAAAATCTAGGAACCATCTCAAAATCCACGATGCTGGAAGGGCAACATAAAGGAAAGTTCAAGTTCCATACTGAGGACTCATAAATATTTGGCACCAAATGTACAAAATTTAGTCACCGTGGCGACCTGGCACCTGGGATTTTTGCACCCCTAGTACGGGGGGCCATTTTTTGGATAGATTATGGAAGTTCAATGTCAGCTTAACGTACAGCAGGGTTATTTAGTGAATTCATTCATTCCACTGTCATATGCAGAATGTGACGATTCCTTGCCGCTCTCAGGAGCTTCTTCCATTCCTCTCTGTTATGTACTTTTTCCTGCCACCCATCTCCACCAACTATTCTTCCATCCTCTCTCACCTCATCTTGCCATCTATTTCTTGGTCTACCTTTCAATCTATTTGTTCCCAAATTCATATACAATACCCTTTTGGGAATTCCATTTTCTTCCATTCTCTGTACATGCCCAAACCAACATAATCTATTTAACCTTATTGTCTCTATTATAGCAGGTTTTTTTTTAACATTTGCATAAATTTCTTTATTCGTTACATTTTTATATATGCAGGTTAAAAAGATCTTTACATGCTATTTACTGCAAAGGTTTGATACAGCTCCACTTTTTCCCAACATACTGCCAGATCTACCACCCACAGTGCATGCGTCTACAAATTTTGCAAAAATCTAGGAACCATCTCAAAATTCAAGATGCTGGAAGGGCAACATAAAGCAAAGTACAAGTTCCACACTGAGAACTCATAGATATCTGGCACCAAATGTACAAAATTTAGTCACCGTGGTGACTGGCACCCAGGATTTTTGCACCCCTACTACGGTGGACCATTTTTTGAATAGATTATGGAAGTTCAATGTCAGCTTAATGTACAGCAGGGTTATTTAGTGAATGAATTCATTCATTCCATTGGCATGTGCAGAATGCGACAATTCCTTGCCGTTCTCAGGAGCTGCTTCCATTCCTCCTCTGTTATGTACTTTTTCCTGCCACCCTGCTCCACCAACTATTCTTCCATCCTCTCTCACCTCATCTCACCATCTATTTCTTAGTCTACCTCTCAATCTTGTTGTTCCCAAATTCATATATAATACCCTTTTGGAAATTCTATTTTCTTCCATACAGACCAAAGTTAAATTCACTGAACAGCTTTTACCGTAGTTCATATGTGAAGTACTGAGACAAAGGCAGCCATAACCTTGCATCAATTTATGTACTTTGCACATCTCATGCCTTAACTGTCGTGCGGTCAATGTGCTGTGCAGAGGAACAGCCACAGTGAAAGAATCTGTGAGCTGCGTGCACACCAAAATCATTGCAAAGTAACCTTCCTGATCAATTCTCAGATCATGATGCAAACCTCGGGCCCTAAACTGACCCACATATTGCCAGATTAACCTAGCATGCAGAGGAAGAGCTCTCGTGATTAGCTGGTGACAGTTGGATAGCCCACATCTGACTGGGTCCCAGCCATGTCAGATTGGAAAAACCCATTAAAAATAGATTTTAACTTCCATGATAAAGCACCTTCAAACCCTGACTCGGCACAGGATAGTCATTGGAGCATCTCACCATGCCCCCCACCCTTGGCCACTTTTAGGCTAGCCACATGCTACAATACCTCCAAGCACACCTTGAGAAGACTGGCACTGACACACAACAATGTCCATTATGTAACAATGGCAGGATGAATGCAAAGCATCTTCACTTGCCCACAGCTCACACGTGCACCATGCAATGTGTACAAAATATAGAAAAACAGCAGCAGTAAACATATGCCTGCTAGACAGCATGACACATGGCACCACTATTGTAAGCAAGCATTGTTCGATGGCGTGGAGGAGGAAGACACTATTCGTATAACGCCAGAGTGAAATCTTGCTGGTTCAAAAGTTCGACAGATGAAAGACACTTCAGTCTGCAGCATCAAATAACTTCCTCGTAAGTCACCACAACCTAAGGAATTGTTGCTACTATTTTTGATCACGTGAACAAAAACATAAAAATTATACTGCAGTTTCGCGAAATAGCGAACAAAAAATGTTGCAGCGTCTGCTGAGCAGTACGCCGCGAAGATGTCCGCAGTGATGCGCACGCATTGCTACGGCAACTTCATACTGCACTATTTCAGGAAAAATTCCACTTCACAAATCTCACTAAGATCACAGCGCACGTGCGCACACCTTGTTATAACTTCCATCCTGTTTGCCTGGCAAAAAGCACCGTGGTGTGGGAATCCATCATGCAATTACCATGGGGGAGATGAGAGGAGTATATAGGTTTTTAGTGGGGAAACCTGAGGGAAAGAACCACTTGGAAGACCCTGGTGTAGATGGGAGGATAATATTAAATTGAACCTTCAGAAAGTGGGATGGGGAACAGACTGGATTAATCTGGATCAGGCTAGGGACAGGTGGTGGACACTGGTGAATGCGATAGCTAACCTATGGGTTCCATAAAATGCGGGGAATTTCTTGACTAGTTGAGAACCGGTTAGCATTTCAAGAAGGACTTGGCTTCATAGAGTAAGTAAAAGTATGAGTGTTTATGTAAAGCCTTACTACAAACTCGCCTGCTCCCACACTATACAACCCATATATTCCCAATAGAGTGACCCAAGCTTCCACTTAATGAAAATGCATGACATTCCCAAAGCCCTTATGATACGAGTACAAATTAATAAAGCCAGGAAATACGTATAAATGGTGAAAGGATGGGTACAGCTAATGATCGCAGCCTGCCATGAGGTTCCATGCCTGCAGTTTCTCACCATCAGGTTTTGAACCACCTGACTGTGTCACGTTTGGTAAGGAACATTACGCTACCGCAGTCCACCCCAAAATGGTACTGTAGTGCCTTGTAGAGAACACTTTATTTTATTTTATTTTATACCATTTCATTTTATATATTTCATGTATGTTGGTAGTGTTATAGGGACGGCTGGGTGCATCTCCCAGTTGAACAAACAGGAAGTCCAGATCACCTATCATTCACATAGCAAAAGCAAATAGTTGAAGTTGCAGAAAACTGTTGCTAGGTGAATGCAGGAAATGCTGACTTTGGTTTAGAAGTGTGGTGTGATTTTGAAAAGTGACGAGAGAGAGTCTTGGCTGAAAACTTCGGTAACGACATACGTGGAAGCAGAGAAGGAATAAATTTTATAAAATGTGGGCTTTGTTGCTCATCATTGTATCAGGTAAGCGTGGTTAGGTTGTTCTGTACCACATTGAAGCACAGAAATTATATGGATTGTATTTGGGTTTTCTTGAGTTTATCAGACTTTCCTTATGGAAATTCCTTTATAGGAAATTGTAATCCTTGTGAGGGAGAAGTACCCTATACCGTGCCTTAGATTTTGATTTGGTTATTGTGCTTTCTTTAGTGTTATATATTTATGTAATATGTTGTAGTGTTGTAGAATATATTATTTAGTGAAATACGTCATAGTAATGTCCAAAGTGGTGGCAGCAAATACTCTTTCTAGGTAACGGTTTTGGTGGTTGGGACAACCGCCGCACCCCTTTACGGTACTTTTGAATTTCCTACAGTCAGCAACAAAAGCCTGGTAGACCTACAACGCGGCAAGAGTGCCATTTAATTTGGGAACCAGAAATGGTGGAGGAGCCCAGGTTTCTCTCTCTCTCTCTCTCTCGCTCTCTCCAAAGTATACACCTTTTGTGAAACATCATCATACCGTGTGAAAATTTTCAGTTTAACGACAATAACAATTCCTGTAGCTAGGCACGTGACATTTGATACCTAGATAGATCATAAACATGTCTACAGATTTCAAGTACTGTTAGTAGGACAACAGCTTAAGGGCGGACACAACAAAAAACATGCAATATTCGAGATTCTCGCACTCGTGTCTACTGGGAAGTGACACTTCGTGCCGATGGGTGAGTGGTTCCTGTGTTTTGAAGAATACTGGTGACTCCAAAATTTCCAGTTTAACTTTCAAAGGTGAAAGCACAACACCACTTTTAAACATCAGAACACCTCGCCCAATATCACAATGTCGCATGCCAGAAGAGCTTCAATCTCGGCACAAAATATGTGTATTTCAGCATTGAAGTTCTTTCCCCACCGAAAGTAACAAGAGTGATGAAACTATCAGTACTCTCTATGTAACATGTTAATAATTACAATCATTTATAATACCAAGTCTAACATTTGTTCTCATGACCATCTACTCACTCAACTATGAGCATTTTTTACTTATGACTTATAAATATGCATTAGCTACAGATGTTTTCTCATGAGAACAGCTATGATCTTGGCTTTGGTGGCAGCAGGAGAAATCAGATCACAGATATTTATGACCAGTGACCAACGCATTCCAGTTAAAAATGTACGTGACTGAAGTGCAGTCATTTTAAAGGTCTGTAAAATGGATGCCCAACCTACTGATGGCAAAGGGCCGCACTCGTTATGGTAGACTTGCTCGTGGACTGCGCGTGGAGGGATAAAAATAGGTGCTATACCTACCACCTAAATTATTGTGTAATTTTTACAGAATATATATATATTTACAAATGTGGCAACAGGCCACATAATACAACCTGGAGGGACAAGGGCTAGACACACACGGTCCTTACCCTGCAGCCATGAAGACTTGGGTTTTTTGAGAATAAATATACATGTTGTATTCTTTCTTCAGGGTAATTCCCTGGCACCTGAATTTTATATGCCAACATTTTGGAACACACTGTTCCATCTTCATAGGCGGGCAGGTATGAAGAAATTTTCTTCATACCTGCCCGCCTATGAAGATGGGACCGAGTGTTCCGAAACATCGGCATATAAAATTCAGACGCCGGGGAATTACCCAGAAGAAAGCATACAACATTCAGAACACGATGAAAGTTTGAAATCAAGAATACAGTGATACCTCGGCTAACGAAGATAATTCGTTCTGGAATCACATTCATTAGCCGAAATCTTCGTTTGCCGGAACACACATACAGACGAAAAAGATAAGCTCCTGGAATGGCCCAACCGTTCATGTTTGCTGCTTTATGTTAGCGCGAGCATCCACTAAAACATTCATTAGCCGAATCCATGTTCATTAGCCGTGTCCGAAAAACTGCGAAAAAATCTACATTAGCCAAAAAATTCGTTAGCAGGGTCACTCGTTAGCCGAGGTATCACTGTATATACACATTTTTTCCAACTCCTCTCCCAACATTGTCCGGGTGATAAAATCAAGAAGAATGAGATGGGCGGGGCATAGAGCGCATATGGGGGAGAGGAAAGGCATATACCTGAGGGAAAGAGACCACTTGGAAGACCCAGGCATAGATGGGAGGGGGCACATGTAAATGCGGTAATGAACCTTTGGGTTCCATAAAATGCGGGGAATTTCTTGACTAGCTGAAAACCTGGTAGCTTATCGAGGACTGTGCTCCATGGAGTAAGTAAGTAAGTAAGTAAGTATATACATATTCTCCAAAAGGTTAGTCCAGAGACAACAAAAACCCAATCCATGCTGTCCATGTCAAAGCTGTTCCTGTCAGTGCCAGCATATATAAGACAAAGACATATACAACTAGAAGACTGAATGGCAGAAAAGTGAACTCTGACCTCTTCTGGGAAATCATCTTTTTTTAACATGCTCTGATGATTTTGTTCTGTCATCAGCCCTACCATACCGACAGCACAGGGCACACTGCAATACCTGAGTGCCACGTTACGTCCAGATCTCTGTGGTAAGAAACAGAAGTGGCCTTGCTACGGTGGCATGTTCTAAACTTTATCATACAGCAGTTCCACTTTTCTTCCACCCAGCAAACCAATCAGTCAATGTGTACTCACGGTCACCAGTCTCGGTTTGTCGAAGCCTGCATCTCTGCCACAGTTGAGCAGCAATTGCGAATTGTAGGTTTCTGTGGACCACAGGGTGTGTCAATGCTACAGTGGGCTATGGTTCCACAATATCAGTAACATACGTGTTTCGTATCGAACGTATACAGTCGTGCATCGCTTAACGACGGGGATACGTTCTGAGAAATGTGGTGTTAGGCGATTTTGTCATCGTCCAAATATCACAGAATGTATTTATGCAAACCTAGATAGTACAGCCTACTACACTCCTAGTCTATATGGTATAGCCTATTGCTCCTAGGCTACAAACCTGTACAGCATGTTACTGTACTGAATATTGTAGGCAATTGTAACACAATGGTAAGTAATAATATTACAAACTTATGGGACCACCGTCATATATGCGGTCCGTCGTCGGAACGTAATGTCGTTATGTGGTGCATGACTGTACTGGTAACAAACTACAAATGTATGCTGTGTAACATACCAGAAGAGCAAAGTTCCCATGAGAATTAAAACTTTACATGAGACCCTGACATAAAACACAGGTTCTTTATTGGAACTAGTAATGTTCACTACTTCCCCATTGCTGCATGACATGTGAGAAGCTGGCAGAGTGGGCTACATTAACCCTTTAAAGATGATACGTATCTGTGGTACATATGGGCTGTGTACATACCACACAGTAAACACTCTCCACACCAGTTATAAAATCCAATCTTTTGAAGCTGTGTAAGGCAAAATATGCTGTTTGTTTCGAGAACCACACAAAATACACAAATTCCATGCGATCACATTGTAGAATTTTTGACTGCTAAACCTTGTGGTACACAAAGTTACCAGTAGGCTTTAAAAGGATAATACGATCAGTAAGCTGAAAGGAGACAGCAAGTGATAGTAAAGTAACTGCCCTACGCAATAAAGCGATGTTTGCTGAACTACATCAAATAGAGTCAACTTATAACAGTACACTTTGGTCCTAGTGAGGAGGATGGTAGTAGTGTGTGGGAGTGAGAGGTTTACAGCGGCCGGCACCCTATGTCCAAGAGAACTTGAGGCTCTGGGGTTGTTAAGGTCATAAAAGGGAGATAAACCGGGCCGTTGCTCTAGCCGTGGAAGGATATGCAGGTAACACACACACGGTCAGTCGAGTCGGTCGAGGTCGTGCACTCCAAACCGCCGGGTCGCCAGTAGATACAAGATGGTGTATTGGTACTGTCCATTAAATATATTTGGTTCTCAATTATTCAATCATTGAAGTGACATTATTTTGTTTAGAGCGTTCAATCTACCGATATAATTTCACTTACAGCTACAGCTGTACATGCAACACCTAACACCTACCACGTTAAATCCCCTGAGATAATTCTAATGTGTGTCATCCCTGTTGTGTTTTGTACAATAGTAAGGAGTTAGGTATATTAACACTTAATGTCGAACACAACTATATTTATTTTTATTACAATGAGTTTACAACAATGACATGTTTCAACCCTATATGTGGGCCATCATCAGGTTCGAGATCTCATTATATCACAGGGTACCATGGTCCTGGATGTATCTGTTTGGATATCGTTTTTCTTTATTCCCCATGGGGGCTATATCTTATGCTAGGGGGTGTAATGTAATATAATATATAACATGCAAGTATAATTACTTAAGCTAGGACAAGAATAGGTACAATCAGTGAGAATAATATAGGTTAAGCCTTGTGCTGCGGCGCTAAGTAGCTGAGATGGGGCCCAGCCATGTCCTTGTTATTGTTCCATGTCAATTTCTGACATGTTTAATTATATGTCGACCTGATGATGGCCCACATATAGGGCCGAAATATGTCGTTGTTGTAAACTCCTTGGAATAAAAACAAATATAGTTGTGTTCGATGTTAAGTGTTAACATACCTAACTCCTTACCCCTGAGATAAGTCTTGTTCTCCTCTGCACGGACTAGCCAAACTGATCCTCATACCACCTGTATACCAATATTAGAGTAAAGAGCAAAACCTAAAGAAATTGGGCCGAGCAAGAAGAAAATAATTTGGATTGGTTATAAACTGCATACCTGTGGAAGTGCAGTTGGATTCCCTGGTGAACATCAAGCGAACCTGCTGCTGTTGGTAGTCAAAAATAACACTGGTTAGTGTACCATATGACTTGCCGGAGCTGGTGTCCAAGACTGCCTCTGTGCCACACAGGTTCACAGAAAACCCCTGCACCTGCACATATGAAGACGCACAATGAGGCAACGAACGTACAGGGTCTTTGTCATCGCACAAAACACAGCAGCCTTACAGAACAGACAGCCGACATCCACCAGGACTTCTTGTGGCAAAATGCTGTGCTCAGATCAGCAGAGAAGGAACTCAATGTATATATTCATTACAATACTCATGCAAACCAATTCGTCACTAATGGAAATCTACAGATAAATACATCTAAGCCTAATCCTGAGACAGAAGAATCAATTTTGTGTCCTATTTCATAAGACCCATTCTAATATTATCCTCGTACACATGAAATCTTCACCTTCCTTCGTTCGCTTCTGACAGCTTTTACTGCCAAAATTCTGGCAATATGTAAGCCACAAAACACAGCTCTTTCCCCACTTTCGTCTCTCCAAACCTAACAAACATTACACTTTGCTAATTCCGAAGCTTTAACTTCTAAATGCTAATTAACTTGATGCAGCCATCATTCTTGATAAGCTTATAGTAGCTTGGTTACTCAAATTCCCTGCATTACTACCAACACAATTCCATGTGCGACTTACTGGCTTCTGGGTGATACCATGCAGTCTGGGGTAAAGTTACCGCTTTTCCTTTGAAAAAGTCAGTAAGTTCATACCACACTGCAAAGCACAACATTCCAACAGAAAGTTACCATCCCACTCACTACCAAATTAAAACAGCCAACTGTCTGACTTGATACTGGCATACATCCATATGGCAACCACCCACCTCCTCCCAGTGCTAACCTGTAAATGGGTATGGAGCTAGGCCGCCACCTCTCCTCTACTGTAACCGGCCACGGTCCATAGTTCAAATCTCGAACTAGGCAACCAAGAAGGTGAGGAGATAAACTGGTTATCGAGCATTAGTTAATGTATTGAAAGGGAAGAGGTAAAGCTTGTTTGGTGTGCACACGTGCACTTGCCAGGTTATATGGATGAGACCACCGAGTTGCCCCTCACACATATGAATTGATGCTCTGTTTGTGATGTCAGCTATGGGCAAGTGTTCATTGATGCTATCTGTATCACTAAGGTTTATGTGAACTGATTCTCTGTTTGCGATGTCAGCTATGTGCAAGTGTTCACTGATGGTATCTGTATCACTAAGGTTTATGCGAATTGATTCTCTGTTTGCGATGTCAGGTATGGGCAAATGTTCACTGATGGTATCTTTATCACTAAGGTTTATGCGAATTGATTCTCTGTTTGTAATGTAAGCTATGGGCAAGTGTTCACTGATGGTATCTGTATCACTAAGGTTTATGCGAACTGATTCTCTGTTTTCGATGTCAGCTATGTGCAAGTGTTCACTGATAGTATCTGTATCACTAAGGTTTATGCGAATTGATTCTCTGTTTGCGATGTCAGGTATGGGCAAATGTTCACTGATGGTATCTGTATCACTAAGGTTTATGCGAATAGATTCTCTGTTTGTAATGTAAGCTATGGGCAAGTGTTCACTGATGGTATCTGTATCACTAAGATTTATGCGAATTGATTCTCTGTTTTCGATGTCAGCTATGGGCAAGTGTTCACTGATGGTA
>Ga0123352_10016671_pt1 | contig 11706 bp, 8 predicted proteins | sample TergutLab28metaG_FD_89700 | JGI IMG/M metagenome (GOLD analysis project Ga0123352, IMG submission 89700) | Labiotermes labralis P1 segment gut microbial communities from Petit-Saut dam, French Guiana - Lab288 P1 | ecosystem: Host-associated > Arthropoda: Insects > Digestive system > Gut ...
ATCGCCATCGCCGCCGCCGCCGCCACCCCCGCCACCGCCATCGCCACCGCCGCCGCCGCCACCGCCACCACCACCACCACGAGTGCCTGTCATTGTTAATAAATACTGTAGTATAATTCCATTTTTAAGTTAAGTAAGCTACCTTTAATCCGTAAAGTCATGATACTAATGTGCCACATAATTAAAATGACATTTATTTATTCAAGTTGCCTACAGAATTTGAATATTTAAGTACGTTAAACCCAGAGTCCTTCAGTATATGTGATATTAAGCTTCTCCTGTTCTTGTAGTAATGCGGCTCATCAAAATCCTATTTTACTGCCGTAACAGAGGTAGAAATGCTGTATAAACAAATTATGTGGGCTATACCCTCTCTACAAGGGAAACATATGTCAGTTACGTGTGCTTCATATCTGGTAGGTTTAGTTAATTTCTCCGGTATGTACCGTGTCACAAAGAGTCACATTGCCTCAAAGCAACGGATAAAAACGGTGCTTTGTGCCTTGATTCTTCACAGTTAGAATGACATGACAGTTCTACACAGAATAAAAAGGAATATTTGCCTGTACTCTAAGTTGTGTTTTTATTATACCTGCGGTATTTACGTCACATTTCAATATAATCTGTTGTTAATCTAGAATAGCATAATCCTTGTCCTTCAGTGGAAGTAAAACTAATTTAGGTTATGTTATGTAACAATATTTATTACACAGCTTACATCTGTGACTGTGGTTAAAGTAATTGTGAATATCATTAAAACAAATATACATTCAAATTCCCAACAAATGACTGATGTTAAAACCAGACAATTACCACTAATAGATACTGTCATTCGTGTGCTTTATTTCTGTCTTCTGTCAGAATGGTATCGTCATGGTATATACCAACAATGGCCCACACTCGCCAAATATAGCAATAACAGGAGAGAGATGTGGGCAGAACCTGCGGCTCTGCTCTCTCCATTCACTGCGTTATGTAATGAATCTGTAAGTAGCGTCTTTAGCGGCTGTAACTCATTAATGTCATTAGCGTGAATGAAGCGTATGTTGTCTCCCCCATCCACCTCACTTCCTCTGCTACTTTACTTCTCCAGATAGGTAAAAGTTTCAATCGGAGTTCATTTAGCGAAACGCAATGCAGTTAAGTGCTTTCTGTGGTCTCCTTTCAGGTTGAGAGAACTAAAGAGAATCTTCAAAAAATTATGAACTTCTCTCCTTCACACCACATCTCTCAATTTATCATATTCGTGATTGAAAATCTTGTTTCTACTTTTCGAGGAAAGTTTACCCATAAGTGGCTTATTTTAAACCATACCATTTGGGCTGATGACATTTTCGGATACGAGATAAGTGCAGAAAATCCTTAGAAATTATAAGCGGTTTGAAGCCTACGTATAGTACGTTCTAGTCTTGGATTGGGAAACATCGTCTTTTATTATTTCTAGACTCACCGTCTTTCCTTTTAGAATTATTTCCGAAGATGAACATTGTATTTCAAGTATCAGTTGTTAGTGAAATGAAACACCATATCTCCTCCTAAAATGTTCTTGTTGACATAAAATTACGGAGACAGCATTGATTATCCTAAATACAGACTGTCCTTGGTTCTATTATTTGACGTATTTACACACCCTTCCATACAAGGATCATCTTGTTGGAAGTGTCATATTCACAAGAGAAGCAAGAAATACGCGTGAAAATTTGTTTCGTAAATCGTATGGAAAGAGACACTTCTAGGTCAATCCCGAAGTCGAGTTTTAAGGGGGACAAAAATTTTGTTAACATGAAGAAAGGCAAAAATTTCTTATTTATATTGTACAATTTAATACTGCGATGAAAAACAACTCATTGTAAAAATACTTTTCTGCTCTGTTACGTTTCCTAGCTATAATTTTTGTAGCTGCAGTTACTATTATCTCTATTGTTTCCTTTAAGACAAAACCTTTGTTGTGCACAGACCATTAGTACTCCAACCGACAGTTGTCACAATTAAATGATGCACCAAGTAGCCGCCGAAATAACGTAATCATTATGAGCATAACTCGTAAAGAGTTTTCTTAGCTTCGTGATGAACGGTGAATTGTGGGATATAGAGCTATTAATTCAATAGGCCAGATTTCCCTTTTTTACCATGGGACAACAGCCCTTGTGGGCCAAGACACCTCTTTATCGAGGATTCATGATCACCCTCAGACACACCACACTCGGTAGGACTCCTCTGGACCAGTGATCAGTCCGAAGCAGAGAATTCTACCTGACCACACTCAACACTAACAAGAGACAAACATCTATGCCACTGGCGGGATTCGAACCCACAATCCCAGCAATTGAACGGCCGCAGACCCACGCCGCGCGGACCAGATTTCCTTAGACACCATTATTTACTTACCTAATTGTGAATATCCCATTGTTTCATATACATCATAATTTATTATCGGGGTTACAATAGTTTTTCAAAAGCCAGTCCATATTAACTTTAAGGTTCTTTGAATTATTTTCCAATACACAACAATGCCTCAAGTTGTGTCTTTATTAAATTATTAAACCAATGTTCGTAGTAAAAGTCTCCTATGATTGCGTGCTGCCGACCCATCCATATAACTCTCCTTTTTAAAAAAAAAATGCACCAGAATTTCTTAAAACGTCCTGGCCTGAAAGCTGGTATACAAGCTGTAAAATGGCTTTACATTGTGACGTAATAAACTGGTCCGACACAGAAGACGTAAGCGTGATACATTGTTGAAAAAGGTCAGTCGTATTAAATAATATCATGCCCTCGTGACTTGGAAGTAACAAAGAGAGACATTGTACACATATAGTAACAATGAGGCACGCTGGCGTAATTATTGTTGCTGTGTAACAGTAATAAATATTACAATATTATGAGCGTGTGTGTCTGTATCCTCTCCTGTAGTTATCCGGCTTGCAAATTGTATCTTTTCTGAGCCGTATATATGGGCGTCTCTGAGTTGTCTGGCTGTACCACGTGTTTTCACATTATGTCACAAAAGTTAGGAATGTCTAAAAAAAGGGTATTGAACATAAAACACGAGATCTTGTTTATTTCTATAATTTTGTCTGCAACATTTTTCATGTAAGAAGAACTCAGCGAGACATTAACTGACGTTCATGTAGGTCTTAATATAAGTACCCACTATTCATGTCATATTTTACGGAAACTGCAGTTGGCTTGACAGAATTTCGAAAAATTCTCAAATATCAAATATCATGGAAATCCGTCCAGTGGGAGCCAAGGTTTTCCATGCGGACGGACGGACGGACAGACAGATATGACGAACTTATAGTCGCTTTACGTACTTTTGCTTACGCTCCTAAAACACCTATGGACACACGTGAAGTTTATTTGGCAACACACCTTACCTGTGAGCCTATTAGAGTGTAATGTTTCTTGCTCAACCTTTCGTTTAACAGCAGAATTATCAATGCATTTTTCATATATAGTGATACTGTTTCAGACTTTTCTGCGAGTCCCCAAGTTTCTGCATGCCAGCTCTCACTCTGCAGGTACTCTGCCGCACTCTTCTAGACGGGCTTTTCCAGCAGGAACCGCAATCCATATAAGCTGTCGCTTCTGCGCTTAAGAGTTTAAGTTTAAAACTGACGCAATCAGTGACCAAATGTGGAGCATAATCCTATACTTCTTACATTCTCATGTCATTAAACTCCCAGATTAACAGACCGACCAATCGACTGACTGCAGACTATTACGGCTGTGGTAATTAGTGTCTACAGTTTACGATTGTTTTCATGTAACAATGTAATTTGTTCTTGCACAGTTGTTTCCTGCGAGTGTGTATTCCGGGTGACTGTTCAGGTTAGCTTCGTGGCATTCCCGCGACAATCTAGCAATTTCCATTGCTTCTGCTGTTCTTCCATCGGTAAATTTGATTATTGGCTCAATTTTGAATATAATGTTTAGTTATGATTGTGGTGGTTTTTAATATAAAATTTGATTTTTGCACGGTTAACCCGAAACTGCTGATTTTATTCGCTTCAAAATTAGTGTAATATGAATGACGAAAGCTTACTTGTATATTATAGGTCGGTGTATTCCTTGTCATGTTGAGTTATTAACAACGGAGGCTTTCCACAGACGAGATATGCACGTCAATACGTGGGGAATTATGTTCTTGTGAACTGACACAACAATTAGTAGCTGTAGGTACTTAAGCTTCCAACTGAAGTAAAACACCCTCTAAGCAACTTTATTGCAGTTTGATGTAAGTTTAATGAGATAAAGCTGAGATGGAAATTAAATTATAAATGCTCAGTAAGACTTGTCTAATTTACAGACTCCTGAGTGTTACAGTTTCTTGTACAAAATAGTCCATTTTAAAATGGGATTTAGGAAAAGCGTGCATTTTACATCGTCTAATCAATGTAGTGTTTCCAGTCGAAGTCCAATTTGATCTTGCTACAAAGAGTTTTTTTGTCATACGTGAACTATTAAAGCTTTCTGTGTACAGTCAACTAATTTTTGGTGGGGCCGTGTTAAACATTTGTTCTTATTTTCGATTTAAATTTTAGAATTATGGAATATTTGAATTATAAGTGACAATTCGATAGAATGTTATATGTTGCGAACTTTATTTGCCGGTTTTACTGCCTATATTACTCGTACATGCCGAGTAATTCAGTAGAATTTCATACTTTCAAGAGGCTGGTTTTAAACTCAGTTTTACCAGATTTACTCTCTACAAGGTGGGAAATATCACTTAGTATTCATATTGGAATGGTTAATATAGGATAGCGTCATGTTCTCGAATAAATGTATGATATAGTGTCGTTTGAAAGAATCTGAAATTGGGTGCAAAGTTTAGTGCTTCTTATATTAAGTTTAATATTAATGTATTACTTACTTACTTACTCCATGATGCAGAGTCCTTCTTGAGAAGCTAACTGGTTTGCAGCTAGTCAAGAAATTCCCCGCATTTCACGGGACCCGAAGGTTCATTACCGCACTCACAAGCGTCCGCCACCTGTCCCTATCCTTGGCCTGCCCAATCCAGTCCATATACCCACATCGCACCTCCTGGAGACCCATCCTAATATTATTCACCCATCTACGCCTAGGTCTCCCCATTGGTCTCCTTCTTTCCGGTTTCCCCACCAAGACCATATACACACCCCTCTCCTCACCCATACGCGCCACATGCTCAGCCCATCTCATTCTTCTCGATTTTATCACCCGCACAATATCTAAAACATGTAATTTCGAGCCTTACTCTTTGCAGACTGATGAGACGGGTCTCAAAGTTAATATTCCAGCGAACACGTGACCTGCAAGTACGAATTTAATATACATTAAATTTTTTATGTTAGAGTGCAGTTAATTATGTACCAATTAAGTGTTAATAAATTATGCATAAACACTACATTCATGCACGGAATTTAACATCTGGCCACACATTTAAAAGAAAACAACACATATTAACACGGATGGGGGTTATAACCCAGTTGGCAGGTTGCTCTTTCTGCTGGTGACCCACAAAGTCTGGCCATTCAATACAAAGAAGTGTATAATTATAATTATTTCACGCCATTTAATAAAAAGAAGTGGATAATTATAATTATTTTCACGCCAGGAATGTCTTTTTGTATGTATTATACAGAAATGTTCGACAAAATGCCGTGGGTCATTGAAATTAAATTGAGAAGACACGAAAAATCTGTCCCAAATTTTTGAACATCAAATTTGTTAGTTTGTGTGTTATGTAGAGAACAGATTCTTCAACGAGGTGTGTGATTCACAATATGAGCAGTGTTAACAGTGCTGCACTGCATACAGCCTAATTGCGCAACATGTGTTCATTATGTACATTTTTTTCGTACGTTTTGCATTGCCTGTATCAAGAACGGATATTGGCACTGACGTAACATGTCCTTTACTGTGACAATAGAACAATGTCAAACATAATATTGAGGCCCACACAAAGGTTGTTAAAAGTCATATCCATATGACATAGTACAGCACATTGATAAGGTAAGAATTGTTTACCCTTAGTGATGACGTCACCGTCTTAGAGCGACAGGACTGAATGCAACCACTGGACGTACGGAATCGAACACAGTATAGGTTTCCCTGCCTGATTCCTTATTCCTGCCTTAAGTACGAATTAAATATTTTTCTGTACCCTTTGCTTTTTCGTGTGAACTGTTTTCTTATCTATTTACGACACCTGAATATATATATATATATTAGCGATAAATTTTGATTGCAAGTAGTGGAGTCTGATGGGAGTTCTTACAAAGAGAGTGTGAAGTTGTCAGACCTGTTTATACTATCAGTTTTCACTTTAGTGCCCATCGGAGTTCAGATTAGCAGCACATTATATAACACTTGACTTAATGACCCTTCTACCAAAGTTTGTTACTTACTGCATTATGGTCGCCGTAACTACAAGGTAGGGTGGGCAGTGTCAAGTGAATAATTATGTATTCAGTACGCAGCGATTTCGTTGGTGTCGAGGGCTTTTGTGGCCGGGGCGTATCGCCCTAATATGAACCTTCACTGCTGTATAGTGAGCATCAGCTCAAAAGGAAGAGCGATACAAGCAGCTGTATTTCAAATATACTCGGTCTGTAAAATATAAAGAAACGATATAATTTCTATGTAATGTTGACTTAAGGCCACGTGTTGTACTGAGTTGTCACAATATTTCTCTTCGCAAGAGATTATAAATTTTCTTTGGATTATTGCTTTTTTTTTACAGTACCAAGTGCAGATTTATATTTTGCTACATTTGACAAACAAGTTTATTTTGAAAGTCACAAAAATGAGAACTCCTCAGAGAAATATTCCATTCGTGTGGAATGGTCACGTGGCATTTTGTGGTTGCCCTGAGCTAGTCAAAAAACTTCCCGCCTTTTATTGAATCAGAAAGTTTATTACCCTAATCACAATAACCCCTAAATCTTTTCCTTTTCTGAGTCAAATTAATCCAGTCCACACTCTACTACTTATCTCTTTAAGATCCACTTTAATATTATACTTCCATTTACGCCCTGTATGCCTTTCTTTTCTCCTCCATACGTTCCACACACGCCGTCCATTCCTTCCTCCAAAATCCCATCATCCGATCCACACCAGTTGGGGCTTACGAATCTAGCTACTCCTCGTTATGCATTTTTTCCACTCTGCTGTCACTTGCTGACTCTTGGGCACCCTGTTTGAGAACACCCTTAGCATATGTCCTTCCCTTGATGTGACAAACCAAGTTTCACAGCAGTAAAAAACAGCAATATTTCACTGTATATTTTAATTTTTATGTTCCTACGTAGCAAACCGGGAGACATAAAATCATAAACCGAGTTACAGTAGAAATTTCCCAATTCATTCGGCTCTTAGTTTCTTTATACATGCAAGTTTTCATATTGTCGTTTCCAAATATTTGAACATTTTCCCAAATTAAAAGAATTTTGCGTGTTTTCGGGCTTCCGCCGCGACGTAGACGAGATCTACATTCTTCTGGGATATTATGCAACGTCGAGTGGTAATTCCGTACCAATTTTTCGGGACAACCTATCGGTCCCATTTTCAAGAGTCAAGATTCCTTGATTTATTAGCTCTTTCTATGTTATTTGTTATGCATCGTGTCCAGTACACATTAACGAATCCTCATTTTTCTTGGCGTTTGTCTCCAGACAATGCTCCCTGATAAAGCTTTTCTGTTTTTCTTTATGGTTTTATATTTTTGTCCATTAAATTAACATTACCCAGATAGACGGAATTTCATGGTTCCGTTTCATTTTCTTTGGGTGTACTTCTACCTTTGTAATGACATATGCTTAAGTGAAGTTTCCACGTGATGGCAATTAAGCATCACTTTGTTTTAGACTTTACTGAACGGGAAATGTATCAGACAAAAGTTTGCCAGCCGGGACTTTAATATAGATTTCACTTCAGCACGTTTTAATTAATGTGATTAGTTAACAGTGTATACCTTATTCATTTACACTCTTTGTGCAAAGAATAGCCACATACCTGCGTCGTATTTGGTTGGTGTAGTGTTCGTTCCGCACATGTAAAGTGACTGAAGCGACAATTTGTCAACTCAACTTTTCTTAATGGCCGAGGCTAAGACGAGTGGAGCAGTTACTCAATTTCCCCATAAGTATTCAATTCTTGCTACTTGATTATGATAGCTGTGCCTTTACCCTCGTAGGTGAAAGTAACATCAACACGAAGAGCTGATGCAGTAGAGAGTGTTATCTAAAATACTTGGACAAATTTAAAGAGTTTATCCTTCACATTAAAACAAAAAGGAAAGTTTATGTAAAATTTGCCCGGAAATGAGTGGTTTTTGAGTTTAATTGAAATATTATATTGAAAAATAAATACCTTAACTACGTAATATTTTACTTAAAACTAACTAATACACTTACAATTCACGTTTGCAGTTCAGTAACTGTTGATTTCTTATAGTTCATCAAGTTACAGTGCATAGCAATTGACCCCACCTGCATCAATGCACGCATGCACTCTACTGATCATGGAATGTTGTGCCATTTCAAATGGTCCCAGGGCGGTTGCGAATGGTTTGACAGGCATCAAATTGCGTTGGTGACGTGTCTCTTCATTTATCATTGGAGCTGAATACACTAGAGTTTTTAAGCGTCCCCAACCAAAAAAATTTAAAGGACTGAAATCAATATGTTTTTTGGCTGTACCTCTAAATCTTAGTTTCTTTGGATACGTATATATATATATATATATATATATATATATATATATATATATATGTGTGTGTGTGTGTGTGTGTGTGTGTGTGTGTGTCTGTGTGTCTGTGTATCTGTGAAATGCTTTGCTGTTGTGTTGTCAGGAACTCCTGAAGTTTGTCCGAGCAGTTTAGATAAACCCTCTAATTTTTTTTTATTTTGGATAGAAGAAAGATTTTTCATGCAGAATATTTTATCTATACCACACACACACTTGCTTTATTCCTTCGCCATACTTCCTATTTACCCTCTCGTATCTTCGTCTTATTTTGTTGACGCTACGTAAAATGTACGCCTGAACAAAGATATTGAATAACTTACGAATGTACCATAGAGTATTTGCGTTATTGACCTCCCACAATCGATCGCCTCCATCCCGCAGTAAGAGCACCTGTTGGTGAATTATAGTGGCCGTGCATGCTTGGGTGTCTGAGCAAAAATATTACATCATACTGATACATATAAGTTTTGAGGTTAGTAAGTGCTTTTGTGACTCCTGCTTAATGAATGACGATGCATATTATTATCTGGTATATAGCTGCACAGCTTTCTAATTAGTGCGCGCGAGACAACGAGGATTTTGCGTGTAATTTAAAGGATTTTTTTTCTTTCGAGTTTATGGCTGTGTTATGGCCCGCGTTAAATGGAATTACTGAGATGTAACCACCAAGGGACTGACAAGTGGTACTGTCCTCTCCTCACTTGACGATCTATCGTGAGAACATGTCCATGAGACCATCAATTATCAAAATAATAATGTGTAATTTTAAAGACGTACGTGTCATGGAGGACTGCGGTAGCGTAGTCGATACAGTGATTAGGGCACGGGATGGGCGTCCGAGGCATAATGGTCGATTTTTGGCAGCGGCAAGACATTCATCTGTTCTCCGAAACTTCCGTGCCACCACACGACATTCTTTTTCTGTACACCATTCAAGATACAGTGGTAGGTGTACTTGAGATTAACATAAGATTTTATAATTGGAAAATATATTATATGTTATTTATTTATTTATCTATTTATCGAAGCCATCAAGACCTACGGCCATTAGATATGAAGTCGATTAATAACAAAATTGTGAATAATAAATTGATAAGTATATGACAGCGTGTGGTCATAACTGAATTTGTTGTACTGCCCCTAGTTTTGCTTGCGGAGGCTAAATAAATTTTAAAAAAAGGCGAGAATTTTGTACACTCGCTCCCGAATATGAGACAGGATTGCCACCCCAGAATAGTGATATTCATTTATACATAATACATTAATTGCCTCTGTGTGCAGGAGCCGCCCTATTCTGTCAGGGTGATACACTTAAAAGACTCATACTGTCAGTATTAATGCTACACCAATAGAAAAACCGTCCTAGAAACTCTGAAAAATAGTGTCATCTGGTTCATTCTAATCACACAGCGAACCAACTGCCTGGGTATATTTGAAGTTAATTGGACTGCGATTGTTGATTCACTTATTTCATTGTGATAAAATAGTTCACTCTTGCATCACGTTAATCTTGTTCATGGCATTCACATGCCTAAGGACCAGAGACCTAGGGAGGTGTAGTGGGAGGAGGAGGAGGAGGCGGATGTGGATGCTTCAAGATTAGCAGTAATTGTGCTAACTATGGTCTCTACGCTTGGCTAGTGCGAATTACAGCCAACAACCGGCTTATAATAAAATATTCAGTATTGTCGCCTACTTCCTTATCGACCACTGGCCTTTCAAACAGAATGATTGTCCCTATGGGAACGGCCAATACATATATTATAATAGGCACCATAACAGTGTATAAATACTCGAAACTTTCTGCGCAATCAGTAGAAGAATAACCTTGTATTTCACGAAAGTGTCAAATATGAATTACGAAGGAAAACTTGTCGTATTTTGCATTCGAATGAAAACGGACTGTTTGTAATGAGTTTTTTTGAGAGGCCATCCCGTTGTGTGTTATCAAATCTGTATAACATATTATGCACCGTCAATACAAACCATATATCAAACAAGATGCAATAATTACAATTAGGTGATATTTGGCTACATGTTTCGGTCGTGACCGACCATCTTCAGTCCAACTAAGAACAACAATTAAGGTACAGTAAAAATATTACTCAATGGGATTCCATTTCGTTCACATTAAACCTTGATAAAATATAAAAATTCTTCCTTAAGATTAGCCTTTTGGCTCCGGAATTATTTTTTTAAATTTTAACACACCCTGTATATAAAATGTAAATGATACAGGAACCAAATACGTTAGAAGTATGAAAAAAACTGCATTTTGAAGAGAAAAACGGAGAGTATATAACACGTTTAAAGTATTCAGTACCTATATTTTTTTGAATAAATATATAAAATGAAACTTTAGAGGTTAGCGTTGCGGTACGACCACTATAGTTGACATTAGACATCAAAAGGTTAAAACAGTGGAATTGTATAGTGAAATGGTAAAACTAAACCTTCATGCACTGTATTCAGGCCTCACAATGGTTCGTACACTAATAGTATTGTGTATATGTCAACAACAAAGTGGAATTCGTGCGTTGTATCACGGTAGATAGGCACATTTTTGCCTATTGCTTCTCGTGTGTGTGTGTGTGTGTGTGTGTGTGTGTGTGTGTGTGTGTGTGGGATCACACAGTTGTGCAGACCAAGAGTATTTTTTGTATTCACCAAGTCACTATCTCCCACTTGTTTTTCTACGCTTGTAGATATTTTAGATTAACTCATTAATAGGCGTGGGACTGTCACAGATTCTCATGGAAGGTAAGTATCACGGGGGAGCACACGTACCTATCTTAAATATGTGTAGTAGAACTGAGACTCTCCAGGAAATGCTTGCTTTCATTCGGTGCAGAACCTTTTGTCTTCCAGGTTGCTATCCAAAAATTTAAAGATCAAGATATATAGAAATATAATTTTGCCTGTTGTTTTGTATGGGTGTGAAACTTGGTCTTTGACATTGCGGGAGGA
>Ga0123352_10016672_pt1 | contig 11706 bp, 6 predicted proteins | sample TergutLab28metaG_FD_89700 | JGI IMG/M metagenome (GOLD analysis project Ga0123352, IMG submission 89700) | Labiotermes labralis P1 segment gut microbial communities from Petit-Saut dam, French Guiana - Lab288 P1 | ecosystem: Host-associated > Arthropoda: Insects > Digestive system > Gut ...
AGTTGGTTGAGCCACTGCGCTACAAGCCGGAAGGTCGCGGATTCGATTCCCGATATTGTCTTTCGAATTTTTCATTGACATAATCCTTCCGGTCGCACTATGGCCCTGGGGTTGACTCAACCTCTAACAGAAATGAGTACCAGGAATATTTCCTGGGGGTAAAGGCGGTCGGTGCGTAGGGCTGACAACCTTACCACCTTCACGTGCTAATAATAATGAAATCTGGGAGCCTAAACCTCCTGGAACCCTCTGGGCCTGACCAGGCCTGTAATGGGATCGCTTAACCTTTTATATGTGTGTTACAGATAACGCATTATTGTCTCATTCCTTGCTGCCCCTTTCTTGTAAGTTATTTATTGCTATCCTAACTATCATTGTGAGATTTTAATTTCTTATATCGGTATTGATGCGGTGTGGCGCCTTGTCGATTTAAGTATTACGTACGTTTCGGAAGAGTTTCTTGCCCCTATCTTCATGGTATAAGCAGTGAAAGAAGATACGAAAGCTGTTTTTAAACTGCTTAAATCCTGAAAATTGAGGCACCAAGCTAATTTGGAACACCGGGAACTAATTACCAATCGACACGGAGTCACATGCTGAATGACTTGAATATTCTGGACACATCCCTTCTTTTTTACGCCCATTATTCTATTATTTGGTTATTATATTTCTGTCTAGTATCCTGGCTACTGTTTACTTGATGATAATAATAATATCCTATTTATTATAATAATTTCCTCTTTATTCTAATCGTCTCTTATGCGATTGACCTACAAATCTTTATTCTATGCTAAGAATACCACACTGTTGTCTATTAGCTTATTTTCTCCTTTCTTTGTGAAAGGTATTTCTTTACATTTTTAAAAAGTTATACGTGAGACATATCTTTTGTTGATCCTTTGTATTAGTTGAATTACACTCTTTTAAAGTTATGGTATACGTGAGACATATCTTTTGTTGATCCTTTGTATTAGTTGAATTACACTCTTTTAAAGTTATGGTGGAAACTTACGCGCGCTAAAGGTACGCACGGGAGTGAGAGACTTAAGCCCGCCGTGAAATCCCATATATATATATATATATATATATATATATATATACACACACACACACACACACACACACATCGGTGTATAGTAACTACTGTGCTTGAAAGTGTTAATGTGGTAAAGCTTCACAAGCTAAACATTAGTAGCTGTAAGGAGAGCCCCAAGAACAAATGAGACTTTGCCAGGTCTTTACGTGTCTGCATCGCGCAGTCATCGATCGCCTGCTGCATCCGACTGCGGATTGCGGACATATACACTAAGAGCAGACTAACTGAACGGGTAGGACCGGGCATGAGATGTTGACAAGAAGTCTGTCTGGGGTTGTTGAAAACTTTTATCTTCAGCTACTGTACCAACATTCACATAAGAAGGCGTTTAACCGCGCCGAGAGATACACATCTGTTAAAGTTTTGGCAGCGAATTTTACCAAGTCAGGTACGGCGAACCGTGTGTGTGGCGAATGAAATGCTGTTTGGAAAGAATGTGTAGTAAAAGTAAAGTAAAGTTCACCCTAGAACAGGCCACGAAGGCCCAGACGGGTAGTATTTGTGTAGCTATATTCTTTCTTTAACTTCGACGTTTTACCGCCTGGAAAGACCAGGTACCCGTTGTCTAAGAGGCTGTGTGGGCCCCAGGGCCGGTCTTGATGGGTGCAGGAAATCTCGCCGTCACCGGCATTCGATCCCTGGGCCTTCCAGCCCGTAGCTAGTCGCTATACCGACTGCGCTATCCCGGACCACGAATGTGTAGTGGAATTTGGTAATTAAATTATTGAAAGTTAAAGTACGCGTGGATGTGCATGAGTGACAAATTTGTTATCCGTGTAGGCTACAGTTCTTCCTCCGTTTAAGTTTTGACATGTGGTCTTGGAAATGTTCGTCGCCTTTGCCCGAAGTCCTTCTCCACGTGTGCTGGCTTATAAGAATTATTTATCTCCGCCGGAAATATCCACCAAATTAAAACCAAAATCTGTGGTGTTGCAATGCTAGCCTTTCATTTTAGACGCGTTCCCTGAGTTGTGAAAAGAGACTGTTGGATTAATCATGTCCATCTATTTGACTGCCTACATGTCTGTCCATCTAAGGGGAGAAACTCTGTTTCCGCCTGACGGATTTTCATGAAATTTTATATTGGGAGTTTTTACTAAATCTAAATATTTTGCTTCGTGAGATTTGGGATTTTATAACACTGTTGCTGTTCTCGGATGTCTGACGCTATGTAGATGGATGTGAAGCTCCCGACATTTTGAAGATTAATAACGCTCGTGAGAACAGGGTTTGCTAGGCCTTTTACACCCTGTTTTTCCCGAGTTGGCTATCTGCTTGGAGCCCCAGACCGAACCTGTATCTTTAAGTAAAGTTTGGTTAAAATCGGATAAAAATAACAGACCCTTGGCAGAAGTTTCCAATGATAGCTAACTGAATTATTACTGTGCTGAAAAAGTTTGGGATAAAAGTTGTAGAGAAGATCAAAACACATATTTCTTGTCAAACTGTATTGTTTCTTTTCCGAAAATCGTGCCGTTTATTTGATAATAGCGGGGAGTACGTTTAGAGCCATAGGATATGTAATATGAGTTACAAATGGCGCAGTTGAATAGGCCTGCTACGTAAATAAATGAATGAATTCAGAATTTCCGTAAAGCACAATTAAAACCAATACTGCTCAAACTATACTTCCCAAATGCTGAGACGGTTCCCAAGATTCCAAGTTGCCACTACATGCTTCTCATGTAGCCCTCCCGAATTAAATCTAGTAGTAACCAATTTCATGTTTTGTTTACATGTGAAATAACCACTGCCACCAGGTAACAACCCAATTGCAGTAAATAAATAAATATATATAAAAAATATTATGACCTTATGGTTTGGGCCACAGTTTAAATTCGTTGATAGTTACCGAGATTTCTTAGGAACATGCTGCCTCTATCGTCGGAAACTTTGGTAACCCAGTCCGAAAATCACGGTGTCATAAATCAGAATATTACAGCCTTAATTCTTACCGCCGCGAAAATAATCAAATCTCATCTACTTCAAAATGCACTGTAATTATACGATAGCAGAGTCTATCGCTACAGCAACTTTCGGTACCAGTGCAATATGTAGCCTGTGAGTGGCTGAATCTGAGTGGTGTAGAATGAGCACGTGACAATAAATGCCACTGCGCAACGAAAGCGAATTCATCGTATTTTGTAACGGCCAGTAGAGGTACCTGTTCCCAGACAGTAAATCTTGCTCATGAAACAGTAAATTGTCGTAACCCTCCGACACACAATTTTAAAGGTGAGAGAAATAGCTTGATCAATTTTCAGTAGTCCAACACTTTTGCATGTTATTTAGGGTTTTATGGAAGTATGAAAACAAGCAAATTTTTTGTGGGCACAGTATTTTGAGAGGTGTGTTTGTAACCCAACTGTCTAGTAGTGCGGGAATCTCAGTTTCATGAATCTTTTGGGTTATGACAGATTGCTGTTTTTTTGAGAAATGTGCATCACCTGCTGCAAGACTAGCTCTGAATTTTACCTGCACATTGTATTTACGCGTTTCATATGAATTGTATATTGTTCACATGATGGTCTTTTCACAGGGAGACAGACTGTGTTCTCAGCGAGAAAGGAACTGAAGTCTTATACTACATTGTATAATGTCTCCGAACTTCAGTCCTCAAAGTTTAGAAATTTGTCATCGGCAAATTCGCAACCTCCACTATTTAGATGTCACTGCGCTACAAGCCGGAAGGTCGCGGGTTCGATTCCCGATGGTATCATTAGAATTATCCATTGAATAATCCATCCGGCCGCACTATGGCACTGGGGTCGACTCAGCCTCTGACAGAAATGAGTACCAGGAATATCTCCTGGGAGGTAAAGGCGGCCGGAGGGTAGGGCTGACAACCTTACCATTTTCATATGCCGATTGTCATGAAATCAGGCAGAAACGACCTCATGGAACCTTCAGGGCCTGTCCAGGCCTGTACAGGGATTGCTTTATCTTTTACTATTTATGTGTCCTGAAAAATGTCAGTTATGTGTGGTTTGAATGTCAGAATGATGGTGAATAATTTGGCTTTGTTCCCCTCACTGGCCTTTTGAGATTCCTTGTGTGTACTAGAATTATTCATAGCTGAAGATAAACATTGGTCACAAGAGTCTCGCCTTACTACAGTAACACTTTTTATTGTCTCTTTACTGTGCGTGTTACAGAATAAATATGATACATGCAAAAATGTAACGTTTCTTTGTCATGCTGTAATGGGAACACTTTGGACCGCACACTATGATGGGGACGTTTGTTGGAAGACAAAACGGCAGGTTAAGATTAAGAACTTCGGTGATTTGATGCTGTGTAGTTAGGTAGATAATACCATTCTTTCGGGGAACGTGCTGTTACTATTTTAGGCGCACTATCATAGACGCGGAAGGCGCATGTTAGCTTCGTCGTGCCCGTCCTTCCGTCTGTCTGTCGGTCCGTCTATCCATATGTATCAGCGCGACTCCCAGTGGACGGATTTCAATGAAATTTGATATTTGGAAACGTGATATGTCGAGAAACTCCAAATTCGGTTCAAATCGAAAAAAAGTCGGACTACTTACGTTATGATCTAAAGAACGTTTTATAGTTGCCGGTCGCATAAATTTGCGATAAAAGCATTTTTTCGCAACACAGTATTTTTATATAGTTGACAGTGATACGTGGCTCAGCAATACAAACAGTTAGCCTTATTGCATTTCCATTATAACAAAGTTTATGCGGGAAGTTCGCAGTTTTACGTCACGAGCCTGTTGCCTCTTTTGTTTATCCTGAATGTGGAGACATCGAATCTCCCGAAACGTCTGTGCATTTGTACAGAGGTACTTGCCATCACGCTGTAGACGATCGTAGCCTTTGCAGTCGCTGCAGTGATAACCTCAAGTATGAAAAAGTGAGATACTTATTTTATTATCATAAATTATATGTCTTACGTGGGCCGGGTAGCTCAGTCGGTATAGCGACTGACTACGGGATGGACGGTCCGGGATCGAGTCCCACTGGGGACGAGATTTTCCGCCCGTCCAGTCCGGCCCTTGGGTCCACCCAGCCTCCTGTACAATGGGTACCGGGTCTTTCCCGGGGTAAAGTGCGCCAGGGGCGTGTTACTGACCACTCACCCCCTTCTAGTGCCGCGGTCATGGAGGAGTAAAGCTATACCTCTACCCACCCTCTGGGCCCCACCGGGCCTGTAACGGGATCACTTTACCTATATATCTTATATATGAATGTGACATTAAAGAAAGTAAATTAAAATATCAACACTTTGTGTCGTAATTAAACTGAGGATGTCTCGAAATTTAAAATGACTACCGGGGATAAACCGTGACAAATGGAAGTTATCTTTATTAAATTGGAAAATAAATTGTGGAAATGTTTCCTATTGTTGGGTTCCAAAGTGTCTTCGTCCTGTGTGTAAGACGCATTGAACCTATACCGGGCGTGTAATGTTGCTTGTGGAGACATTTGCGATGAGATAACGTCTTTTAACCCTTTCCTTAGTCAAAGTTTGGAAAATCATGAGCTATTCATTTACGGAGATATATATCGGATTACTAATTCATTTCGAAAAGATGTGCCAAAAATAACGACGCCTTAGCCTTTGTTGTGATTTGCATCTTTTAAATATGTGTTTTCTCTCATTATTAGTATATTTTTATTGCACACACTGTGTACAAAAATATACAGATGAAATTACTCCTATAATTTCGTCCATTCTTTACTCTGTGTAGTGAAATTTATTTTGCCCTCATGCAGGCTAAATTTTTACGAAATTTCTTACACCACGTAAAACGCTGAGCAAGCCTACTGTGTGTTATATATATCAATACACTCGCAATATGTAATATATTACAACTTCTTTGTGCTTAGTTAACAATTGTCTACACTGTGCGCACCAGAACAGGTTACAAGAACTAAATCCGCTGTGGATCAAAAAATTCATATAGATGTTTGTTGTTCGCACACAACTGTCTACATACATAGTAAACAGCCACATATTAAAGAATTTTTAACTATTATTATGTCAACGGCATAATATTTATATTTTTGTCTATAGTTACTAATAGTTTTTGATGCGCTGTATGCAGGTTACGACGTTTTAGTTTCATGTGTGTATAAATTCCTTTGTGTCATTTTCTGGCTGAAGATGGCGAACACTCGCTGAAAAATGTGGGAGAGCTTATATATATATATACAAATAACTTTTAATATTTTACATATTGTGCACGCATTTGTTGATATGTGTAATTAAATATAGTAAAAATGTAAAGGAACATTTGAATTTACAAAACAATAATCTTGTTAATATTTTTTAAATGGAAATGTGAAATACTGGAACATAAATCACGTATGTATGGAACAGTGCTTGCCATGAAATATCTGTATTGTAACCGGGTGAGATAAATAAGCAGGCAAGGACATCACATAATGAGGACATGCCTAATGTTTACAGTTCACACCATTGGTTTAGGATGATAAAGATTAGGAGTATGCAAGGGGCAGGGTATGTGGGCTAGGTGGGATGGAATTGAGAAATTTCTTTATTTGTGGAATCTGTTGCAAAGTATTTACGTCGAAGACTATGAAAAATAACACGAAGTTGAAATTTGGGTAGTTGGGGCCGCGATAGCAACCACCTGGACGGTCCGGAGATGGATTCGCGGGAGGGCAAGAAGTTTATCTCTTCTCTAAAGCAACGTGCGGGGCTAGTTCAGCTTCCTTACTTACTCCATGGTGCAGAGTCCTTTTTGAGCAGCTAACTGGTTTGCAGCTAGTCAAGAAATTCCCCGCATTTCACGGAACCTGAAGGTTCATTACCGCACTCACAAGCTTCCGCCACCTGTCTCTATCCTGGGCCAGCCCAATCCAGTCCCTATACCCACATCCCACCTCCTGGAGATCTATCCTAATATTATCCACCCATCTACGCCTAGGTCTCCCCAGTGGTCTCCTTACCTCCGGTTTCCCCACCAAGACCCTATACACCCCCCTCTTCCTATTAAAAGTATATCGAGGTTTCTCCGAGATTAAATCAGCCGGGGCGTGAAGCTGGCCAGTAGACCCCATTTGGTACTGACGTTTTTAGAATGGATATTGCTGTTCTAGTCCCCTGGTATGTTGTCTTGGCGTGGACTGGGAGCAGGGAGTAAGGTACCAAAGTGTCTGGGCCGGTGGGTGGGGATAGGGGACGGGGAACTCTTGGCTTCGTAATGTTTGCCTGTCCGTCCCCCTCTCTGTTAGAATGGAAGAAATCGGCTGCGGTGGGGCGGATTTTCGTGAAGTTTGATATTTTAGGATTTTTCGAAAAATTGTTGAGAAAATTTAAGTTTTCATTAAAATCCGGGAAGAATAACGGACGCTTTATGTGGACAACTAATTACATGTATGATAGTATTTCCCTGAGTTCTGTTTGGAATGAGGAATGTTTCAGACAAAGTTATAGAGGAGATAAAAATACACGTTTTGTGTTCAGTAACAATTTTCCGAAAATCGCGCCGTTTTTAAGGTAATGTGGAAAAATATGGGAAAGCCAGACAGGCCACAGATGACAATATAACACGGCGCAGAAAAGATGCTATTTGCGTGCCGGATAACTAAGGCAGGAATAACTGATGCTTTATGTGAACACCTAATTACATGTATGATAGTATTTCCCTGAGTTCTATTTGGAATGAGGAATGTTTCAGACAAAGTTATAGAGAAGATAAAAATACACGTTTTGTGTTCAGTAACAATTTTCCGAAAATCGCGCCGTTTTTGAGGTAATGTGGAAAAATATGGTAAAGCCAGACAGGCCACATGTGACAATACAACACGGCGCAGAAAAGATGCGATCTGCGTGCCGGATACCTAAGGCAGGAATACAGAAACATGTTCACAGTAATTAATATTTATTGCTTAATAAATGATTTATTCGTTCTGATCTCTAAAATGTTTGTGGCAACGCTTACGAAAAGTGAGAAAATATGCAGCGACTTCCCTGTCACTACAAACCGTTTAGCCAAATTTTACACCTAAACATGGTCATAAGGAAACATTCTTTTGTTTCAATGCAGCTTCTATACGTAGCGTGTGAAAGGAGTGAAAATTAGTTGGAATACAATTTCTTCTATACCCTAGTATGTATTACTTGCATAACTCTGTTGCCTGCTAATTGAAATTGTGAGCTAATAAAACAGTAATATGATTTATGGAAGACCGCATGGTTGTGTTTAGTGTAATTTATTTCACTCATGACCTCGATGTTACCAGGAAAATAACACGGAATTATTGAGCTTCTGCTGCAACTATGGTTACGCGAAAGCTCTACCATTGTTTGTTATAATACATTGCCTGAATTCTTTAAATAGTCCACATTTTATGCAGTTCCGCTTATCTCATTTGTCTTTGTGTCATTTCTTACAAAAACTGGTTTATTTTTCTACTTATAGTCTTATTATTATTATTATTATTATTATTACTGTCTTGTTCGCTGATCCAACAGAGAAGTGGAATTTTAGAAACTGGTCCTCCCTCGAAACAAGACCACCTTGATGTGTGATACATCAGTTATGAGAGTTCTACAAAACGTGTAATTGCATTGTGTTGGTTAGCACTGTGGTCGGTCCAGTTTCGAATTTAGGTCCGTCCACCATCTGTCGTCCGATAAGTCTGTCGTAGGTCTCCCAGTTGCTTCAGGCAAACACCTGATAATAAACAGCGGTTTATTTATCCCACGCAATTTCCAAACCACTGTAAAATTTATATGTCATTTCTCACTGAGCACTCATTATGACCTCAGTAGTTAAAATGGTGTAGTTAAGTGAACCAGTAAACAAGAGACCATAAAATGACCATAGCAGGGAACGGTCTATGTAAGATAACAACCATAGTGAAATAGAAGGAATGATGGAAACTCATTTCATGTTTCGCACTGTAAGTTTGGTATTTCTTTTCCACAAGATGCGCATTTCGGCCCCCCGCTTTTTTCGTGTTGGCTTCAGCTGAAAGAAATTCCTCATTTCGTTTAGCTGAGCAAACTTGAAGCAGTGCCCTGTCAGACAGAACAATATTTTATGTAGAAAATGTAACTTCCTAGCCTTATATAAACGATTCCCTGTCATTGAAACTACCATGGAGAGGTTCAGTATACGCTGGAGAACTTCTAGCTTCTACTTGTTTGTTTTGTGGAATAATACTACACTGATCTTATTGAAGGTTTATTGAGTGCATAAATCTTATTATGGACGTAATATAAATATTTTGAAGAAGTTTTGGCATTGCGAATTTTCATGTAAAACTAAGGAATGTCTCGAAGAAGATCAGGAAAATCGATTACCCTACAGCCATTCGAACTGGGTGTGTTACAGTACATTGTTAATTGCTGAGCCAGTCTGATCAGTATAATTACAAACGGCATTTTTCAACCAGAATTTGAAGGTTAGGGTTAGGAATTTTTTTGGATCTTATTTTAATAGTTTCTTTGAAAAGGACATTTTCCTTATTTGCTGTGTTTCCTTATTCCGGTGGACAGAATTCTTGTTTTTCTAGGCCTATGTGGAGGGTTACGCTCATACATTGGGGTGGCTCTGCACGGTGGCTCAAGTTAGTAAGAATTTCTTCATGTCTTCTCCACTCGAAGAAAGAAATTGAGCAAATATACAAAATATAAGAACTGGCACGATAGAACAGGCCAAAAGGACAGTCTTTAATGTGTTGTTTAACCATGTCCAAAAATGTATTGGAGTACATTCCTTTGTATTTGCGAAACGTTAAGCAATAAATCGTTTACCTTCCTTCAACACAACTACCCTTCTTTTAGAAACAGCTACATGTTTCGGTCCTTTACGACCATCATCGGGTCAAAAATACAGCATTTTAAAATAAGATGAAATGCGGTACTTATATATTCACCATATGGTGTCACTCTGTTTAATCCCACAAGTTTATAATGTTGGCAATTGTAAAATCTGTTCGTGTAGTCGCTGACGGTCACAGAATTATTGTAGGTCTTAGGACGTATTAAGAAGAAGTCAAAATATTAAATTCAAATTAAAATCTTTAAATACTACTTATGAAATGTATAAAGTTGAGTCGAGGCGTTCGCTACATGACATTGTGTAAATCCGATGGTATTTTATATATATATATATATTTATGTGTGTGTATGTGTGTATATATATGTATGTATGTATGTATGTATGCATGTTTGTATGTATGTATGTGTGTATGTATGTCACGCCGAAACGGTGAAGTTGGCAGTCTGAAGGTCTCGGATGTTTTTGTTTATGTCATATGTGTGACTTTTTCTTGAACTGCATCATTTCGTTCTCGTATGGTTCTCATGTGAAGTTCTCGTTGGTATGTATGTGATAGTATCGGCGTGTTGATTGTTCACGTGTCGCTGTCAGGCGCTACGTGAACACAGGTACACGTAGTTGTGTTCGACGGATAGTAAACGATTTATTTTTGAGCAGTTCCAAATTTTTTTAACAGTTCCAAAAATTTGAGCTTGAATTTTTTTTTTGGTTTTAATGAATTTTAATGTCAGTTTTGTATAATCTGAGGATTTCGAGTAATCTGATATGGGGTTCGTGTAAAGTGAGGTCTGTAGGCTTTTCGAAATAACACTAGAGAGAGTCGGGGAAAGTTCACCGAGGACACCAAATACGAATTCATCATGAGTCCTTCTAGGTATTTTGTGCGGTGAACGCATAGAATGTATGGACAAACACTCTAAAATCACGTGAAATGTGGGGAAGATTTCTTATGAATTGAGTGCTTACTTCTGAGTTCGTAGTTCTTGTCAGTATATATTTCAATGCTGTAATTGTCATGAACACTAGCCTGATTTTCCTTGTTTATGTTACTGACGGTAATAATAATAATAATAATAATAATATAATTAAATATGCTGGTATAACAGCGCAGGGTGATTTACAAAACAAACACGAATACACAGGTGCACAAATATACAGCTGAGTTACACAAACAAAACAAAATAATAAGAAGTAAAGCAATAACATATGTGCTTGATGGATAGAACAAAAAAGAAGGAAGGGAAAAGGAGTTTCTTTGCTAACTGGATACTCAAAAATGCCTTTTCAATATTCGAAAAGAAGTGTGTGCTGTTTGTGAACGAATATAGTCTGTTAATACATAATGTGTTTTAGATTCGTGATTGCTGTTCTAAACTTGTCTACGCCTCTGCATATCAAGTATGCTGCTCTTACGCATCTACCCGAGTGACAGTTTTTTGCGTAACAGAAAAAAAAATGTGGGGAAGTCTGTAACGTGAAGTGGAACATGGATACCAGTGATGACCAAACCGACAGACAGTTTTTTAAACCATCATATGCATTAATAAAAAGAGCATTAAGATTGTATTTTCTAACCTGGAGAGTATGAGGCTGTAGACCATTGCTTCCCAACCAGGGTTCCGTAGAACATAGTTGGAGGTTTCACAAGAAATTGTGTAATGAATAAATGATGGAAATAATTTTTTTAAATAACACAAATATTTCCAAATATATCTTATGCGTATTGGACCGTGCATCATCTTGATATTTGAATAAAGGTTGACCAACTAGATGACACTTGCTTTATTATATATTGCTCAACATGTTTCAGACGTTAATACGTCCATCTTC
>Ga0123352_10016673_pt1 | contig 11706 bp, 2 predicted proteins | sample TergutLab28metaG_FD_89700 | JGI IMG/M metagenome (GOLD analysis project Ga0123352, IMG submission 89700) | Labiotermes labralis P1 segment gut microbial communities from Petit-Saut dam, French Guiana - Lab288 P1 | ecosystem: Host-associated > Arthropoda: Insects > Digestive system > Gut ...
AACAAGTACTCGCTAGCTCCTGAAGATGGACGTATTAACGTCTGAAACATGTTGAGCAATATATAATAAAGCAAGTGTCATCTAGCTGGTCAACCTTTATTCAAATATCAAGATGATGCACGGCCCAATACGCATAATACTGATTAATTTATGTCTTTTTCAGATGGAAACTGTTGGGGGTGATGATCATTAGAACCTAAAGGAATTCAAGGCTCCATGGACCACTTGTCAACGTTCGAGGCCCACAAACGACTCGTGCACCACAGGATGGGCACTACTCCTGTAGAATCAAAAGAAACTTGAAATTCCACGACCACTTCTCCCGTGGGGATCTTCTTCAATTACAGCGCCTTGGAACTGACATTTCAATGAAGTGAGAATTTGCTTCTTAAGTCAGTAAATTCTGTCGTTTCAGAGTTCGTAACTTCAAACGGGTTCGGAAAATTAAAAATATATTATTTACGTTTATTCTTAGTTTTCTCTTTGACGACGCGCCATGCCATGGCTTAGATGTTTACTCGCCAGCTTTTCATCACGATTCCCGGAATTGATCCCAGCCATTTTGGGATTTGTGGTGGACAACGTGGCATTTGGAGAGGTTTCTCTCCGAGTACTTCGGACTTCCACAGTCAGAGACATTCCAGCAGTTCTCCATACCCATTCCTCATCTGCCACCTAGACTACATAATCTAAGGTGTTGACAGCGTCTGTACATGACATATTTTTTATGATTTAACTATAAAGATTTTGGCAACCATTTCATTTGTTTGACTACCTTGAACGAATCCATTTTTCAGGTTTCGAGACTTGAAAAATCCAGGGTGTAAAAGGTAGGATGATATCTAATGGAGCTCAGGTACATAGAGTGGGCTGGTGTGCACTGAAGTCACCTGCATCAGGACAGAAACCAGTGGCGGGTTCTTGTGAAAGGGCAAGGACACTTCGGGTAGCTGTGTGTAATTTTTTGTCTTACCGTGAACACAGATTCATACGAAGGATCCTGCGCCACGGAGCAACATTACGTAGTCCTCACACATATGTTTCCAGAGGTCGAGCCAATCTCACACACTTATTTTCTTCTTTTATAAAGTCAGGTGCACGACAGATAATAGGTAATTTATCTAGTGTCTCAGTTATTCTTCCTTCCCAAATGTACCAGTATGTATGGTCAAGTTTACTCGTCTCATAGCAATGAAGTGTTAGTATGATATCCCATTACGAGATAATTATTAACACACGCTAGTTCTAAAGTATAAGCCAAGGTTATGTAACAAGTGATATTTTTAAATGACATAGTCGGATTTGCAGAACGGCACACTCGCGTTCCTCTGTTGCCTCATATTGGTACGGGCAGTTATGTACAATTAGTGTAAATACGGGAATAACAAGACTTTCACATACATCTGGTAGGGTGGCTGAAACACGAAAGTCTAAGAGGAGGTGCCAATTTGTACATTCAATCCATTGGCGTAATTACTGAATATAAATTCCGATATTCCGTATTAATTACGCCACTCCACATCCAAGCTAGAGAATGTCGAGGAACTTTATATTTGGCGTAACGTACAGAATTTTCCAGTAAAATGTCACATTCCACGAAGCAGCAATGTTGGTACTATCACACATGTGACTTTCCCTCTAAAATTGGATCGAAAGTGAACTGAATATTCTTAACGCAAAAATACAACTTGTGTTTGAGACTCCTGTTTGGCACTTTCCATAAAGATATGCGTCCATTACGAACATCGAGAGTGCTTAACAACTGTTGGGTTACTTAGGACTACAGACTGGAGGTCTGTAGGCAGTACACGTCAGGTGGCTAGTTAAGGACGATTTTATTGAAGTCGGTTCTGCATCTAAAGTATGAATAGTTATTTTTCAGAATATTCGTTATTAATAAAAATCGTATTTTGTCTACGTCGGACGCCTGGCTTCCAGCCTTTCGCTGTCTTGTCTGCAGCTTTGATACGTCTGTCGTGTGGTACTCATACTGAATGATTAGTTTTGATAGTAACATCCTGCATTGATGTTATGAAATAATACTCCGGGATTAGACTATACATTAGGCCATGTTGAGATTACAAATGAAATGCAGAGACATTTACATATAGGCGCAGCATGTCGAAAAATACTTTTGAAGCTCAGCTTTTAATAAGCACAAAATTTTTGTCTTTTACTGAAGTTTACTGGGGACCGCGGTGGCAAGGTACTGTGCTACAAATCGGAAGGTCGCTCTTTCGAACCCAGCTGGTGCCATTGGAATTTTTTATTGATATAAAATCCTTCTGGGGTCGAATCAGCCTGTAACAGAAATGAGTACCAGGAGCATTTCCTGGGGGTAAAGGCAGCCGGTGCGTAAAGCTGACAACCTTACCACCACCCTGTCCCGTTGTCATGTAATCTGGGAACCTTAACTTCCTGGAACCCGCTGGGCCACTCCAGACATGTAACGGGACTGCTTTACCTTTTTCTACTGAAGTTTAATAGGTTTGTCTTGTTTCTTATAAGAACTTCGTGGAGATTAACAAATTTTCACTGTTACGTTTTTCTTCGCCCTTCGACCTTTGTAGTTGGTCAGTTTCCCAGTAACAGACTAAATGACCCCACGAGAGCCCGCCCGTCATTAGCATTACTATAACCATTAACTTCAAAATTTGTTTACATTAATTGAAAATATTATAAAGTGAAAAGGATATTAGTAAATGAGTATTTTGTTTTTAAGTCCTGTAAAGGGCGTTCGTAAAATAAACTGATTATACGCCAGTCCATATGTCCATTCTTGGAAGTTATTCAACGAAATTTGATTATGTGCACTTCGTATAGAGTTGCGCGCTAAAAGGAATGTGTAAAATTTTATTTAGTCCGCTTAAGTTCTGTGTAAGGTCTACTTTATGTACAGATAAAACTGAATTTAATCTGCAAGATTTGGGTCTCTTACAGGGGTCTTAATAAAGGTTCAAGTCTAACGGGACGTTAAGTCATGTCGGCTAGTCAAGAATTACTTCCGAAACGTCTGCAATATTTTATCACACCTAAAAATTTACAAGTAGATTACTTTAAACATTTCTGTGTACAGTGAATGTTTAAGGAAATACAATATATTTGCCTCAGTGAAATAGACTATATCGGTACAAGTCCACTGTTTTACAAGGGGTATGGGTAAGAGTGGATTAGGCAGTCACTTCTTGAAAGTGGAGAGAATCACAGTCTACTAGCACACCAGTCACCCACCCCTATCTACGGGATGATATTAACCCGTTCCTATCTACATGACAAAACAGAATTAGCGTCAGCTTAGATCCTCGGTGCAAGACAAATGATCTATAAATTCGCCTTGTTCTAGTGAACGTAACAATATTTTCTTGGAATGAGACTGTACCGGATTCGTCATTTTGTGTAAACACGCACAGCGGGTGCGCTCTGCGAACTCTCAGGCCCGAACCGCATTATGAATTCACGAACAACTGCGTAACTGTAAGCACAAGTTCATAACCGTCAAACGAGGTAAGGGTCCTCTTAAACGAGGGTTGCCCATCTAGGCAACACTCGATTTCCTACCCTCTCTCCTTCTCTGCTACAAATTTACGTGTCTCTGATTTTGACATTCAGAGGACCGTGCATCGTGATATAGTTTTATAATAAAAGCCAAAGAGATGCACTATTTCTCAAATTTATTTTGGTAAGGAACTCTACATGTTTCGGACAGATCTACGGTACACAATCAGGAGACTCAACACTGTATACACAGCAATAGTTATTTGTCATGCTAGTTATGTTGACTGTCTGCTAGCGTGACCATGTCCTGACCACGCTAGCAGACAGTCAACATGACTAGCATGACAAATACCTATGTAGAGTTCTTTACCAAAATAAAGTTGAGAAATGGTGCATTTCGTTGGCTTTTATTTTAAGAAATTATTTGTCTGTTTATCTTCTATACACTTAACCTTATTTTCTTTATTTATTGATGTGTTACATATTTTTGCCTCCTTTTATTATACAACTACTCCATTACAAGACTATAAGTACAATTTATGTAGTCGAACGTAAAATCCTACAATATTTAGTACATGTCTTGCAAAGTAATATCCCAATGAATATTCTCCAATCATATGTTCACATATCTGTGAAATGATATTTATGAAACTCTGGTTGTTAAATCTGTTGGTTTGAATCTTTGCAGTCTTCTAGGCTTCTCTTCTTCAAGTAGTGGGGGTGCAAGTTCGTTCGGGTATATTGTTATTTTATCTCTGTACTTGACGACGAATTTTGTAATTTCTTCTCTAATTGTTGGTACCTTTAAGTGTGCATATAAGGCTTTGTTAGGTTACACTACGGAGCATTTGCTATAGCTCGGAGGACTTTATTTTGATATCTCTGTAATATTTCAATGTTTGAATTACTAGCTCTACCCCAGAGGGGTATAAAGTTTTTGTTCAGATGCGTTACATATAAAGAGGAAAACATATTGTGCACGGTGTCTTCGGAGAACGTACAGTAGAACTAGGCTTCAGCAATAGAATAACAGAGGAATAAAAGTATTTGTTTGGAAATATATGGACTCAAATTCACTCTCTGTACGAAATAATGTTGGAGTACTATAATGAAGGTTATGATACTTCGAGTTACATAAGAACAGCAAATTCCTTCATCGTTTCAATAAAACTTTTTAAAATTATATTTATTTACTTACGTAACTGAGCGGTTACTTTCACGCTTGTAAATAAAATGTATTGCAAAATACTGCCGTAAAAAAGTTTTGCTTGCCGCAAGATCTCACAACTTAATAAATGCATGGTAAATAACATAGTATCTACCAAGAATACTGTAAACCTAGGATTAATGCACGGCATGTTTACTGTATAAAACTGAGGATAGCAGACATTTCCAAACTATGTAATATGGCCCAGCAAATAAGAAAATAAAAAAAAGTAGTAACGACATTTCGTGATGATATGACAGCTTGTTTCAGTAACAAGGATTATGCTTGCGCAAAAAATCCCTAAATGTATTATTTCCAGCTTAAGCAGCAAGGAAACTGTAATACAAAAATGCAAAGTGAAAGAATAAAGTATAAATTTTTTTGTAACAAGAATGTTGGTTTTATAAAACACGGAGTTGACATTTAAAAAGCAGCGAACACGACACATTTAGCTGAACGTATTAAGATCTTCAGAAAAGTCGAAAGCTTTCGAGGTCATGCAGGACTGCAATAAAATTAACAGTTAATCAATATAGCCATGTAGAATTCAAAATGTACGTAATCCATCACTTCGCAAAATAACGTACTGTACATCATGTGCCTTGCAACTGTATCGACGTTAGAGTGGGATGAAGGGTATGGAGTTTTATTGTAGTCTAAGGAAATTACTTTCAGCCATTAGCTCCTGGTCTCTAGAGTTCAAAATCATCAAACATGATGGCAAGAAGTCCCACGTGGACAAACATAAACTTTAGGATAATTTGCACTGTCAATTATGTATTTGTATACAAACTCGCAAACCACTCGTGTAATAATTTCATAGATATGTATATATAAGGGTGCTAACTGTATCCACAGCCACAGACAAACAATTAGAACAACTATAGTAAATATAAATTATAATGACGTATTCTAAGGAAATTTAACCTGTATCTTATTAATTATATTTTTCATTCTTAACTAACTAATGTGCGAACGAAGAAGAAGAAGAAGAAGAAAAGGAATTGCATGTTCACAACACGATCTTCTGGATTTTGACACCGTGTATTCTTGTGCATAGATGCGATCTTTACGGAGAAATATACTGTCTCTTTTTTTCAAGGTTGAAATATTCGGCCCATGTTTGACACGAGTGACCGATTTTGTAAAAACAAGCGGAGGGTGCCTTCAAACCGTCTCCTTACAACTACAACCGTCTCACCGTGTTCTTCGCATCCTTCATTCTTAAATATTCTGTAAGTAAACGCGAGCTTTCTCACTGTGGTTGTTATGAAGATTGTTTTCTTCCGGTATGTTACAACGTGTAGTGTGATGAGACTGCTTTCCAGAGTAACCTGTTACCTCCAGCATCAAGGTGGTTCTACTCTGAAGTGTATGCGTAAACAGAATGAGATATGCGGAGTAGCTTTTATGCGATGTTATTTTTCCAAAGCGACTTAATGGATTTAATTAAATATGCTATGAGAAGTCTACATGCAATTGTGCCGAAAGAATTTAATTTTGATTTGTGTTGTCACACTGCATTAATTAATTAATTTACGTATGGAAGTTGCCAGTTCTGTTTCGTTAATACTGCAGACATTGAGACAAGTTTCATTAATGGCTTTATTAAAAAAATAAGGCGCATTACTAAATCACGGCAGTGAAAAGATCTGCGAAGAAATACATTTGACTCCCCTTCAAAGAGACTATAAATAAACTAAAGTTCCTAAATAAATTTTCATATAAAATACGTTGTTTAAGTACCAATTATTACACAATTCTTTGAAGTTAGTATTTATTAGTGTCTAGTATTACAGAAGTCACCCACAAAATTGTAATTACAGTAAAAGTCTGGAATTAAATTACGGACGTGCCGAAATTGAATATAAACTGGGTGGCAGATAATTCTGGTGGTCGTTTCCCGTGGTTTTATTCAGGTTCTTGGGGCCAACATAACAACCGTCTCCGACTCGGAAGACAATTCGAAGTTCAAAATATTTTTACTTCCTAAACATTTTCATCGACCGGTATAACCGACATAGTTCAGTACAGATCTGAACTTGTAGGTATGACGAAGACAGAAAGCCTGCCAAATGCTAATCAAACACCATCTGATATCTTGCCTGGCACTTTACTGCAAGATAAGTTTAAGATTATTGAGCTTCTGCTAAACTCTCCTAACTACCCGCGCCTCCTGCTTAGCTTGATGATGCAAGAGGCAAAACAGTTTTCCAGTGCAGCTGCTGTCACTTCAACGCCGCTTCGTCTTTCTCTGAAATTAGATAGGTCCGTGGCATCTCATTATTTCATACTCTCGTGGCATAGTGTTGAGATTTGTTTCTTGTCCCGCACGTCAGGTCACGTGCTCCTTACTCTTACTGGAAGACTCGCACTGCCAAGTGAAATACAGAAACGCGTTTCATTCCCTTTTACATGTTCAGGAAGATCCAAATTTGTTATGGTATAAAATCTAAACCTAAACTTGCATTCATGAGGTGCCAGTGTGTACTTTGGCCATGACATCGTTTTCTCGTAAAGGATTACTTCAGTTTTTCTTAGTTCTTCCAGGCACATGCCGGTATAGTAGGCCACGATCAATTCCACCCTAAAGGCGGTTTCACAGTTATGTAAGGGTTCCGTGCCTGAAACTTCTATGTAAACAGAAATTTACGTAAGTCGGAATTGACCCAACCCCTTCTCATGTATCACACCTCAACGGTTGTGTTTACGTTATTACAATATCGTACACGTGTTTAACTTTACATCTATCAGTATTTGTTATATGAGACACGCAAATTAAAATACCTTTAATAATTAAGGTATTAATAATACAGTACTATAAATATTATGAATACTGTACTCAATAAACAAAATTTCCGTAGCTCAGAATATTTTTACTTCAGTCCGAGATTATGTAAGCCGCGTATTATATAACCCGGAAACTGCATTCAATCCTTTCCAGTTATAATACACAAAACACCTTATCACTCGATGCTGTATAGACTGAAACAGGTGCAGCTTGATAAAATAAAACACAAACTGAAATCTGTTGATTCCGGTTAGGTGATTTCTTACGTCGTTATGGACACTTTCTCAAATTAATTTTATATAGGGTCGAGTGGCAAGACAACTGTAAATGATGTTACACACAGGATGTGGAAGAAAACAGTAAGCGTATATTGTATGCTATTTTCCCACCACTTTCTAGAAGGAAATAAAGAAAACTAAAAATGAAAGATTTTAAGCTAGCCGGTACCTGCGCCTAGGTACAAACCTAAGACCTTGCGAGTGTGAAGCGGCAGTGCAATAGCTATAGCCCTACGTTTTGTAATTATTAAACGACATATCGACGCTTAATTACAGTAACACGTAGCCTTAAGCCCAACAAACAATTTTTCTCTGACATAAAATGCTGTCGCCCAGCGGTTCTGCCTGTTTAGTTTTGTTTGCTAATGCACTGTCTTTTCCGTTGTTGGCGGTGATTACTGCACTAACAATGTGCCCTGTTTTTATCACAAACTAATAATATTTATGGTGCACTCCTCTCTGCTCTGCTTTTAGTGATCGCTACACCAGCTCTAAAGGATTTCTTTTAAGCCTTCCCACCAGTCCACTGTTGTCCAGCAGCTGGTTCGCTTCGACGTTGACGTGGTGCAGAAGCCTTTCTTCATGCTTTCTAGCGAACTTTCCAATTTCATTCGTAACCATCTCCATTTGAAGGTTCATATGGAGGTCGGCGTTTCTGGTATATCAAGGTGCATCAACGATGTTCCTAAGTACCTTGTTTTGAAATCGTTGAATAACCTCAGTGTTGCTCTACTTCTTGTCTCCCCACAGCTGTATGTCGTAGGTCCACACAGGCTTCATTATTTGTTCCTACAGCATCAGCTTATTGTGTAGCGTCAGGGTCGATCTTCTCCCCTTGAGCAAATATATTTTCTTGTATTTTAGTCCAAGATCTTTACATATTTTTCTTGACATGTGCCTTCCAGCGCAGGTTGGAATCCAGCGTCATGCCAACTTAACCCTACATATGCTTTGATAAAGAAGTCCTGACGACATAAGGCCGGAGACACACCAAACCAGACCAAAACACTATGCCTTTCAAGAGAGAACTGTAGAATTCGTTTGCATAATTGCATACACTCATGTTACACATTATATACAGAGCAACGTTCTGGAATTGCACCTGAAAGTAACATTGTTATATTTGAAATGGGCAGACATATAGATAAGAACAACTCTGTAAACGGACTCTTTTTTTTAAACGTAAAACCTGAATATCACTTCTTCGTTTTACACAGTTACGGGACAACGTGTCATGTAAACAAATTATGTCTGACTGTGCAGTTCGAAGACTAATAAAACAAAGGAGACATATTTGAGCAGTAGTCAAGCAACAGGTGATCTCTACAAATATTGATCCCGACCCAGATCCGGTGCAACTGGGTGAAAGCGAATAGTTCCTCGCTGCGAAAGAAAATTGCAGCCCATATATCCGTTTGAAACTCTGTGGCTTACTGATGTGCTCACAGTAGCAGCAACAGATACCTCGCTATTTATCGGCCAACGTTATGTTCATTTACTAACAAAAGACTAAGAATGAGGCATTCTTTTTTGTTTCTAGGCGATCCTCATTTGGTATTCAGTACTAGCATAAGGCTTCTTTAAGTCTACACAACAACGATCTTTATGTTATCGTAACCTTTTACATTTTCTTACAAAATATTTCTACCTTTTTAGGTCACCATCAGGCAAGAGTTATCAAGAACACACGTGGAACACACGGTACGTGATGATGGCCAGCACAGGACAGAACCTGTTGTAAGAAAACCCAATTCGGTGTGATCCAGTAAAGGTTATTTTTGTGATGACTGAGAATAATCTTGGTACAGCTTACCACCAGGCACAACGAGATTCCAGCATTAAAGATACGCATGTGTTTTGCGGAGACTGGTAAGACACATGTATATCACACCACTTAGTGGAACAACCAAGTCCATAATACACTGTCGCTTGCATAAAAGTCCATTACGTTATCCCTTAAATTTTAATTATCTGAGGTCGTACATGAAATATCTAAGGACGGTGATTAGTTAGTCATACTACAGCCTCGAGTGGCTGGATGAAAGTGAAAAAAGAAATTTATTTAACAGAAGAAGTAAAACAATACCTATACAAAAAAAGGCAATAAGTTATTGTAAAAAATAATTATATTTCGTAGAGTAAATAAATATTTATACAAAAATGAAGACGTAATATTAACAATAAACTAAAGTTTTCAAGTGTGTAAATATAGAAGTGATTATGAACAAATTACGAAAAGTTAATTTCTATAGTAGTCTGGGACACATTCAGTTGTCCTGGAACACGCATCTGTCAAAAATGACATCAATTCTTCCGAAAAGACAGCCAGACAGCGTACAGTGAATTATGAGTCTGCATTTTTTTGTTGTCGCATGAATTTCCATTTCTGCCACTCTCGCCCAAGGTACATAAAGAGAAGTTCGTGTATGTTTGCGGGATTTCATCTCCGCTAACACCTCTTTCTGTTTAATTCCATGTTTACATGTGTAGAGCCATTGATTTCAAACTGAAAAATAAATCAATTTTCTGAAACCTTACGCCGAATCTGTTTGAATCTTGGCTATTATATAAAGTTATTTTACTATTTCAAACTGCTGCAATAAAATTTGAAAACTACTTTTAATAAATGTTGACTTTTGCTGACCGTGCATCTCAGTATATTTATCTCAGTAATTAACCAACTTTATGTACAAAATTTTGTTTTACAATAAGTTTATTTCATGCCACTACATGATTCGAGCATATATGCTCATCATCAGGAGGTCAAAATTGTATTACACAGCCTCTGGTATCATCACACCTATAGGTGTGATGATACCAGCGGCTGTTTAATGCAATTTTGACCTCCTGATGATGAGCACCTGTGCTCGAAATATGTAGAGGCATGAAATAAACTTATTGTCACACTTATAGGTGTGATGATACCAGAGGCTATATAATGCAATTTTGACCTCCTGATGATGGGCACATGTGCTCGAAACATGTAGAGACATGAAATAAACTTATTGTAAAACAAAATTGTTTGCATCAAGTTGGTTAATTACTCAGATAAATATACTTTTAATAAATTATAGGCATAAAATGTTAGGTAAAAAAGATTACATTACAGCTAAAATCAAGGTAATTTATTGACCTGAAGAAAACCAGACTTAATCTACATAATACGAAGAATCATTTGGAAAGAATATCTGGCTAAAGCTGTATAAGAAAATAATGGCTATTTATTGTGTGTATCATACGAAACATACACGTAAAATATGCGGGTAAAACGTAGTGTTTTTTTTATCATCTTTGACTTACACACACTAAACACTACGGTTTGAATGGTTAACATTCCTTGTTCAATTTGTCGCTAGAATTGGGGGTGTAAAGTTCAGAGAATTGCAAACATCTATTCCAGTTACGAGTAAACAGGTTTGCCGACTTCAATTGCGAATTTTACCTGTAAACTCTCGTTTGTTCTGATATTCATTTACTGTAGATGCATAGCTGTATTTGACATAACCAACCAATAATTCAGGTACACCGTATAGCTGTAACTTCTATGCTTTGAAGATCAATCAACAGAGCAAGTTCCGGACTGTGTAGAGACATAAGATTATATCGTTTTTCCAGTATTCCATGACATACAACCCGTATAGGTCTAACCTGCCCGAGGTTTGGTAATTTTTTATATTTTAACGAGATCTACGATGTTTTGCTCTGTAACTGGGAAACGTAATGGGCTCTTGGGAAGACGGTGATGAAGACTCAAGTCTTCTGAGATGCTACTCGAGTCACTGTAATTACCGCAAATATGAGAAAAGGTACTATGCTTTTTAACTTTGCTTTAGAGTACGCCATTAGGAGGGTTCAGGTAAACCAGGATGGCTTGAAACTAAATGGTACACATCAGCTTCTGGCTTATGTCGATGATGTTAATATACTGGGACGAA
>Ga0123352_10016674_pt1 | contig 11705 bp, 9 predicted proteins | sample TergutLab28metaG_FD_89700 | JGI IMG/M metagenome (GOLD analysis project Ga0123352, IMG submission 89700) | Labiotermes labralis P1 segment gut microbial communities from Petit-Saut dam, French Guiana - Lab288 P1 | ecosystem: Host-associated > Arthropoda: Insects > Digestive system > Gut ...
CACGTTTTCTTACATTCAACATATCACCCAACGAAATGCACTAAGTAATATACAATACAACACAATCATAACACACTACTCATGTTAACTGCCAACTCTTACATGTTTCAGCAACAAAGTGTCTTTATCAGGGAGTTTAAAACCTACAAAGTTATGCTGCTAATTTATGTTTCATAGGGTGACTGGAACTGTAATTTATAGCAGTTTCTGTAGTTATAGGTTCTCGAAATGTGTCGATTGTTACTTTGTTTGTGTTTTTTGTTATTAATAGATCAAGAAAACTTATCTTCTCATTTTCTTCATATGTTAATTTGCACTTAAGTTGTCTGTTAATTTTGTGCAAGCAGTTTTATATTCCTTCTTCTGTTATCTTTTGACTCTCAAAAATTATCAATGTATCATCTACATGTCTATTGTAGAAAACAATATTTTTACTTTCAAGCATATATTTTACTATGAGGTTCTCATTAAATTTTAGAAATATTTATGCAACTAGCCCTGAAAAGGGAGAACCCATAGCAAACCCCTCCAATGTTAGGTTTGTAGAAGGTATTTCTATATTGAAAGTAATTTTGTGTGATTATCGTGCGTAGCAGCAGATTAGAATAGGGATTAACTGTGTTATATACGGTATTTATATGAAAAAAGGCGCCCCCCCCCCATAGGCTTGACTAAAAACGTTTACATTATCTCACAATCCTTTCAGATATACAAATACATATTACCACTGCCTAACAAGCTAATGTCTGTTTTTTAATTAGTTACCAATAATCCCGTAAAAAGAGTTAACTCTACACTACTTCATAGAACGATCAACTCAATAAAGTCAAAAACGCATGTTTAAAAATCGTCTGACACTTTACACTTGAAGTTCAAAATGTGCGGTTTTATCGCAACTATTATCAAGTGTTATGTCGTCACTGACAGTTCGAGATCACATTGTATCTTGAGTTGTCTACGAGATAATATTTTGGGGACAAACGTCAAGAGCAGATGCCGGCCAAACAGGCACAAGAGATGAAAGTTCCGACAAATGTCATAATTATCAGATAAAAATATTGATTGGGCAGGATAAAATTCAATTAGAACATTGTCTAACTTCTTTAATACCAGCTGATAATGCCTAAAATTATAATGGATAAAAATGTCACGAGTTATGTCTAGACACTGTAAAGTCATTCTTTTTATTGAGATTTAGTTTAGAAAATGTAGCTCTTCTAAGAACAGAAGCGACGTCATTCTCTCGGATTTTGCTGAACTGATTAGTAGGCTTACAGGATTACTGATGGACTTGAATTGGGGGCCACAGACTGTACACGCACCATCCGAAATCAAAACAGTTCGCCTCGAGTTTCGGAAACAGAGAGAAATCTGCCGTAGGTCTCTTTGTTTCAGGTGAGCGAAAGATAGAATCGGATCATATCTTAAATTTAGTCACGACCATATTCTCCCAGCTCCTTTGTTGTTTGAGGTACCTTCTTAAATACACGACATTTAATCTGCAGGGATGTGGCTTAAATTAACTTGAACTTATAGATGTAATTATGATTGGTGATATAAATAGTGCTGTTTGTTGGATAATTATTAATATCTTGTTTTTTTCAGTTTTGACTTAATTCATCCTTAAATCATTTAGCCATTGTTATGATAACATTTTTAAAATTTAAAATAAAACTTCGAAAATATTGATAATACTGGAAAACAATGCAAATATTTTCACAAAAAATTTTACGTAATTTGGAGAAACTCAATGAAAATCACTGGGATTCTGTTAAACACACCTCTATACACTACTGAGCCGATTATAGTACCTTCAGTACAAACCAAAACTTGGTATAGGGTTTTAAGTTTACCAAGGTGAATCCTTTATTTTCTTAAATTTCCTTCGAAGAGGAAATTAAAACAAATAGCCAACAAAGTAAAGAAGAACATTATTCATTATTACTATATCTAGTGGCACCGCTCAGTGCAATAATTTATACAGCATTCAGAGGAAGGCGAACGTAAGGGTGCACGTTGAGTAGACATAGAGGCTTTGAAAAGGGGGTGGCCATGCTTTCATTTCAGAATTCGATTACATAGACTCAGAAAATATGAAAAGTCTGTAAATTTAACCGGCGATTTGACCTATGTTCTATAAGGGAAAGCTTCAAAAACCTGCTAGGTGTATAATTAGTAAAGTCTACGTAAACAGTGTAAGGTAATTATTAAAGAAATTCATTTTTTAAACCTTTTATCGAATGTTATGCAATACTTGGTCCTCTGGTCATGCCTGCCTTACTGATGCTGAATTCATACTGTAGCAGGAAATGGGATGTGGGTTCTCTTCTTTTCATTCGTTAGTTTAAAATAATCTCAAATTTAAATTAATATGCGCTGGCTACGTTTTAAGTGTAGGTGGATACAAGTTCTGCGTGTACGAAAAGGTGTTATTTATTTCTGGAGCAACAAAGCTAAATTCGTCATTCAATTTTAAATTCCACGTTTCGGCCTTTGTAATAGTTGAACTATAACGTATCAGTGTTTCACAAATCGACCGAAAATTTCTTGTTTGTGATTTCTGAATGCTAAGGTTAATTGCCTTGGGAACATTCAGTTTCCTGTGCCTTTCAGTTTGTTATTCTTTCTGTCACGGCCATCCCTAAGATAATTGAATTTAAATAAAAATATAACCTAAGAAAATAAAAATAAAAATATTACCGTAATGTATAATTGTTATTCATAAAGTAATATATGACATTTTTACTTCATGCGAATTAAAATCTGGAAAGATGGAAAGTCAATACTGACCGAAATAAATCCATGTTTTCTGATAACCATACAGAACACATAAATACGTAAGGTGAACAAAATACAGAGATTCTAATTTTAAAATAAACCGTACATATATTTACCACCGGCCTTTAAAATGTTATTAAGTCTTTGATCTTCTCCTTTTTATTGTCTTCAATAATTAGAACCCTTGATATCTACGGCTTCAAAATTCTCTCAGTCTTTCCCCCACTGTTGTCCGTATACTCATGTAATTTAATAATTTAATACCTCCCTTACATTTCTGAGTCCGAATCATTTGTAAAAACTTATATTAATTTGAGTGTCTGAAGAAATACGTGTTTAAGCATGGATGATAATTCAAATTTAAGAAAATAGCCAAGTAATGGGAACAGCGGTCTCTAAATTTGAATAAAGAAGCAAATAATTTTTAACAACGCAATAATGTGTGGCATTTAAACTCGTGTTAACTGCGTAACGTGACAGAGACACAGTCGCTGTGTTTGTAATGATCACTGCAATATATACGTTTCAGTTTTAAAATAACGATTATTACTACCAATAACACATTGAAGTAGGGAAAAGTAAGCGTAGCTGTAACAAGAATAGTAAGTTAAACTGGCAGAAAATTCGTGCCTTTCAGTAATTGTAACAACAAAATTAAATTTTTTTTCTTGTTTCGTAAGAACTATATCTGACCCGCTTATTTTAAAATGATAGGAAATCAGTCTGTTATTTTAATCCTCCAATCGGTCGGCTCTCTTACAATGCCTTATTCGTATCGTTCGTAACATGGAAGAAATGAATTTAAGTGCAATACGATAAATTGGAAATTAATGTTATAATATATGCTTGATATACGCATATTTTCACCAATAATTATCGCTTTACGGATCCTCTGAAACACAAAATACCAACACATTGCATAATTTGAAGATATCTACAAAATATCAAGTAACGTCTCTGTCTCTCATACAGAATATACTATTTTCCAGAACTTTCACGTGTAACAGAATCTATGTACCGTGTACATATTGCAACGTAGGTCCGTAACTTTCTCAGTTATACTGTGATAATAAATGCTGAAGCATGCGAAGGGCGGCAGCTTTGGTTACGTGGATTTGTCCGCAGCAAAGGTACAACTCACTGTACTTTTCATTTGTTTGGTTTGCACAAATGTATGTTATTGCCTTATTTAACAATGGTGCCAATTGTGAAGTTCATATATACATGACAAATGAATGAATGAATGAGCGAAGAGCACCGGTGAAATTAGACTGATATATGAGAACTGAAATACTGGAAGTAAAAAATGCATTTCCATTGTACTACCGCAAGTGGTGTGCACAAAGAAGGGGAATTTAGAGGGTTGTGTGTGTGTGTGTGTTTCGATTTGCATACCTCTGGGCTAATCCTTGTGATTTCGAACAAACTGGATTCTAATGATAATCGCTATGAATGTAATCCCATTTCATTTAACTCCGGCGCTATATTATGTACATATCAACACTAACATCACATTTCCAATCACACTCCTAATATGGTGCCCTATTTAGAAGCCAATATGACAGTACCTAAGGAAGGCTTCGAAAGTGCAGCCATTGAGCAAATCTATATTCTTCTACGAAATATTTAAAGTGTCAAACATTAGCAGCTTTAAGGGGATATTGACTGCCGTTTGAATCTCAGAGTTATTTTTTTCTGAAAATTTTGGCCATAATCAGTATTTACAAATACATAGACCAACAGGTGCAGGTTTAGTGGCTGAAACCGTTAAGACACAAAGGAAAGTTTGAAGTGAAATATTAAGTAAAACTGAAAGCGGTCACGTAATTTAAACCAGAAGGAATGCATCAATTGTTTGAAGTTATTTTTGTTGCTTTATGACTATATATATATTCATTTTTAATTGTGTTACATTAAAACGTAACTACAGTAAATGTATTAGCATTTCGGCACTCAGACGTGAATCATAGTAACCAATTCCCCTAATTCTCCCTTCATGTAGCCATAATTTATTAGTCACCCTTTCGTGTTCACAGAAAACGATTAGGTTTTAATATTATACGCCGCTAAACAACCGCAGCAAATAATTCATTCATTCTTCATTCATTTCGTAGTCTTGTCTTTTAGCCTCTTCCAAAGTGAGCTCTCCACAGAGTGCGATCTAGTGTTTCTTCTTTCAATTGTCAATATCTTATCTTCTTCTTAAGGTCATCCAATTGGTACTTACGTCTTTTTCTTCTTCTTCCTGTTGCTTTACCCTTCATTCTATCTTTCCATCAATTACGTGTTTCAGAAGGCACTTCCTAGCCAAGATGCAATCCATCCAGTTAGCCTTTCTTCTCTTGATTCTATGTAGCATATTCCTATCATACTTTACACTAAGAAATAAAGGAATTCTACATTTCTCACACAATCGGTGTAACTGAACTTCTCCATTCTTCACCAGCTCCACATTTCAAAATGTGCAAAGTGTTTATCATTTATTTTCCGAAGTGTCTAAAATTCGCCATACGTTGCTCTTTACCAATTTCTTTCTTAAGTTAAATCCAATTTGCTGATGAAAATAGCTTCCTTCTAATTGAACGTTGCTTTCTCCTTAGAAATAAAGGATTTAATTTCACGAGTTCATCTTGTATTATTCGTTATCATGGTGCAGCTGCACTGCGTCACTAAGTTTCTGTTATCCATTCAACATTAAATCGTTTTAATCTCTGATTAAACAGAAAAATTGCATTTCTTGCCGAACCTTCAGCTTCACCATTCCTACATTTGTGGGGGGAGGGGGGTACCTTGATCCACAAAGACAATTGGAGCATACAAATAGAGGCGAAATCAAGAAGGCCGGAGTGTTTGATGTCATTTCATCATCGCTTTGTTCTTCAGCCTGCAAAAGTAGGAGTGTATTTCAGGACAACCTCCGGATTGTGCAGTTTGCTTAACACGCATCGTAAATGCACTCTCAGATGGGTTATGAAGGACAAATGTAGTAACTTTAATATAGCTAACATTTTGTGTCTGCGACCAACAAATCAAAACAGAATATTCGGAAAGAAGAAGTAGCGGGTCTAAGCATTCGACCAGAACATGCTGCAATTGACTCTCTTCATATTTGTAAATCTTTCCTCTCTCCGTCTATTTTACGGCATCAAACTATTGGCAGCTAAATGCAAGTGAATAAGCGATGAACGCAATTCTCATAATAACAAATGGCTGAGGAATATTCTTGAATGTACACATCATGTATGATCAAAATTTGACACTGAGCAAGTCTACAATTTAGAAAAGAATAATTTGAGAATCTTTAGGTGCAACATCCCCGTTGTGTTGTATACAATTAGGAAGGTGTAGGTATGTCAAAACACAACTGTATTTGTATCCTATTTATTATGCAGACGACGACATGTTTCGGCCACTGTGGGCCATCTTCATTTCACAAAATATATAATGAGGAAAACCATACAGTATATGATCATTAGTAGTGGTGCATACGCTAAACGTTCAAAGAGATCTCATTGTCGTTTGGTTTATCGATATTGAACTAATATTATCTCCTATAAGCAAAGTACATTAAGTTTAATGGTGTACGTAAATAAGTTGTACTTTATGTCTTACAAAAAGGTGCATTAAGTTAATATTATATATGTATAGGTAGTACACTCCATGTGAGGTGAAAAACTGGGTGGGGTTTAATACGTGCTAAGTGGAAAGCAAGGGATATCCCAAGTGTTTCTGGAGCGTTGGTACGTCTGTGGCGGCTACATGGATATTTCTAAACCGTTGTATTTATGACTGGCTATATACGTTTAGATCAAGTCTCCTTAGCATATCCGGTCGGCTCGTGTGGATTGTTGCGTTTAGCCGGGATGAGTATGAGGTGCTGGGCGTGTGAAGTGACTCCGTAAGTGAAGTAGTCCGTTCTGATCTGGGTTTCTGCAGTGCGAGAAAATGTTTTCCTCAGGAAGTCGACTTCCGGTGGGGGTCTGCTTGGGTCCCTGCCACCTGTGGGAATTAGTATATATGAAAACTGCTGGTATGTGTGCGTGGTGGAGATATGTTTGGGTAAACAGGTATTATGTACTCACTTTTGGTAGTGGAGGTGTCCGTTCCAAAGGACTCTAGTAATTTTCGACTGACGACGCTTCGGAGTGTGAATGGTCGCCGTGTCGCGTGTTGTGTACAGCACTCTGTGTTGCGCCTACTGTGGCCGAAGGAATACTGTTTGCTGGGAAGGAGCGGTGGGATCTCGGTACTTGGGGGTTGGGTCAGGGAAGCAGGTATAGACAGGGTAAGAGGGACTGGGTGCTATCGGCTTTACTCTTGAAACGCTTTGAGGATGGTCTCTAAAATTTTGCTCTTGGGAATCGTGTGGGCTTCACTGAGGTGGTTGTTTATAGAGGCCTCCTTAAACTAAACTTCGTGGCCTTAGTCCGCACGCGAACTATACCGACAGAGCGGCCGCCGCCGGTCGGCGAAATTAGTGCCAACTTTTGCGGATAGAGGGGTGTCACATGGTCAGCGCAAAGGGTCCCCACAGCCGTTAATCTCTGTTTTGTAGACCTGGAGCCGCTACTTTTTTCATTCAAGTAGCTCCTCAATTGACCTCACGAGGCTCACGAGGCTGAGTGGACCCTGTTCGAGACCCACTACTACTCAGAAAATCTGGGGATCGAACCCGGGACCTCTGTATCTGTAGCCAGAAACTCTGACCACTAGACCACAGAGGCGGTCAGAGGCCTCCTTATAAATGTAAAAACGTTCAATGGTATTGAGGTGGACGCCTTTTTTCTGACACTGTAACATCTACATAGTGTCTTGTATGTTTCCAAATGCATGTCGTTGTGTTGCTAAATGTTGTGCGTATTTAGAGGCTTGGATGTTGCATCGGAAGGCTCTTTTGTGTTCGTTGAACCTGGTTTTGAAGTCTCGACCAGATTGCACAATGTACGCCATACCACAGTCTGGGCATGTGTGTCTATATACACCCGAATGTGTGAATATATCCTGGGAGTGTGGGTTTTGTGTTACGTGGTGTAGTAGTTTATTGTTGGTGCGGTAGGCTATTCTTATGTTCGTGTATTTTAAAAGTTTCGTGATGAATGTAGTGTCTCTGCCTGTGTATGTGAACGTGGCCCATTTTTATTTAGTTAGGTGTTTCTCTGGCTGTGATGGTGGAGGGTTTAGGGTTTCCGGGGGATTATCGGATAGGAGTTGTTGTGTAGGATGTTTTGGATAATATTCTCTTCATGTAGCTTTTCTGCAGTGTGTAATTGGTAGGCGTTTAGACGGTTGTATAGGAATCTGACCGCCGGATATTTATGTTGTGTGGGGTGGTTTGAAGTTTATGGAATGATGGTGACAATAAAAGTCGGTTTTCTGCAGTTGAAAATTTTGATATTCGTTGGTGTTTTGTGAATAGTTATGTCTAAATGGCGCTGTCTTGCTCTACTTCTTGTGTAAATTGCAGGTTTGAGTCTTGGAGTATTGTGTGTATGTCGGTGTGTAGTGAATCGTAGGTCAGTAGAATGTCATCGACGTAACGGAAGTAGTTTACTAGTTTGTGCTTTTGTGTTAGGTTGGGGAGATGAGTATGTTCAACGTGTTGCAGGAAGATTTCTGCGCGGACACTAGAGGAAGGGGCACCTATTGCGAGGCCGTCAGTTTGAATAACAGTTTTGTCGTTGTGCTGGAAGTAGTTCTGCTTTGTAATTACTTCATACAAGTTCAGAAGTTCCGATCTTGTTTGCGAGTCTGTAAGGTTTGAGGCTAGCATGTTGTTCAGAAATTGTTTTGTTTGCGTCATTGGGATGTTGGAGTACAAGTTAGTGATGTCAAGGGAGGCAAAGTTGGAGGTAGGTGTTAAGAGGGTTTGTTGCAGTTCGCAAATTAGTTCAGTGGTGTTTCTTACGTCAAAAGAGTGTGGTAGTGAGGCAATTTGTTTTACCTTTAATGTGAAAAGTCTTGGTAATTTGTATGCCGGGGCATTGCGCCAGTTCACAATAGGACGTATGGATTAGGCAGGCTTATGAAGTTTTATGAGTCCTTTTATAGTTGATGCTGACGGCTTGAGGCTAATGAAATTCCATTTGGAGTCTTGTGGGATGTGGGTGGTGCCGAAGTTTTTGGTTTTCATAATTTGGTTCTGGAAAGTGTTAGTGGGGTTTGTTGTGGACGTCAGGAAGTTGTTTTTGTCTATCAAAGTTTGAACTTTTGTGTTGTATTGCCGGGTGGGTAGTATGACTGGAGTTTCCTTTATCTGCGGATGTAGTTGTGGCATCATTCTCTGTGACGTTAGTTTGTACAGATTACAAGGTTTCGTATTCGGTCTGGTTGGCGTGTCTGGAGTTTGTCTTGTTTTGGCTTTTAAAATTTATTAGGTGATCTGAAACTTGTTTTCTGTGGTGTTCCCTGTCTGTCATAGGTTACAAATTGATAGGTATTTCGGCTTCTAAAGCCAAGTAGGTGAGCCAGTGTTTGTCTATTTTGTGCAGGTTGTACTTGGGACCTTTGTTCAGTAAGGTCAGCTCATTCTTGGAAAAGGCTATGTCCGTTTTGTTTACTACTCTGCGAAAGAAGGTGTGGGGCTCTTTGCAGGTTATTGTTTGTTGTTGGGTTAGTCAATGTAATTTGTTGTCAAGTGTTTTGTATTTGGTCAGTACTATTCTTTGCAGTTTGTCTTCGATTGTATCTTGGATGTAGAGCCAGGAGTTTCCCCATGTGTTGTCTAGAGAAAGATGTAGGCTGTATAGTTTTGTGTTTAGTTGCTGTTTTTTCACGTGCAAATATTTTAGTTCGTCTCCGATTCTCATAGTCTGCGTTTTGCGAAGTGTGTACTTCGCAGCTGGAGAGCTGCTAGGAATCTTTTTCTTTCCGTAGTTGGGGATTAGTATTTTCTGTAAACATTGCCGGCTGAAGTAAATGTTAGTAGTACAGGTGTATATTATAAATTTTCGCCTAGTCAAAAATTCATAATAATGTGGGAACCGAAGTTTCGTTACTGTTCATAACGGCCAGCAAATTGTCCGGAACCTAAGCCAGATAAATTCAGTCCATGTTCTCCAATTCTAAAACAAGAACCAGTCCTAGCATTTTGCATCTTCCATACATTTTACTTCAGGTTCAGTCAAGGTGTAATTAAATACACTTATTAAGAAATATGACACCCTATTATATTACATTAAAAGTTCACCAAAATATTTCGGCTCTGATTGAGCCATCTTCAGGGAACTACAACGCCAGGGATTACACATGAAATAAGAGTATACACTACATTATTTTACCTCTAAAAGTGTCCTTATTACTACACCATTACAGAATTGGATGCTCATAATGTTTGACGACATCTTATGAATGTTTAAATACAAAAATCTATTATAACTGAATATTTTGTAGAAACTAAAAGTTAAACAAGCTCATACACTTTTAATTCCGTAATAAATAAGAAGTGAACCATTAATACATATATAAAATTTATATATACATATATATATATGATTACCGTTGAGCTGGCCAATTGTGTCTAGTAACACACTACCCTCTACTTCTAGAAGTACAAGATTTCACCTTGTAATGATAATATATACTGACATATCTTGTATAATCTCTCGAATAGGAACTGCCTGGCGATGTTTCAAACAGAGCCGAGTTATATGGAAAAAATATAATGTAACATTATAAAATTTACATATTGCCTGATAAGTGTATTTAACTCGAATTTAATAAATAGTTATAGTAAATCGCTGGATCTTAAGAAATTCTGAAAATTTTTCTTTGATCAATAGGAGAAAAATTAAATACTGGATATTACAAGGTAAAGAGCTGAATGGAAACAAACCTTATTGCTTGGAAAGGATAAACACAATTCACAGCAATCATGAGAAAATTGTTACAAGATTTGTTGGGATTCATAAACGCAAGTTTTTTAAAATTTTGACACATTCCATACAAACAATGCTGTGTGCTGTCAATCTTCAGTTCTTAGTATGGCAATATATGTGCGTGGCACTTACCGCCAAATACAACTATTTTATTGGTTAATTATTGGAAGGTTTACAACTACATATTTCGGCCCTATTCCTGGACCATCATCAGGTTGTATCACGACCTAGAGTAGGCTATATTACATGCTACTTATTGGTAATGGGTGTTTTGGAGAGCTCTCCATAATACTGTGTGTTACCATGGTATGTGTATTTTTTCATTCTATATATAATAATATTTCTTATCTTATGATAGCATCTAATTACTCTTGTTGAAATACTTGATTGTGGAGTAGAAAATTAAAGTCATTAACATACCATTAATATCTACAAATTTCTGTACAGTTTTTGTCGCACAGTAACAGGAGGGGATAAGACGGGGAGGGACGGCGTTGTTTAATGTTCCGAAGAACAGAAGGTTCTCCGGAACAGAAAAGCAATATTACAAGCTGGTTTTTAAATTAATTTACCTTACTTTAGAATATACACACAACATATTGCCATCACACTATGTATTCACGTGGAATTTTCTCCTCAAAATTTCATTTGCGGACTCTCACTAACTTCCATCGAAGAGTGACAATTCTGTTCCCAACTTCGTCTGCCGTTTTATTGCTAGCACTAAAAACACACTTCACATATACTTCTAGAAATATCGGGTAGAAAGTTGCTGTCTGGACAATGTGGCCTATCTTTGATACCTACCGACTGCTATTCATGTCCGTTCTTAAGTTATGAAATATACGGTCGGACATAAGAAAATAACCATTGGGTTCAGTTTCACTGTCGTAACGTATCCGGAATAATTTGTTAGAGTTTCTTGAATTACACCATTTGCGGATGGTATGGATGGGTTCTGTCAGTGAACAGCGAAGTACCAATTCGTGATGGGGATATCATATGTTGTCCTCGCTTGTCACAATGCAAACATTTCGTAAGAGAAAGTTACAA
>Ga0123352_10016675_pt1 | contig 11705 bp, 9 predicted proteins | sample TergutLab28metaG_FD_89700 | JGI IMG/M metagenome (GOLD analysis project Ga0123352, IMG submission 89700) | Labiotermes labralis P1 segment gut microbial communities from Petit-Saut dam, French Guiana - Lab288 P1 | ecosystem: Host-associated > Arthropoda: Insects > Digestive system > Gut ...
TAAGTTCCATAGACAACCTGATGATGGCCAACACAGGCCGAAACATGTAGTTGTTTTCCATCACATTCATTAAATACACCTCAGTGATTAAGTTGTGTTTGACTACATACCTTCTCCTACATTTTGTGTTAGACTTAAAACGAATAAAAATCAAATTTGGCAAGTGGGCAGTAACGGAGTACCAAATATAACTGAAATTTCTAATTGATTTTGGGAAGTACACGTGCAGTGGGACGGAAGGACAGAAGACTAATGGACACGATACACGTTAAAAGGTAATTTTATTTCGCTATGTACAAGGCCGGTGTTTCGGGGTCTGTGGCACAAGAGTCCAGGGAATGAGTGCAGTGTTACTGCATTAGGAATTCCGACTGTTTTAGTATTATTAAATGAAACATTTTTTAAGAAAACAATTGTCGTACGTTGCTCGAATGTCAGTGAAACGCGGGTTTCTGTTTCACCTTTGTGTTTTATTGTAAAATTTCATGAAAATCAAACTTAAAGCGTACCAACAATATGCACATAAAAACCTAACAAATTTTAAGTAGGTAAAAAGTGTTCACAAAATCTTACATGTTTCGGTTGCGGCCACCACCACCATCATCAGGGAAGTTCCGTTTATGAGAAGCTAATTCACCAATTATTAAGAAACACTGTTCACTCTGTCTAATGCCGGTGGAAGAAATCGTTGTTTTACTGCACGCGTCTTTGTAGTCATCAAAGAGCGCAAAATTCGAAACCCACTGCTGAGCAAGTGGCGTTCTCGGAATGTGACGGTCCTGGCTGTGGTAGGAACAGTAGCGGTCCGATCGTTTGCTTCTGCAGTGCTTATCTGCGTTTGTGGATGCAGTCCAGGTGCCTGGAGGTCAAGAAAAGTTTTCTGATGAACAGCTAAGGCGGGCGTGTGATCTCATTGTCAAGGGATATGTAATGGTTCGGCCTTGTATTTTACAGGCTTTTCCAGGAAATACACCGTCTTCGATATTGCGAATTATAACACACGTACTGTCCAGTCCCAAGTTAGGAACGAGTCAGGGTTTTTCCTGTCCACGTCATGAAAGCGTATAGAAGAAGTAGAGGTACAGCTCCGCTCATTCTTAACCTCGTCATTAGATAGTGGTGAATGGTTAACTTAACGCTCGGCTGTTTTACTCACATAAAAGAACCAAACGACTGACATGGTGTGCTCTATGAAATTAAAATAATAGCATGCTAATTGATTGTACAGGCTAGATTTATGACAAAAATTCTATTTTACTTGTCATCTTAGGTTAAACCTTCCTGGAATCGAACCAGGTCCAGGCTGCTCGCGATGTAAGCCTACAAAGTAATGCAGTTCATTCCTTGTGAGGCATGTAGATGTAAAAATTGCAACTAACTAAATAACTAATGGATTCGGAGAGTAAAATAGTAAAGACAAGAACTGCTAAAGTGTATAGTCACACAGGACGTGTTTGTAAAATTTACTTTTCTTTAAACTGAGTGATATCAATTCCGTGCAACTATTTCAGATGATACTGATAAATAGCCTGCACTCTACATGCACATAAATACAATATTCCCTTTCATAAATGCATCACGCGACAATTTATTTGCTAACTGAATTTACATATTCGAAACAGAACTCGTCGGCTGCATGGCCCTGGGCTGGCGCGGCTTGGCAGTCATTCAGGGCCTTCCTATATTTCTTTGTTTTTCTGTTTGCTACTTGTACTAGCATAATGTAGAGTCTGTATAGTGTAGTCGGTATAGTGGATAGATTACGGGCTAGATAACCGAAAAATTGTGCTTCGATTTTTTTACCTTCGCACTGTAAGAATTTTCGTTGTAATTTCTACATGAATATTTAAATTACGGAACTTACTGTGGACACAACTTCTGTGCACCTGTAGCGTGAAAAACGTTTTATGAGAAACCGAAAGTCAATAACTTTAAAAGTTCCTTAAGTAAAGTTATATTCATGCTAACACACTAAGCGTAACAAATCACTATGTGCAGCAAACGCTGATAAACTAATTAGAGTGGAGTGTATGTTCTAGTCTAACACAACTTTATTTTATTTGATGGTAGAATGAGATGGGCTGGGCTTGTGGCGCGTATGGGTAAGGACAGGGGGTGTATAGGGTCTTGGTGGGGAAACCGGAGGGAAAGAGACCACTAGGGAGACCTAGGCGTAGATGGGTGGATAATATTAGGATGGATCTTCAGGAGGTGGGATGTGGATTATGGACTGGATTGGGCTGGCCCAGGATAGAGACAGGTGGCGGACGCTTGTGAGTGCGGTAATGAACCTTCGAGTTCCGTGAAATGCGGGGAATTTCTTGACTAGCTGCAAACCAGTTTGCTTCTCAAGAAGGACTCTGCACCATGGAGTAAGTAAGTAAAAGGTGTATTTATATTTACTACCTAAGGTACAACTACATGTTTCGGTTCTTAATAATAACCATCTTCATGTTGTACATGAATCCTTAGAAAATAGTTATACAAGATTTAATATGGGCTGTGTACTGTACACAGACCATATTAAATTTTGTATAACTATTTTCTAAGGATTCATGTACAACCTGAAGATGGCTTTTATCAGGAGCCGAAACATGTAGTTGTACCTTAGGTAGTAAATATAAATACATCTTTACCATCAAATAAAATAAAGTTGTGTTAGACAAGAACATACACTTCAACTCTAATTAGTTTATTGAACACAACGGGGATGACAAACCTTGTGAAACCCTGATAGTATCCATTGTAAGCCACAGATTTTTCTTCGGGAAAGGTGAATGCTGTAGTACTTAGACATAAATTCCAGTGCCTGGTTCATGAAATATGTTGCGGGGTCTGATATTGCTGCACTGAGAGTGGTTACCATTGAGCTGACTTCCATTGGCTAACTTTGAAACCTCATAAAGGGCGCCTTGTCATTAATTAATTTTTCTTTACGTGTTATAACTCGTTTATTTTACACAGTAAGGAGTAGGATATTGTATGTCACAGTGAGTCGAGGTCAGACAGATACAGGTGCATTTCATACAGGCGACATTTCACTATTCATTTTACCCAACACAGTAAGTGAAAGGTGAATGTGAACATTGTAATTAATGGTTTTCTAGTTCCATCTGTCAGGTTGGTAGCATGTTCCAAGCACAGCATGATTTATGAATTTTCTGGCTACCACTGTTGGTAAATATTAATGACTGTCGCAAATCATATGGCTTTTTATAGCACTTTCTGTACGTATACAAACGGATTAACATTTTTTGCTTGAAATAAACCATAAGGCGCTGTGAATACTTCCGGAGTTGTGAAAGATGGGCATAAGTATCACAATGTAACGTCACCATAACTGTATTCACGTCAGGCAGAAGAGAAGAGGACCTGCTCTTTTCTAGCCACCACCTCATTCCTGCAATACACCTGTATTCTTGTGAAACATTTCTCAGTTTCAGAAGAATACAGCGAGATACTTTATTAAATGTGCTAGGTCAGCGGTAGCACAGTGGTTAAGGTGCTGTGCTACAAATCGGAAGGTCGTTGGTTCGATCCCAGCTGGTGTCATTGGAATTTTTAATTGACATAAAATCATTCCGATCGCACTATGGCCCTGGGGTCGACTCACCCTCTAACATAAATGAGTACCAGGAGCATTTCCTAGGGGTAAAGGTGGCCGGTGCGTAAGGTTGACAACCTTAAAACCATCCTGTGCCGTTGTCACGAAATCTGGGAACCTTAACTTTCTGGAACCCTCTGGGCCACTCCAGGCCTGTAACGGGACTGGTTTACCTATACCTAGGTAGCCATGTAGAGTAACATTATACTTGTTAGGTTTTAATGAAACTCAGAATGTCTGTCCAGATTTTCGAAAAATACTCAACTGTCAAATTTAATTTAAATCCTTGCATTTTTGCATGCGGACCGACAGGTGTACAGACATGACGACGCTTTTCGAAATTTTGCGAACTCGCTTAAAAACTGTCTAGTTTTCTCAATGCCAGACAGTTTTAATGGCCATATTTGGTGAAGGCGTACTTGCGTTTCTGGGCGCATGATTACTCGCATCTGCGTTGTGGACGTGCTTACAACCTGGGGATATCTGCTCTGTGGATGCATAGTTCCTATTGGGCATTGTACCCGTAAACGGGTAATGCTGTTAATGTTTTCTCAAGGAAAAATGTGTGTGTTGAAATCTATTCTTATTGTAATACGTTCCGCCAGCTGTATAAACCAGACAGGGGTCTATCCGTGTTAAATTTGTAATTTGTCTTCGATCAGTGTAAAAACGCAATACGCCCTAGTTTAAAGTAAAATTAAACTTTTAACCCCCCTCCGTAAGTTTTAATATCAACACTTTTCTTCAAGAGTTGATTGTAGGACTAGTTATAATTCTGAGAAGACATGTCTGGTCACTAGTCAAATATGAAGGTGCCTGGTGATGTTATTTCATTTACCTTTGCTTGGTTTTTGTTCTTATTCCGTAGTCTAGTGTAGGGTTGCAAAAATTTACCAAAAATGTAAGAGATACGTCAAGATTCTATGCCGCAGAAGGGTGACATGGAGCAAGTTCCAGGCGCCGTCCTACACAACGTAGTGGTCATGTGGATCTGAGGTCCGAGATTTGTACACCCCTGGTCTATACTCCAAAAATGAACATTCTGCTTCATATCCAGTGATTGATTTGTCTATTGTAGGCAAGTAAGTTGGTGACCCTCCCCCCTCTTTCCGCCGAGGATGAAAACAGATCGTTTTGCCAAAAAGTGTTCGTTTTTGCAGTACTAGTCGGTGACTAGCCGATCCCGGTGACTGTGCAGTCTACGGTGTGGGTCTGCGGACCTTCGATTACTGGGACTGTGGGTTCGAATCACGCTGAGAACATGGATGTTCGTGTTTTGTGTAGGTAGGACCTCTACAACAAGAAGAATCGTCCTTTGCCATGGAGTCCAATCGAGTGTTTATGTCTAATTGTGTGTGATCTTGAAGCCCCAAAAATGAGGCATCCTAGGGCATCCTAGCTCCGAGTTGGACTGTTGCTCCACAGCAAGAGAATAATAATAATAATAATAATAATAACAAGGGGCACTGCACACATATTTCGGAAAGTACTAATGTAAAAGTACAATAGATTCAACACTGGAACTAAGGATAAAAGCACCATGAATAGTAACAACAGAATAGCTGCAACACTGTATTCCCTAGGGACATAGTTTGCCTCAGGAATATAAGTATAAATACCCTGTATAAAGGAGATGATGATGATGATGATAACAATAATAATGATGATGATGATAATAATAATAATAATAATGTCAATAGATGCTATCCGTAATCCAGGTAATTTTTCTCAAGTTTCCGGTCATTCCTTGCTCATGTCAGGTGTTTTCGACTAAAACCGAAATCTGCAATAACCTCTTCACTTATTCAACGACATTAGTTGTGACTGTCACAATAAACGAGCATTTGCATCGTTTCAGTTTCGTTTATTTGAAAGAAAGAATGGAAAAACACGAAATATCGCTGGTGCGAGACGTGTAAGTAGGATCATGTTTATACGCGGTAGGGGCTTAATAATATTACTTGTAGAGCACAGTGAAAGAGTTGTTTGTGCTGGCACACAGATGACGCAATACTGCTCTACGTTGTGTGAGCCAGTAAAGCTGAAACCGCTGCCCTAACCTGCCATGAAGTGCAAAAAATAGAACTGCTCACGGTGTGCAACTGAACGCCGCAGCTGTAATTACCGTCGCTGTAGTGATTATGAAGTAGATCTTACAACCATTATGCTGTGGTGCAGTGCAGTTGAAGTTTTCAACACTGAAATAAGAAAACCGTGTTCCTTTGGTTTTCAAGTTCATCTAGAGTGTTGTTCTATGTTATGGAACCATTTCAGTTAACTTAAAGCGCAAGACATTAACCAATGAAGTGTTTAATATTGGAGAAGACATGGCAGTTTTACGCGTTTTATCTTGTGTGGCTTCTAAGCGTAAATTGCAGGCACCTGTCCAAATAGGAGACAAAACAACTGCAGTAGAAAAATGTCGGCTTACGCGTGCACTGCTTGGGAATTTGCTTCCCTGATAGGTATTAATGCTTAATTGATGTAGACGGATCCAAATTTCTTGTACACAAAGTACACACATTTGTATATTTACGTGTCTTATTGTAACTAATGTACAGTGTGTGTAATCGTCTAACACAACTATATTTATTTGTAGAATATAAAGTATTTTCTACATAAGGTACAACTACATGTTTCGGCGCCTGATAATGGCCATCTTCAGATTGTACATGAAATACTTATTAAGCAGTTACACAAAACTTACATTGGGTTGTTTGTATGGGGTAGGGATGGGGTAAAGTGCGCACGAGATCTCGTATCTATCATATAATTTGGGCATCGTGGGTTACACGAGGGTCCATACTGTTACTGAGCTATGTCTTAGCTTATTATAGTTAAATCTATGGTAGGTATCATATTATGTCTAATGTTTAATAAGTATTTCATGTACAACCTGAAGATGGCCATTATCAAGCGCCGAAACATGTAGTTGTACCTTATGTAGAAAATACGTTATATTCTACCAATAAATATAGTTGTGTTAAACGAGTACACACACCCTACATTAGTTATTTCATAGAACGCAACAGGGATGACACCTCACGTTACCCAAGTAAATATTATGAGACAGACTCTCTATGCTCTTGAATGTCTTTGTTGGATTCCCGACAAGGACAGTCATATTTATCTTCACACCGATTCCAGACCGGCTATAGGAGCCAACCAGGTTTTTACCTAGTGGGGCCACGCAATCATTTATGTCGATCTGATGTCAAGGTTAGAGCTTTTGACATTCAGATGACCGTGCATAGTGATATAATCTTATAATAAAACCAACTAGATTCACTAATTTCTCAAATTTATTTTTGGAATAAAACTACATGTTTCGGACAGTTCCTCTGTCCATCACCAGGACTTTAGCATGTACACGCAGCAATGGTATATGTCAGCAAAACCATTGCTGTGTGTACAATGCTAAACTCCTGATGATGGACAGAGGAACTGTCCGAAACATGTAGAGTTTTATTCCAAAATAAATTTGAGAAATTATTTCATCTAGTTGCTTTTATTATAATAATTTAGAGCTTCATCTGCACGTCCCTCTATATGAAATTAGGCGCTGCTCAGATTTTAGATCACTTTGTTGTCAAAGTTTAAAGTAGGCCTAAACATACCACCAAACAAGTTAACTTAGGCAAAAATGCGACTGTATGCAACAGTAATGTTATCAGTCCAGAATGCGTCGCGGCTGAATGACTGCAACCCAAGAGAATGCAGCTGACCTGTACAGCCCCCTAACACCAGCGACGACAGTCGGTGGGTAACATACAGATCCTGTAAAAAACACGAGTCTGTATCACTGCACGACGTTCTTTCCACAGGTCGCCATTTGTAACAAGCCTCAAGTCAGATTCGTGCACAGCTCCAATCACACACAACACTACATAAAACAACTGTATCTTATACGCACAGAATACGCCTGCACTTCAGCATAATGTATTTTTAACCAGAATATATCAGTTACCGCTCACTAACAACAGGCGATTCGCTTTCCCCAACGCAAACAACTGTCAAGGTCAACTGCAAACTGCTCAGTCAGTATCAGTATCTGCACGCACAAACTTTCAGTTCGTACTTCTTCCTCTCCACTGCAACAAGGAATTATTTAATGCTATCTACGGAAGCATTCGGTGTTGATTGTGAAAGTCATTCGAGACACGCAAGTACTCTGTGTGGCACACTGCGAAGTTTCTTAATGTCACACCAGTTGGTAGAGGCCAGTTGAAATGTGATGGCACACGCGCAGAAACCATATTTCGTCTTTCGGCGAAACGGACGAGTCAATTTAAATCGGCGGGGGCGTCAGTTCAGTCGACTACTGGCAGCTGAGGTGTGGGCATCAGCGGTAGTAATGCTGGATACACCATGTTCCGAGGTAGTGTGAAGGGCTACCCAATCTATTCGCCAGTTTCCCCTTCACTTCCCCTCCCGTGCTTCACCGTGTGCCATCACATTTTAACTGGAGTCTACGTACATTTGCTGCTAAGCTTGAGACCGGCATTGAATCAGGTGCAAAAGAAGCAGTTAATGTAATCAGAATTGTTGATACCGAAGTTGACATTTGAACGAGGGAGCTCCTAAATACAAGGAAGATAACAAGATGACATTTGAAGTTCTCACAGTGGTACGATGAAGGGTGAAGTCTTCTGGCTTGTTACGTCATGGGGTCCGGTACGTACTCACCAACATGTCGGAGGCACTTCGTTCCTTCTTGACGACGGTAGATATCAGTCAACACAGCGTAACATCCCTGAAGACAAATTTTCCAATTGGCCTGTCACGCACCTGAAATTCTAAACGGTTTGTTCCTGAGTACAAAAGAGCTGTAACGGCTGCATTGTAGTAAGTCCTCATTTCGAGTTAGGAGCTGCGTCCCTGAAAATCGCAAAACTTGGCACGGACGTTTTGTCGTATAAGAAATAATTAAGTAATTAGTAATTGAAATGTAGAGAAAACAGAGTTGATTCGAGTGTGGTCAGTGTCGGTTATTTGGTTGCTAACATTTGCCGTCTTAACAGCGAAATAACTTTGCACGGAACGTCGCAGAAACAGAGCTGCCTGTTGGACAATTTGTTACGGCAACGTGGACTTATATCGCTCTTGTCCTGTGTCATACAATGACTGTGAGGTGTCTATTGAGTGAAATGATGTGGCGGGAGATGGGGAGAGGGCGGCTGACCTCTTTTGTTACAGAAACACTAACAGCAGCTAGTGGAATGTGATGGGGTTCATTTTTCACAGCGTCTGACCAAAGACGACGACAATAAAAAGAATACAAGGAATCTTCATCAGGGTTTTGAATAGCTACGTGCGAAGCTGCCGACTGTTTGTTGCGTCTACGCTGTAAACATCTGCCCACAAACTCATAGTTAAGAGACGAACTTTGAACTTGTTTGACGACTGCAGTGTCTGCGTCTTTTCACATTTATCATTGTAATAGTAGAGGGAAATTTCGGATTTAACTTGAAGAATGCTTGCTACCATTCAGTACAGAATGTCCTCTACCTTTCTGTCTTCCCTCTTAACACGTAGAGACTGAATTTCACAACACCATAATTCTGTGTGTTTATATAGGTGTGAAACTTTGTGGTACTAAAATTGTGTAGTGTAAACTTAATGTTCATCGCCGTTAGAACATTGGCTACCGGAGTTCGAGAATAGAGCGCTGAAGAAGAGGGTGGAGGGGGATAACTGGAGATTCTGTGGAATTTTATAATGAGGAAATTCATGGTTTGTCCTCACCAAATATTATTCGCATGATCACATACAGGACGAGGAAGGTGGGGAATGTATGGAGGAGAAAAGAAATTCGTACAGTGTTCTGGTGGCGTAAACCTTCAGGGAAAAACACTGTAGAAGAACTAGGCGTAGTAAGGAGGATAACGCTAAAAATATTTCTGAATAAATCTGGATGAAAGATCCTGTACTGGATAGGTTTCGCTCTGGCTAGGAATAAGTGGCACGCTACTGTGAAATCGGAGATGAGACTTACGGATTCCCAAATGTGGTGAATTTCTTGATTTGCTGTGGAACTGTTGACTTCCGAAGGAGGACTCTGTTCCATGGAGTAACTCAGAAACTAAAACGTCGCTTGTAATAAAAGAGTTTCTTTCAAAGCAAGTGAAAACTCTTCAGAGCCACCACACAAAACGTACTGCATAATAATCGTGTACCGGTTTGTGGTTAAATTGCATACCTGCATGTTGCTATCCTGGGGGTTTAATTCACGACGGCCTTTAATCGGAGCACAAGTTATGTAGCGTTGAATAATGTGATAAGTGTGTATGGTAAATGGAACAGGATGCGGACTGAAGCTGTTGTGTATTTTAAACTAGGCCTGATAATCTTTTTTTGTTGTTGTTGAAACGTCCCAAGAAAAACTACGAAAAACCTAATTCTCAATCGTCTTCTGCAGAGGTGCACACAGCCCGGGCACCAGGTCGCCATGGCGGTTAAATTTTGTACGGTGGCCTATGATATTTGTGGGGGGTCATTGTGGAACTTGCTTTATCTTACACTTCTGGCGTCTAGAATTTTGAGTTGGCTGTCAGATGTTTGGAGAATTTTGTGCATCCCTACTCTACTACTTGATATTTTCTTCCGGAACGTCCAGATTATGTGGAAGTGGGATATCATAATCAGAACAGTTTAAAGGCCATGAGCTGGACAACTAAGGAATAATGGTTCGATTCCCGTCCGGTGCAAGATTTCATTATCTTCTGCAAAGCGTCTATACCGGTTCTGGGGCCTCTCACCCCTCTATTCACTGGATATGCGGGACTATTTTTTTCCCAGGAGTAAAGGGTCAGTGTATGAAGCCGATAAGTCCCATCTATCTAGTGCTGAAGTTAAGAAATATAGCTGTTTCTCCACTCACCATTGTCCATGTTGCTTGCTCAGGGACAACTTTACATTGTTTCTTTTCGTCCAGGATATGATGCTGGAATGTTAACAACGTATGTGTGTTTCTGTATTTTGCTCGACCAACTATTGTTAGTTACAGAATGAAGGACAATATTTGATGTGCCAAAATTCACGAAAGACAAGTATGCTGAAGGTCATGGAACATTTTATCGTTGAAAGGTTAAAATGTCAAATTGATTCCCAGATACAAGTGGCGCAGATAGCTCCAAGTAACGACAGCCATAGGTGAACCGCACAAATGAATCTACGCTGTCGCTGCTCGCCGGTAGAATGTGACTACTGGTGATTGGCAGTGTGGACTTGCACTGTGCTGCTTATAACACTTGTCATTATATTCTTGCAGCAAAGCATCAGTCATTCACTTCTCTGCAAGTTTCCCATAGCAGCTAACTGCAAATTCATAACGCAGCTAATTTAATCAACACGGCGTGTATGAACCCTGTGTGAACACAAAACAGATTTTACCTCAGACGTAGACAGTCACCCCGGGCGTTTCTAATCACAATATGATGGAGTCAAACTCTGCTCCAACGCGACGTCTAAATGATTTCAGTGAATTTAAAAGTTGGGCGAATTTCATATTTTTTAGGAGTAATTGGGATATGGGAATGTGGCTGTAGAAAGTTGATAAGCGTTACAGCCAAAAGTGTGCTGCAGCGATTATCTTAGGCGCTCTCGCAAATTTGCGAAAAGTGACTATATCTTTGTCATTTCTGTCTCTCCGTCTGTCCACATGGAATAACTCGGCTGCCACTGGACGAATTTTTATTAAATTTCATATATGTATGTATTGTATGTATGTAAAAAAGGTAAAACAGTCCCATTAAAGGCCTGGAGTGGCCCAGAGGGTTCCAGGAAGTTAAGGTTCCCAGATTTCGTGACAACGGCACAGGATGGTGGTAAATTGTTAGCCTTACGCACCGGCCGCTTTTACCCCCAGGAAATACTCCTGGTTCTCATTTCTGTTAGATGCTGGGTCGACCCCAGGGCCATAGTGCGATCGGAAGGATTTTATGTCAATGAAGAATCCACTGACACTGGCTGGGATCGAATCAGCGACTTTCCGATTTGTGGCACAGCACCTTAACCACTGTGCTACGAGGTCCCCATGTATGTATGTGTGTGTGTATATATATATATATATATATATATATATATATATATATATATATAA
>Ga0123352_10016678_pt1 | contig 11705 bp, 6 predicted proteins | sample TergutLab28metaG_FD_89700 | JGI IMG/M metagenome (GOLD analysis project Ga0123352, IMG submission 89700) | Labiotermes labralis P1 segment gut microbial communities from Petit-Saut dam, French Guiana - Lab288 P1 | ecosystem: Host-associated > Arthropoda: Insects > Digestive system > Gut ...
CGTCATTTTCCTTGCAATGAAAAATCGACGCGAGCACTACACACTACCTCACTCAAATGCTGCTTGCCAGCAACTGACGCTATCGACAGGCGGGAAAAAATTCACGCATGCGCACTAAGGTTCTAGGTCGGCTCATGCAAGCGCGCTAGATTATAATCCATCAGGTGTTCGTATAAAAAAATACGGTCGGATACTTTTCTAACAGACCTCGTATTCCCTCCCAGTCGTCCATCCCCCCATTACTCACCCTTTTCGGTACCGTGGCTCTTCACACTGACTAATTTTGAGGTCCCCTTTCCAAAATTACCTAAAGTTATGTTAACATTCGAAGTTGGGATAGTAAAAACTAAGTAACATACTCGACCTGTAAAAAGCCGCGAGGGAATGTAAAAAATTTATTACACAAACAAACAGTAATTTTACATGCTGCAGTGACAGTAAAACTAAAATTAGGAAAGACGTGGACGAGAAATACTTTGTTATGAACAGAACCTACTCAACTCGATTGATAAATACTAATGTAGGAAATCTCTTCACATGAATGTTGATTATCATAGCCTTATGAAGCGACAAGCGCTTTGGGTTTGTTAACGTAAGCCAGAGGGCCTTGGAGGGTAGGTAAGCGGGCTGCGGGCAGCGCTGTCATCCCCATCATTCATGGAAATTCTTTCGACAGCCGTTCTCCAGAACCGTGGACACAGTCGCGTTGCGAATATTGTCTTCCCCACTTGGCCTTAGTTGCAGAAACTTATACGTTCAGTGGATTTAGTTACGTGGATAGTCTGTCGTCATAGTTTGTTTAACCTTCAATGGATTTAGCCATGCAGTTCTATACTTTACCATCTACAGTTAAAAAAAAAAAACTTCAACAGTTGTCGACTGATGAATGGACGTCGCTAGTTTTTCAGTTTTCCTACACAGGATATTGTTTCTGAAGCTACACAGCAACAGAAGAGGGCTGGCTACTGCTCTTACATCAGTGGGGATGGTGTGGAGCAGTTACGACAATTTAGTAAATGACCACAGAGGTTCAGGCTGCACAGTAAAAGGGTCAACACATCCTCTTTGTCTGTTTCGGATTATCTCAAAGGCATCAACACAGTCACAATTATTTAGTTCTATTCCATATCCGTACATACAAGGTATTCCCATTCCACAAGTACAGTGCTTCGTAAAAGCTTTCCTGTCTCGCTATATGCATATGAGCACGCAACACGTAAAGGACTGTATGCTGCTAAATCGATTAGTGTGCAGAAATGGAGTTCGGAATTTTGTTGTCGACGGGGAGGGGGGGGGGGTTATTGGCTTTGGGCGTCCAGTCACGAAAAGTGATGATTGCATGAAACATGTAAGTAATTTACCTTCAAACCTACTATTTCTGTGGTCAAAAAGATGCTATGCGAATACAAGTCCGTGGTAAGTTTAATTCAAGGAAGATATGCTGTGCAGTAATAAGTAATAATCTCCGCGCGGCCTTCATTACACATGGTATAGGGTTCGGGTTTACCATTTATGGCGTATATCGATTCCAGAACTATTACATCGCAGCCGACACCTGTAATTCTTGTGCCAGAGGCAAAAGCAGAACTTTTTAGCTTGTGTCCACTCACACTCACACATACTGTACATTTTCAACGTTAACTGAAATAGGACCTAACAAATTCCAGCGACTGCATGTTATACCATCTCTTTTGATGATTCAGCCTCTTGAACAGTCGTTAACATGAAATGCGAATTAATTATTCCATATATATGTCACGAGGGGACCGCGGTGGCACAGTGGTTAAGGTGCTGTGCTACAAATCGGAAGGTCGTTGGTTCGATCCCAGTTGGTGTCATTGGAATTTTTCATTGACATAAATTCCTTCCGATCGCACTATGGCCCTGGGGTAGACTCAGCCTCTAACAGAAATAAGCACCAGGAGCATTTCCTGGGGGTAAAGACGGCCGGTGCGTAAGGTTGGCAACCTTACCACCATCCTGTGTCGTTGTCATGAAATATGGGAACCTTAACATCCTGGAGCCCTCTGGGCCACTCCAGGCCTGTAACGGGGCTGCTTTATGTAACTGTCACGAGCGTATTTGCAGATTTTCAATACGTTTCAGTTCTTAGACCTTACATCTGTGTGCCGTAGCCTTTGCCAGATCTGTGATGCATATGAAATATTCCGAATTTTGTAAGTTTAAATTACCGATGATGGTTACAGCTCTAAAATGAAAGATTAGTGCAGACTTGGACAGTCACCATACCGTTCGGGATTCCGGGGAGGGGCGAAACCGACTTCACACAGCCGCTGGAAGCCAACTACCTCGCTCCCTTCAACCGAAGCTTCTTGAGTTTCGACATTGCGATATGAGACAACATCTGTTTCACGATAACCTTAACAGTTACTCTATTTGTTTCCCAGTTTCGCTGCGTCGCACCGTGTCAAAGGTGTCTGTTTTGGCTACCTGGTGCATCGACCCATCATTTCTCACCCTCCATCTCCACCAACAAAGAGACTCCCTCAAGTTGTCGTACAAAACTTTTGCTTCAACAAACACTTTAACAACCGAACAGAATACAACGAAATCGCTTTATGTAAGATACATGTAAGGCTCTTTTTTCTCCAAGTTAAAAGCAAACACACATGTTTTGTTAACATTTCGAGAGGCGGACACGGTTTACGCCTACCATTTCAGCTCGGACAAGACATATCATATCACACACGATTGAACGACTTACGTCACAGCAGTAAAAGGGGAATTCGTTTACAAAACAAGAAAGTAATATTCTTCTCCTACAAAAGTAATTTCTCAAATTTGACTTTCTGAAAAATATACCTCCCTTCATATTTTCCACGCGGGTGAAGTGTTTAAATTTGCCTGCCAGATGTTTATACCTGAGACCAGGTTTGGTGGGAGGATCATATTAAAACCAATCGAGGGGAAACTGTTTGCAAGGCTGTACACTAGAATAGGTCCCCTAAACGGCCTCAAGGCAGGACCCAGTCGCGGACGACATGTCGTCGTGTGTCTACAAAATCAGATGAAAACCCGTCATGACACAGTGCGCATGACAAGGAAATTATCGAACTGAGATTCTAAAGTACACAATAAAAGGAAGTTCTCACGGTAACGCTAGGCGTGGATTATGTCAACGTCTTCTGTGTGTGTTGACGCTAATAGATATGGGACAGCAAAGCCGCTGTGCATTCTTAGAATCCATAGATCCAGTGCCAGTCTTTTGAGAACGAAAAAATGTATAATGCCAAGTGGAAAAGCAGTGCGTGTTATTTGCAAGTGAGTATGTTGGGTAGTCGCATAAAGTGACTGTAAATAAACACATTCCTAGGCAATGATTCGAAATGGGCATCACCGGAACAGAACTTAAGTCTTGAACATACGAAATAATCTGAGCATGATAACTGAAGAATAAAAAACCAACTAGATTCTACTAATTATTTTATTGTACTTCTTATAGGCTCAACATGTTTCGGGCACTACTATGCCCATCATCAGGAGCTTGCGACTATAATGTTGATTACCACATTGTTCGTTTAGTTCTTGGTTTCCTCTATGTTGGAGGTTAGGTGCTGTTAGGCTGGAGTAATGAGGCCTGAGAGAATCGTGCTTTAGCCTGCAGACCGAATACTCCAGCCTAACGGCACCTAACCTCCAACAAAGAGCAAACCAAGAACAAAACGACCAATGTGGTAATCAACATCATAGTCGCAAGCTCCTGATGATGGGCATAGTGATGCTCGAAACATGTTGAGCCGATAAGAGGTACAATAAAATAATTAGTGGCATCTAGTTGGTTTTTTATTCTTCAGTTATCACAATGATGCACCGTCCAATAAACATCAGAATCTGAGCATATCAAATAAAAACCGGCGAAATGAAAATCTGAGTGGAAAGGAGAGCATCAGTATTCAGTCATCATGAACTCTCTCAGGCCTCATTATTGGCCGACGATATTACAAAAGAAGAAAGTTAGCCATCGTAACTTCGTCTTATACCTGGACAACAAACATGCGAACTGCTGTATTTTTAGCAACACTCTCTTTACCAGATCATCTAGTAGGCCAGTAGCGCCTAACCACCCACCCGCCGCTATGCAACCCACTGCCGAAAAGTGCCACTGAATTAAATTTGCATTACTACTACAACAGTTCAATGTTTTAGAACCTAACAGGGTGCATTTCACCACCGTTATGAAGTAAGAAGCCACTGAGTCCGCACACACGATCGTGTCTTTAACACTTGCAAAAACCTAGAAACCAGGCTTGTACTGAAATTTCATGTCTAAGTTAACATTCCAAATTAACTGTACTTCAGCCGCACCAAATATATATATATATATATATATATAGCGGTGCGCAAATCCCTGGCGACTAAATTTTGTACGCTGGCACCTAATATTTGTGGGTCTTCAGTATGCAACTTGCTTCATTTCACGCTACCGGCGCTTACGATATTGAAGTGGCTTCTAGATTTTTGGAAAATTTGTGCACGCCTGGATTACTGGATGACAGAATTTCGGAGAAAGTAAGTGGCGGAGTTCAGACTGACGTGACCGCGTTCAGACGATCGACGGGTATCCTTCGTACTTCATAATAAGTTCACAGAACAGACTGTACTCCGTAACAACAGCTAACAACAAGTTGCAGTACAGTAGTGCGCAAGCTTCCGATGAAAAAACACAGTACCCTCATGTAGTGCCAGGAATATGAATGATGGGTAGCTGTAAAAATCTGCGAGATATAGCGGAAATAATAACATATTTGTTTTGTAAAGAAACGTATGTTCTGATGAGGACCGGGCTTTACGCATATCGCAATTTAGAAACTACTTACACAGACTGAAGCGGAAAAAATTATCTAGTGGTCAGTTTTCCAGGAACTGGAGGGGAGGAGTTGTTTCTAAATTAGAATAATCACAAGTTATTTGAAAGATCACTTGAGAACAAATTGCATACTGCACCAGAGATGGATTTGTCATATTTCGTAATTTAGCTTCTATTATCCTACATTTCGCATACTACGCCTTTTCTGTCCTACCGTCTTTAAAGATCTCCCAACAACTGGTTCGTAACGCCGATCTTCCTTGACCCTGACCAACCATTATTACCTAATATTTTAGTTCGTATCCTGTAACGGTATCCGCGCAACATACAGGAAAGGAAAAGTGGGTGGGTAATGATGAGTTCAGTGACACTTCAGGTTACTGTAATATCTCAAGTGTGTTATCTCTTTTGCAAAAGGAACTTGGAAAGCAAAATCCCTTTTATGCAGTGGCGTAAAACACGTCCTTCACCATGCCACGTATTTAGAAGTAGGCACCAATACTTTACACAAGGCCCTCGACAACTTCGCACAGTTCTTCCTCTACATCACTTCAGAAACCACTTGATCCAGCTCCCGACGGTGGAGACAGGATGTCCCTCCGAAACGTCAGAAAAACAATGAATATGATAATAGATATTAAAGACCAATTTCTTGAGAAGATGCCATCTTCCCTCACACTTGTACTAATGCGTTTCCTTAGCAAACAACAGCCGTGAAATTTTGTCTTGCACTCCACAAATCATAGTGTTGATTTTATCAATGTAGACCGGATCTGACTTAGGTTTAATCGAAATGGGCCCACTACTGGGCTTTTGTGAACACGATATCTCGGGGATGTAGGCTAGGCGTAATCACTTAATAAACAGGCAGGACCGCTTAATGACAGTTATCGAAATTATTACACCGCGAAATTGATTGAAAATGCAGTAAAGAGAAAATGAGTGGAACTCGGTACGTGGTCCCAAGTAAAACTATTCAGTTCAACCGTTATGATGCTGGTGAAGTTCTTCATAGAGAATACCAAGACAGCACGGGGGGGTGAGAGGTGTATCTGTACTCTTTCTTTTACTTCGAGGCTAGATGGGGTGGGTAGTTAACGCCACGCCCCGACCGCTTTTCCCCAGGGCTTTTTTCGCCGGGGGCGGGGGGGATATATTCTTCTCAACGGGATTCAATCCCCGGACCGTCCAGTCCGTAGCAAGTCGCTATACAGAGTGAGCTATCTCGACGGTATCGATATTTAGAAATATCAGCAACGTTATTTCATGCGAAACGCATTGCTTTGTTCCTGGCCTGCGGTCACTCGAGATAAAGTTGATCTTTCTTGATCTAAAGTGACAGCAGAAACTGAAACCCGGGTATTCTGGCAATGCGATCCTTCGCACGGTAGGAAAATACTCGCCATAAGTCACAGCCGTTAAGTACCAGAAAACTACAAACAGCACCGCTGTGATAATGTCCAGCCTCTCAGGTCCAATACATTTTGCGCGACGTTCTCAAAGCTACAAGCAAAAGATGGATGAACGCAAATAAACACACATGATTTTTTGAATTTGGAATTAAAAGCTGACACAAGATACAGCAGTTTAGGTGTGAGTAGCATTGTACATGTCTACATGATTCGAAATTGCCGGCACCTTGTAACATGGGCTAGGCCTCCCACAATAACCCACTGTCCGTCGGCCACATTTGCGTGGGCATTACACAGCGAAGAAAGAAGGCATTTGATTTGCTCACCGACTACCATAATCAATGATGTCATTCTTGTCATCATCAAGTCCAAGCTGCGAGGGACCTCACACGTTGCAATCCCATCTGAATAAAAGAAGCCTTCTAACGAAAACCGGTCTTTTTGATATTCCTCACGACAATTCTTTTGTTGCTGTGCAGGGCGTTAAAGAGCCTTTGAAACTGATACACAGAAAGATAAATTTTCTGGAAACAGAGCTGGAACAACGAAGGAAGGCTTGGAAATTGTATATAGTCAAACACAACTGTGTCATATAGGTGTATTTGATGGCTAAATGGACAACTACATGTTTCGGCCCGTACTGGCCATCTTCAGGTTGTCTTAAGAGAACTGGCTTATGATCTTACTATACGCATTGCACACACACACGTGGTGTAGAGATCTCTACATACGGGTTTTTTTTATTTACAAAAGTAAAGCTATATGTGGAGGTGTGCTGGCACACAGCGCCACAGGAAAAAAAATGTCATAAATTGGATACGACATCTAAACAGAATGCCTCATTAACAGATTTTTTTTTTCTGTGGCGCTGCGGCCCAAAGTGCGCCATGGCCTCCTCATTCTTGAGGTTTCTAGATCACACACACCGACGCATCACAGTCGGTAGAACTCCTCTGGACGAGTGATCAGTTCGTCGCAGAGACCTCTACCTGACAACACACAACACTCACAACAGACAAACATCCATGCCCCCGGTGGGATTCGAACCCACGATCTCAGCAGTCGAGCGGCCGTAGACCTACGCCTTAGACCGCGCGGCTACTGTCATTAACAGATTACCCATGATAATAAAAAAGACACACCAAAAGGCAGAAGGAACGAAGGAAAACAACTGAAGAACTTCTAGATATGTGCGACCGGAACGAGTAAACAAGTGGCCCAACTCCATGATAGCTACATGATGATGATGATGATGATGATAAAGTATGAAAAAACAATTACAGTCACCAGTATTGAATGAAGTTACTTGAGCTTTTCCTTAAAATATGAGCACAAAAGGAAGGACGCACCGCAAAGATAATCTAGAAGTCAGAAAACTGGTTTCGGATACATGGATCCGTGGGATATCTGGACATAATTTCCTCGGTTTACTCGAATATACCGTAGATATAACCGCACGCCGCGAAATTCAGGTTTTATGGTATTCTGCTATGTAAGTTTAGATGCAATGGAGGAGAACCGAACAACTTTATTACAGCAGTTGCGTGAGGGTTGTGCGCCCTTTGAAAGGCCTTCAGTGCAAAAATCGTGAAGTTATATACAATAATGGGAGTCTCCGAAGAGTGTGCGACTAAGATAGATCTTCCACGTAAAGAGAGGCTTTTGTTTCAATTCCCTGCTATCAGTTCATCACTAATTACAGTGTAGGACCCACCGTCGCCGACACAGGATGTCAGGCTCCGTCAGTCGGCTTTGGTCTTGTGTTTATCCATGTTTCCCAACAAACGTGTTATGATGATGTGAAACATCTCAATGCAGCGCCCTTCCAAATTCGACCAAATTTACACTTACTCTTTGAAACCTGAAAATGTGTAAATAAATCAATATTCATCCCCAAGTCACAGAAAAAAAAAACTCCATCTCAATGACAAAACTAAACCGACCACTGCCGTTTAGTGGAAAAGCCGTTGTTTATTTTCAGCATCATATGAAACGCAAATGTTGGCCCTACGTCGTGGGTAATGGTTTATTTGTGAGTGAACAAGTAATGCATGTAATGACCACTGTACATTTCACGTATTATACAGTACAGCGGCACCCACCGCCAACTAGGCCAGAATTTAAGAATGGGTTGAACTATACCCCTGCTCTTCCCAAATGCCTTCACGGTGGGCAGAGAGATAATTTTACATTTACTGCAGAGGAGCACGCTAGTACAAGGAAACATTTTCATAGGCATTATATGTGAAAACATATTTTCTCAAATTCTAGGAGATTCGACGTGTTTTATTAGTACTAAGAACATACGTACACTTGTGTGTGGCGGTTAGACTCGGCCGGAAAATTTTCTGCACTTGATCGAATCAACGCTGACGTTGCCATTGTACAAGAGTGATGTCCGTTGCCTTGACTTCTTGCGGTGGTAGTGATCTGTCTCTAAATAACTGGGCAGCGTAATTTCCTTAAACAGATGTTTGAAACAAAACAGGGGAGAAAAAAAAACAGTAACTCCTGCCGAGAATATTGAAGGCCAGTGGTTCAGGAACACAGTGCGGTGGTAACGTAACGTAGACAAGATCAGTATTCCTCAAGCTGTACTCGTTTGCATCTGAAACAGGAAACGGCTGCAACCTTGGTGAGTTCTAACTTCTCAACTCCTACTCTCTCTCCTCTTTGTGTTTTGTTTTCACGTTTCTGTTATTTTTATTTTATCTCATTTTTTATTATTTTCTTCTTATTTTTCTTGTCCGTTCTCATCATGCAAGTATGCAATTACCTGCTGACTCAAGGTTAAGCTGAGGATGTTTATGGGCTAGTGTAATACAACTACCCAGCCAGACTCATTTGTAGAAAGGCTGTACGGTCCGTGCTTCAGTAATTCACGAATTTTACAATGAATTGGGTGCCTGCATTGTACTTACAGCGGGAAAGTCAATCATAAGTGTTAATCAAATTCCAAGATAGATACGATTTTTAATTTTCATCTACAGAACGGATCTCGTTTCACTCGGTTCATCTGCCACATAGGCTTCAAGCTGCCTTCTAAAGAGCAAGAACATGAAAGCTGTAAGTACTGTTATTTTTCAAACCCCGAAAATGCTGAGCGTTTATTTTAGCCACGTTCGATGCAAGAATGTCAACAGCATTGCCAGTAACAGATTCGGGAAACATTCTTTTTTACGGGCGGACTGCTGGTCGTGGAGTACAGTTGCACTGTTGTCGATGGTTCCGTCCGCGATAAATACGCTACATATATAACGTACAGGTGCGTGCCATACTATGTCACTGTCGACCTATGGCCGTCCTACCGGTGACGCTGGAATACAACAGACTCCTTATCCTCAAGTACAGGGTTTGAATCTTCTCAGAGTGTATAAAAATACAGTAATTTGATAAGGTTATTAGCTGTTTAAAAATTCGTATGTTTAAACATTTAGCCAGCCAAGAGGTAAAACTGCTTATGTAGTTACATTCCGATCAACAGAATTAGTTCCAAAGCATTTGGCCTCAGGGATAAAATATGACAATGGATTCGAAATGGTGATGAAACCAACAAATGCATATAAACGTTTAAGAATACATTATTATACCATATACATAGTACGCATGTAATATACTTTTAAAAAATGTATATGCATTTATTGGTTTCATGACCATAAGGAATCACCTTAATGCATAGTCATGGATAATTTAAACCTGGCAATGAAGTTTGAAATTCATTTTTCCTTCTTGCCCGAATCTGTAGTTACGCTATATGCCAAATACTCTGAGCCCTGTAACTGTTCACTACTGCAATGAATGAACAGTTATGACGCGGGATTTGTTAATTATTTTGGTTCCTAGCACCCAAACCCTACAAGTTACTACACGCACCATCGGTTCAACGTTAAAAAAAATATGTTCCCATCAGGGTGAATTTATTCGTTTAGAATGGTTCTTAGAACGAGTGAAAACTGATGCGGACAACAGAAACGTCTTGGTTTTTGTAACACAGGAGTGTGCTGACTGCGCAGTACGAACGGACTCTGCGTAAATATGTTTCCGGTTCATCTCAGTTTTGATCCAGTTAGAGCCTGGTAATTATTATTACCTACCACGAATTTTAACGTTCCGTAATTTACATTTTGCCCACAGAGTGAATTCCTGTCTTTTGTGCTGATGTTAGGAAAAAAAGCGATCAATTCCCAATATTGCACTGACTGACTGACTACTGTGCGGTAGGAACTGAACCTTTAAATGTAATTCAGGTTCATTTCCTCTTTACAGGGTTAAGGGGTTAATGTCTCTGTTAATTTTCTCTGCCCGTTGTAAACAAGGCGAGTGGCGCGTGTCAGCACTGGTGTTTTTGCTTCAAAACGGTAAGTGGAAGCGTGACGATTTTAATGCGTTGTGTATGCAAGGAGGAACGAACATCTTAAAGAAAGAGTACTTGCGCCTAAAATATCAGTCATCGTAGAGCAATGACAAACTAAATAAGTACAAAGAACATTGGAGAAAACAGGGAAAGGTCTCTTTATTAAATAAGCTGTCTTCTTGTGTACTTGGGCCTGTTAAGGAGTCTGCTTCCAAACCTATTGCCCGTGTTCATTCCCGTTCCAACAACGTACCAATCTGAACATCTTGTTTAACCTTTAGACGTCTGACGTCAACTTTACTTGACGTACCGCACCGCTAACCTCCAAAGTTGCATTTTATATATTTATTCAACAAATATAGGTACCGAATATTTTAAACATGGTATATACTGTCCGTTTTTTTCTATTCAAAATGCAGTTTGTTTCATAATTCTAACTTATTTGGTTCATGTGTTATTCACACTTTATATACAGAATGTGCTAAAATTAAAAAAAAAATAATTTCGGCGCCAAAAGGTTAATAATGGTAAGGATTTGGACTCATAAAAATATACACGTACGGAGAGAGTACAGTTTTTAAAAATTCCCCGAATCACATCTTTTCTAACTACAACACAACTGCCTGTACACATGTAGCCAGGCTTTGTTCATGAGTATACATCACATATGGAACAGGCAACTTAAGGGGAAAAAATGTTTTTGTACGGAGAACTGCGGTATGTAGTTCATAAGACCCACCGTTTGTAGGCTGAAGAGTTGGTACCATCTTTTACTGTTAATCGTGGAACTAAACGCTGGCGTGGTGAGCTTCAGGATTCCGCACGATAGACAACACTAATAAGATGTGTTAGAACTGATCTGTAATTTAGTTCGTAAAAGAGCGTGACGCAGCCTCGAAAGTGGTGTCACCTTTCTAAACGAACGCGTAACGTTCCAGTTGCCACATTGTAGCCAAGTGACATAAATATGTCACTGGTCTCCAGCGGCTTGACTGTAGTAGGCTTTACATATTTCGGTATAATGTTAATAAAAATCCAACCAGATGCAACAGTATGCAGATATTTACTTACTGCAAAGTCACTCTACATGTTTCGGGTGTCGCAGCACCCA
>Ga0123352_10016680_pt1 | contig 11704 bp, 6 predicted proteins | sample TergutLab28metaG_FD_89700 | JGI IMG/M metagenome (GOLD analysis project Ga0123352, IMG submission 89700) | Labiotermes labralis P1 segment gut microbial communities from Petit-Saut dam, French Guiana - Lab288 P1 | ecosystem: Host-associated > Arthropoda: Insects > Digestive system > Gut ...
ACTAGACAAAAAAAATCTTTTTTTGGAAAAAAAAAATATTTTTTTGTTGTGTGTTAGAGAGATGTCTGTACAGATATATATATATATATATATATATATATATATATATATATATATATACGTATAGATCATGAAAATGCGACGTGTCTTAACCCACACATTTCGTCAATCTGAGATTATCGCATTTCCAGACAGATGGGTTACAAACACACCTTCCGTCCAAATGTTTTATCCCCAAAATATTCGTTAGTCCTTGTATGTCGTAAGGATATAACGTGCTTGAAAGAAAGTCTATTGAGATCGGTCAAATATCTTCTGTCTCCTGTAAAACTGTGTAACTCTGGTTACCACATATTGCAGTTTCATGAACGATATGCCTGATCTTTAAATTTTAAATATGGAGGTGGATTTTTGGTGTTTAAATCTACAAATTTTTTCTGATATTAAACTCTTTACAAATTTGAACGATGTTGCGTTAAAAGTTACTTAAACAACGTAGTTAAAAAATGACAAAAAATTTGAAATTCCAAAAACATAGTTGATATTAAACCGTTCAAGGTAATTTAGATATCAACTGTCATTACATTTTTACGTTATACCTCAAGCCCAAATTTCTTTCGTCAGGCCTGGCAGAAAAGGTGACTATATTGGTTCTGTTGGAGAATCTGTGAAGTCTGTCATTTTCTGAGACGGATTTTGGAAGCTGACATTTCTACCCTGATCACTGGTGACGTAATAATTTCTTCCGAAACGCCGGCCACTTCTGCTAAAGAGCACTGCAATAAATATTTTTTATCTTTTAATATTCTCCACTTTCTGGCAACAAACATGTAAAAGTTTATTATATCATGTCTGGATTAAGCTCGTCAGGAGTCATTCCTCTCCTGACATCTGTTGACATATATTTTTTTCAAAGCGCCGGATCCAACAGCCAGCTACAATTGTCCCATCCCTGATTTACGTGATGTTCTAAATAAGCAAACGAAACCCCCACAGATATTTAGACTTTTTATGGTTCATATTTGTCATTAACTTGACCAAATTTTCAAAGTATTTGTATCTCATTAGAACCGGCTCTGAAACTTCCATCTTGGTGGGCTCTTTTAAAAAGACAACGAGTCACATTAAATGTTTATTTTATTACAGCTCCTACTCGTTAATTTGAAGCTTTACAGATAATTAAGGTCTCTCAGCACTTCATTATATTTCAGCAGACTAATCTTTTATCTACTCTTTTCTTGGTGGTCACTTAAAAGGAGAACAAACTGTGAATGTAATGGCATTACGTTTACCGATGTCAATGTCTTGTTGAACAAAGCTCAGAGAAATATGAAACCCACAAACGTGGTAAGATTTTACACTCCGTTGTAACGCTAACTAATCCCATCAAATAATGGTACAAGTATACTAAGTCAGAAATTAATTCGTTGTTTTATAATTATCGATGACAAAGATATTAAGTTTCTCATACTGAATATTTGAATTGTTTATGGGGAGTCTTAAATGTTATAAGTATTTCTTTTAGTCTGAAATTTCTGTGAGATTGGAATTACAGTTGACGGATATCGCTTGTATATTTAGTAACAAAAATAATCTACTTTCTTGTACTGGTTGATAGAAATGCCAAGAATGATACTGACCAAGTGGAAGAAGACGACTTGGAAGATCTTCGAAGGGACTATTAGACGTGGCCGAAATAAGCCTATCAAGACCTAACTCGTGACGGATGATGATGACGATGAAATGGTCTACATTCTGTACTAAGATAAACTCTAATAGAACAGGGTCCACTTAGTTTGAGTACTACCTTAAGAAAAGAAAACGTTTCTAAACATCCGTGACTGTTGTGCTCTTCGATAATTATTTACTTCATGTTGAATTTAATTTATTTCTAGCCTGACTTGCGATAGGTCCACAGCCTCTTCCAAAGTTACTGCTCCATTAAGTGTGATCTAGTGCCTCCTCTTTCACGTTCCAGTATTTGTCTTTTCTTCAAGGTCATCCAGTAACTGCTCACGTCTTCTCTGTCGTCTTCTCGTCACTTATCGCCCTTCCTCTATATTTTCTTCAATAACGTGTTTTAGAAGGCAGTTCCTACGCAAACTATGACGAATCCGGGTAACCTGCTCTAATTTTATTGTATGTCAGATGCTCCTTTTTTCGTTTACTCCTTGTAATAATTCTTCAGTTTTCACGCTATCGGTCCAACTGATCTTCTCCACCCCTCTCCAGCACTACGTTTCGAAACTTTCTGATCTGCTTTTTCCGAAGTGTCTAAGTTCAACATCATACACAGATACGCTCCAACTGTAGCTTTTACTGGTTTCTTCCATCAATTTAAGTAAAAATTGCTCGTAAAACAGATATTTTTTTCTTGTTAAATGCTGCTTTTGGCGTATAAATCCCGGATTTAATTTTACTTGTACGTTTTGCACAATTTATTTTCTCGATACTCAGATAGCTGAAATATTCCACATTTCTTACTTGCATTTTTCTATCATCTTTGTTCCTCTAATGACGAACACAAATTACCATAAGGAGCTGGGTTAGCGTAATTGGTATAGTAAGTAGGCCACAGACTGGACGATCCGAGTTTCGTATTCCAGCAGGTGCAAGAGATTATTATCTTCTCCAAAATTTCCGACGCATTCTGCGACCCGTCCAGGCTCCCTTTCTAGGGGTATCAGGGATTTATCCCTGGGAATATGTGGCCGGTGCGTGAAGTTGAGCACTCCTCCATCTAGTGTAAAGGTTAAAATTTGGTGGAACTGTACCTCCACTCCCCATATGCACCTTCACGGCTCGGACACAACGATATTACTGTAAACCTTTCACGGAGAACCTTGATTAATGTGTTGCTTGTAACTTATCGGTAGCATACAGAAGATCCGTCCTTACCGGATTTGTCCCGGTGTATTTGCTGCTATTAAAATTTAAAAACTGGTCTCGTCTACCGGACAGAAACTCTTATAATGCATTGGGTGTTCAGAATAAGAACAAAGGAAATGCCAGTGCCAAATACTGAGACAGTGACCTGTTAGGTTATGATAACTTGTAGTTTAGTTACGGATGAAAATGTTGCTACAATTTACAGTGTACTTAAGGCAGGAAGTTCTGTCACGACCTTGGTAACCACACGCTAAAGTACAGAGTGTCACAACGCAGGAAAATAAAGACTTAATTTCACAGAACGTAAAGCATTAAAATATAAAAGATGAAAAAAATAGGCTTATTTATTTTGTAATATTCAGGTTTTATTAGCTGTTTGAGATACCAACTGTTGCGTAAGTGAGGCTCTATAAACTCACTGAAAATCCAAATAGGACAGGAACTGTTGTGTAAGTCCCTGATAAAAAAGCTTATGAACTTCGGAAGCTGGAAAGAAAGGCAGACTGCAAAATTTTGCATTAACAATAAATTCGTGATCTTTACTGTTCACCTAGTGTTAGATCCATTATAAATACATACAAAATATTAGTCCGAATATCTGAAATTAAATCTAATCATGATTGGAAGGACATCGTTAAAATAAGTGAGAAATAATGTGTATGGACTTGATTTGTCTGGCTCATGACAGTAGCGATCTGTTGTGAATGAGGTGATGTACCATTAAATTTCGTATAAGACAGTGAATTTCTTGACTAATTAGTCAGCTGTTACCTGCTCAAGAAGGAAATATCCCCCCTTCCCAAGGCGAAACTCTTCTTTTGAGTTATGTAAAGCTGGTCATTTTTTTTGGAGAAGGTGACCTCAAGACCTTCCATAACCGTTCTAATGTTATCGACTTCAAGAAAACCTGTAATTCCTTTTAAGGAAGGAGTTCGGTAATTGTAACATTTTGAAAGGGAAAAATGATAAACCTACTATTTTGTGTAAGTACAACTTGACATAGTTAGAGTAGTGGGTCAGATGTCACTGTAAATGTTGACAATAATGACCAGGAAATGTCCTGAAGAACATTGCTTGCTCAAGGAGGAAGAATTCAGTTGAACCAACTATTTGCGTATTTCTTATGGTAGGGTAACATAAACAGCATTTGTTTAATCTAAATGGAGGTGTCGTGTGTGCAGGTTGGAGGACTGGAATTTTGCTGGACTGAAGCCAAGAGTAGAAGTTAAGGAACAGTGGTTAAGAAGAGAGTGTACGTCTCAAACACTTTATTATCCAACAGATGCACCAATATATAATTCGTAGATACAATTAAAATTATAAAAAATATTTTAAAAGGGCTCCAACATGTTTCGGGTCACAAGGGATCCATCATCAGGGAGCCTTGCACAGTACTTGGCTAAAAATTACAAGAATGGTTCTATCGTGTCCGTTGACATGGACGTAGTCGGTGTTATGGCATCATAATCTGATTGTAATTAGATATAATTAAGGGCAGTCTGTTTTTTATCTCTTTCTGAAACAGACTGCCCTCAAATTTATTTAATTACTGTCAGATTATGATGCCATAACACCGACCTTGTCCATGTCAACGGACACGATCGAATTATTCTTGTAATTTTTAGCCAAGTACTGTACAAGTCTCCCTGATGATGGATCCTCTGTGATCCGAAAAATGTCGGAGCACTTTTAAAATATTTTTATAACTATTATTGTATCTACGAATTTTATATTGGTGTATCATTTGGATAATAAAGAGTTTGAATGTCACTGATGCACGGTGCAAACATGAAGAGAGCGTGCGTCTGTTTATTTGTGGGTAACATTTATATTCATTTACTACAGAAGTAGTAACAGAAGGTAGGGGGAAAATACTTAATATGTATTTTGTACCAAATATAATTAGACAGAGCAGATTGAAAATGTTCAAGTTGACTGGCGCCATGCTGCACGTATGTAAGATACACTAAATGCATAAAAAATTTTGATTCGTAAAAATGAAGAAAGGGAACATTATAAAGACCTGGAAATACCTAAAAATTTGGCTTAAAGAAATAGTAATTAATGTGAAGAATGCATTTGTCTGTCTCCCGAAAAATCCACGCTAACGAATCAAATTTTTTCATAGGAGGTGGACAGATTATGGCCTCTCTGGGAAATATTACCTTCAAAAACAGGACTGTGCTCCATTGAAGCAAATCTAACGGACAATATAAACACTGGACTACACTTAGTGATGAGCACGTTATTACAAAAACTGTTCAAATGCAATTATAATTAAATTTCTTGGTCTGTGTAAGGTAGCCGTTTTGAAATAATGAGCCTTTTGTAGAAATTGTATGACTATCCCTTTAAGGTTAGTGTGAAGTAGTTAAATTCAGCAATAAGGAAATACCGGGCTCAAAAGACGTGTCTTTCAAAGCGATGTCGAATCTTCGAATTCTGTTGTCATAGAGGTTGTCGCATAGCCATTCCAAGTATTTAGGTGACACTGACTGTTGTTTTCCAGAAATGAAGGAAACTTATTCTTGTTCCTATCGCAATTTTTTTACGTGAACACTGATCTTTGTAATGTGACATCATCGTAAGGACAAAATATCTCAAATATCTTCCTCGTTATATGTAATTGGAAAGTTTACAAATATGTGTCCAATTAGCTTCAAATTTCGGGCCCTTACATAATTTGCTTTATGTGTAAATAACAATTTGCTTACTTGTTTATAGATGGACTCAAATATCTCTCCAACAGTAGAGGAAATCACAAGTGCACGAGAACTTCATTTGCACGCGTAAATTGATCCATTTTCTTCATTCGTGCAACAACAAGGCACGGTATTGAACCCACGATGACTAGCTAGTACACAAAGTTGAAATTTTAAACCCAACAAATTTCAAACACTCATATCAAGTGTACAAAATACTACCGGTTCTTTTGGACGGGATGAAGAAGAGGCGTCGTTTTCATCTAAATTTACTAATCAAGACTGATATCATGAATCTGCTGGATGCAGATATTCTGGGAAAAACGTTACTGAAATATTGGAGGAAATTCGTGCCTCCCTGATGATGGGGGCAGAATGCTCCTCCGAAACCTTGGTAAGTTTCTATTAAAGTACACGGCGTCACATACAGAATAAATAATGATTTGTTATTATTATTATTATTAACAATTTCCTTAGCTTATATTCTTTGGTTGTAATTACTAAGAGTGATGAGATCACAAATGGCGAGATAGTTTTGAAGCAGCAATGTAGAAAAATTTTTTAAAAATCTGGTACCCTAAACCCAACCCAGCGGAGTACCTTGGTCTTTAGTGGAATACACTGCAATCCGTGTTGTTGTAATAGACGGTGAATGTGTAATTTGGGTTCAGCTGGATAGGGTATGGTGTTATGATGGGCTGTAGTTATGTTGTGATGAAAGTAAAAATTCCATAAAATCATAAATAATTTTATCACGTGAGTAGAGGAAGGCCTGCACCATGCAGTCACTTCTGTTCGTTAATTAATTAGTTAATTAATTTTCTGGAAATAGTGTTAAAGATAGTTAAACCAGCCTCACAGCGCAGATATTCTGCACTGAATAATTTGGATTTCGCTCTGATCCAAAACGACACAATAGGCGAGCGTTATATTTCTCTGAGCCTGGTGCAGTTTGTATCTGCTTGTTTTTCCTGCATCCCATTCCGATATTTCCGCGAACGATGGGGCTTTTCCAGGAATAGCGCATTATAATGTGGAAGGAAATTGGCTTGACAGGAACAGTAAATGGAATATGGTCACTGCAGCAATGTTGTCGGACCCTGGAGGTAATGTACGTGTAGCTGGTTCCAAAAGGAGAATAAATTATACATTAATATTACTTGCCTGTCTTGGTGAACAAATATGTATTGAGAGGTTTAGGACAGTGTAAACGCAGTCTGTTATGTAATAAGAATTTGTTTGGGTAGCTTGTTATTGTTGGGACAGTGAATTCTATTTGTGTGGTATGACATCTGACAAAAAGAGCTAAGGAACGAACACAGAAGTATGACAAAGAACACTGCTGGAAAGCGTTACTTCGAAGATCGAGAAGAAGAAGAAGAAGAGGAAGAGGAAGAGGAGGAAGAAGAAGAAGAAGAAGGAGAAGGAGAAGAAGAAGGGGGAAAACAACAAGATGAAAGTTAGTGAAGTCGGTTTTAATTGTCGAAGTTAGATGGAACTAACCAAATCGTATCGAAGGGCGATTTTTAATAACTGTGTCTAGTGCTAAGTTTTTGTTGAAAGGATGTTTGTTTAGTTCGTGCTTGTAAACTAGGGTAATAAATTATTTCCAGTAGATTTCCTTATCGATAAATCTGACTGGCGATCATTTTAAAATGTCCTAAAATATTCATTTGTCAAAAGCTTAGCTGACATGAATACATGTCTGTTGGATTCTTGTGGACTAGGAAGATCAGAAGAAAAAGCTCTCTGAAACACATCCTGTATCATGTAGTACTACCGGGCTGACAATCTGCCCATTGACGTATCTTTACACCCCTATCAGCCAGGACTCCTAACTAGATCTACTGGGTGTACAGAATGTCCCAAAAAAAATACACTTTCAAAATGGTACTGAAAACAAATGCAGCGTGCTTACAAATTCACATTTTCGTCAGTCAATAGTGGTACACTTTTTTTTTATTTCGTGTGAACCGGGTCTTAGTTTTTGCGCACTCTTGCCTCCAGATGCCACCAATTTTGAAAATGAATAACCTATAACAATTTTCATGTATATTTTCATCATGTATTTTTACAATATATCTCTTACATTACAACCCAGATTTATTATCATATTTTAAGAGACTGAAGAATTGCGGAATAATTACTCCTCTCTGCTAAGGTACAGATCTATACAACACATGATGTCTTAAAAACACCGAATGCCCTTTTCTTACTCTACAGGGTATGTTTTAATTGTTTATTTTTCGTAATCATATCATGATATTTTGTCACCTGTAGGCCTACTTATTTGTTTTTGGTGGACAATGTACGTAATAGTCTCGATTGTATTCGTATTGTACTAAACGGTGTTTCTGAATTGGGCCGATAGGTAGAAATGTATTGGAGAATAAATAAATAATTATATATTCGTATAAACTGCGTACTTTTATTATAATTTTTGATTGCATTACTTATTTTAATATTGCTTTTGTTCCCTTTATTCTGATAGTGGTTTAAGTTGAGAATACAAACTGAGGTTGAATAGGGACCTGTTCAGACGTTGGTTATACTATTATTTATTTATTTATTTATTTACTGTTTGTTTAACTGTGCATCATTAACAAATACTAATAACGTCGAATACTGTGATGACTAAGTGATAAGAAACTGTAGAAGAAGTAGAGAGAACGGCCATTGTCTGGCAGCTACCTGGTAATGCTGAGAAACGCCACGAAACACTGAGTGTAACTTATCTTAAAAACCAGAGTATGAAGCTGATACATCACAAATAAGAGAAAGGCAATTACTTAATTTCAGTGCAGCATTTATAAATTTGGGAATAAATATCGATTGCACGTTAATTGTAACGTGATTTAAAATCGACTTCTACTTGCGACCTGCCGCCATGAATATCGTGAATACAGTGACAAGTTGCGTTTTCTCTGCACTTTGTGTAATGATACATTCACCAGAACGTCGTCTCTGGCTAAAGATTATGTGAAAAGAGAATGGTGTTGACATTAGGAAATGGGAACCTGTATGCTGCTCTTTATGTGTCCCGTCAGTTTTTTCTTGACAAATGCCATTCTTCTCGTATTGACCTTGCTATCTGTACATGTATAATTTATACAGTCGTGTTAAAAATACCGAGTTTGGATATGTTAAGATGTTTGCTGACGTTTGTGTAATAACCGAATCGGAGACGTATTGAATGACTTCTCTGAACACCAGGTCGGAATTTGTCGGGTCTCTGAATCTTGATATTAAACCTTACAAGTTCATGATACTTCGACACACGAAGGAGAAAATATTCAGTGCAGTGACATTGGATTTAATTTGTTGCATATCCAACCCGACTCCCTGCAAATCCTTGAATCTTCGATTTACATTCTTGGAGAGCATCAAGTTCATAGACCTAACAGTGTCTGGAAATTTATATATTTCTTGGGACACCTTTCAAACTGCAACGATTGACGGGGAATACGGCATGTGCTCATGATAAATTTCCAGTGATATCAACATGCATTGCAGAGAAGTGGAGACTAAAACAGCCAGACGAATGAATAATAGTGTCTCGACCAGACAATGTGTCATATGATTCCATTATTAACTGGAAACTAGATATGAAAATGTCTTGACTCTTATTTTTTTTTATAGCGAACTGTGTTGAAACTGAAGTTATATTTACGGGTCGAATAATCACTTCCTTTTTGGAAATTCTGCAACTGAACTACTTTTGTCTTTGTGCCCGTCTTTTCTCAGGAATTCAAACACAGTAATGTAGTGCAATTTTTATGACAATCTTTATGAACTTGCCATTATTAGAGACCCCTCTGTCTCGTAGCCTCTCAGCTGTGTCACGCGTATCCAGTGTCCTGTGTTTATGCGAGTTAATCTGAGGCTTATTTGACAACTCCTGCAGTAGTTCAGTCTACTTTGTGTCAGGGCTGTTGTGAGCACAATGACGAACTCTAGGTTCTATTAACAGGCGGGGCAGGTTTTGCGTAGCTATGTGACTCGCAGTGTTTGAAAAAACAAATAGCTCCTTATGGTTACAGTCGAGCTCGGTTATAACGTCATATTGTGTCGTTATAAACGACTGTCTTTTTTAACTAAGAAGTAGAATGTTATGGTTAACAGTGAGGAATTAAATTGGGAGCACAGAATACCTTTACATGGGAAGTAAAAGTATTTGATGCATTGTCAGATTTACATGGCACATAAATGTTTTTGATGCATTGTTGGATTTGCGTGGCACATAAATGTGTTTGATACACTTCAAGAATTATTTGACAAGTACGTGCATTTGATGCGCTGCCAAATTTTCTTACAAAAACGAAAAAATCTGAAAACCAAAAGCAGGAAATAAATACGAACTTTTGCCCCGTACCATACAGCCCTGAAAAGACTCATCTTTGTCTATTTTTGTAATTTATAAAAAAATTTGTTCCTACTGTTGTTGTGTTACAAATTTTGTTGTGTGTTACGGTGTATTATTTACATGAAATACGTTGTTCAGAAACTGAAACAAGAAGTACCACGAAACTCAAATCCACTCTTGTCATTACACATCATGGTACCATATTCACTTATAAAATTTTGCCATTTATGGAACTCAATCTCAAGAGATTCGACGTCCAGGGTACAGCATAAGGAGGGATATTAAAAACATTGTTCAATCCTACACACCCATACAATTAATAAAATTAATGCATACAGTGTTAATCACTTATCCATTTATTGAACACGATTTAAATTATGTACCTTCGTGTCACTCTTCTGGAAGACCTGAGGAGACCCAAAAAGATCTTCGGTGAAAATATGGATTTTCCCGCTAGGATTCAAACCAGCAACCTCCTGAATACAAGTCAGAAGCAATACCACTTACGATAAGCTGCATAATGAATGCAGAACTGCCATAGAGTGCTATAAGTTTTTTTTTTTTTTAAGAATTTCGTTTTGCAGTTTTACCTAAAATATAAGCCTAGACTTATAAAAATGTCGTGGAGTAAAAGTTACCGGCGTTGAAGAATAAAAGACCAACTTGATGTCACTTGCTATTTTATTTCACTTCTTATGTACTCAACATGTTTCGGACATTAATATGTCCATCATCAGGAACTTGCGACTGTGTTGTTGAATTACCACATCGATCGATTTGTTCTCGGTTCGTTGTGTGTTGGAGATTTGGTGCGGCTGGGTTTGAGTGGTGTCCGTGTTGCAGTCTGAAACACATAAGATTTACCGACATTGTTAGGGGTGGAATCGTTACCTTTTTTTGCAATGAACCTTTGGCGCAATGTAGGTTGCGGTTTCGGTTCTCAACCCCGCAGACCCCCAATTCTTGATACGTTTACTTATCGTTGTTAGCTATCTGCGCAGAAAAACAGTTGGGATAGAAGTGCTCGCACTATTCACCATCTTCTTCATTTTATAGCCATACGTCAACCTCTGCAGTTCAAACAGCGTAGATAAATGAAATAAATCTGAAGCTGCTCTGTATTTTCCTAAATCCATCTGGTTATTTGTTAAAATATACACTGTTGGATGCCGTCTCCCTCACCAGGTACGATAACAAATATTTATATTAACTAAATTCTATCCTCGCACATTAGGCTTTATAATTTAATTTTTCCTGACGATGGAAGCAGAGCCAACTTCCGAAACGCGACCATAGATATGAAACATGTGTATCAGCTCAATAACACAATACTGCTGCCAACATTTACAATTAATTTGTGTCGCCCAGATATTTAACGAAATTTTTGCAATTTAATAAACTTTTATCATTATATCATAGAAAGTCATAATTATGAAATGCCAATTTTGGCACTAAAGAAATATTAAGGGTGCTTAAGATTTTTAAGCCTTCCATTTCCTAGACAATACTAAATAATTAACTAAATTCATGTCTTTCCTGACTTTGACATTAGCAGTCTTACGTTTGTTTTTTTGCAAGACTTATTTTCTTATAGTGAGAGGAACAAAATACTTACTTACTTACTTACTTACTTACTTACTTACTTACTTACTTACTTACTTACTCCACGGTGCAGAGTCCTTCTTGAGCAGCTAACTGGTTTGCAGCTAGTCAAGAAATTCCCCGCATTTCACGGAACCCGAAGGTTCAT
>Ga0123352_10016683_pt1 | contig 11703 bp, 10 predicted proteins | sample TergutLab28metaG_FD_89700 | JGI IMG/M metagenome (GOLD analysis project Ga0123352, IMG submission 89700) | Labiotermes labralis P1 segment gut microbial communities from Petit-Saut dam, French Guiana - Lab288 P1 | ecosystem: Host-associated > Arthropoda: Insects > Digestive system > Gut ...
CTCCTACCTAAGCCTCGGTCCTCCAAATGGCCTCCTTCCATCAGGTCTCTCCACAAAAACCCTATATGTACCTCTCTTGTCCCCCTGTACGTTCCACATGCCCCGCCCACCTCATTATTCTTAATTTGATCAGCCGAATAATATTAGGCTACAAATTAGGCGCCACCGTACAAAAATGAGTCGCCTGGGACTTGTGCACACCTGCAACTGTCTCATAAGGGTTATAAACCCCAGCATACATGTACTAGCTTGCAGCAGGGCATCAATATATGGTCAGACGATGTGAAGAAGTTAATCGCACTGATTGACAGAGAGGCGTAAGTGTACTGTGTCAAAGTGCGGAGGCAGCAGCCACTCAACTGGAAATGCCTGTGGCTGCGGGTACTTCATCCGTACCGCGCATCACCTCCAACAGATGCGGTCACTTTAAGCACATGCCGGCGTTTCGAAGAGTAGTTCTTATCCCACACGCAAGAACATGTTCCTTATGCAGGTGTCTGTTAACATATTCACTAAACCTATCAGTTCCGTGGTGTGTAATAAATCCTAAGGTTTAATTACGTCACATTCGTGTGCTTCACATTTGCTATCACAAGGTGAGGCACTGGGAACCGAGTGATGGCAGTATAAGCATTACATCCGGTGTAGAGGCAATGCCAGCACATAAACCACGAAGTTCGATTCATGGCGGTGAAATACTACGTACAGATAAAAGTCCTGCATGGAAAAAGGAAGCCTACTATGCTTCAAATGTTTCAATCTAACTACTGACACCACAGGAGCAAGTTAATAATTAAACTAGTTAATAATTCATTTCTGTGCACTCTCGCTTGGTATTCGGTATAGCCTGGATTCTAATATGATTACCAGCTATCCTGACCGAGGTTATTCGTGATTAATGAATAGGTTCACCGTCAAATATCTATATTTATATTATATTATATTATACTACATTATATTATATTATCTATCAATAATATGTTAACAATGAGATAAATGTTTCGGCTCAGCCATCACCACGCTTTATATAAAAATATAAAAGGAAGGAACGTATGTTACAACTACGTATGTGTATTCATTGTGCGATCTCGGTTGATTCACCAACGCTAATTGCATTTCGACTGTTGTTTGTTGTAGCTAAAACATTTTTATTTATTAATTGTACCAGTAAGCTATGAGACATTAAAAACAAAATAATAATTTTAAAATAGTAATGCACAGAAATATTAAACTGTTCTACGATGCTATTCTGTAACTGTCCAGGTTATTCGTGATTTTATTCTGTCTACCCACACAAACGACGGGACAATACGTCACACTGAGCCACGACCACTTACAGTCACATCCTTTCAATTACCTAGTCAGTTATCACACTACCATTCGACGATACTGACCTGAGCTACTGACAATTGTGTTACGTAAATCAATAAATAAATACATAAAACTTCCGCGCACCGTTGTCATTGGTCATTATCAGACTTGATCAAATAAATTTCAGCTCTGGCAATAAAATATGAAAACAAACATAACAGATTTATATTGTGCTCTTGGACAGGGGTGCACACATTTTCCACAAATCTAGAAGCCACCTCAAAATTACAAGCGCCAGGAGGGTGACATGATGCAAATTTCATACTGAGGACCAACACATATTGGGCACCACTGTGCAACATCTAGTCGCCATGGCGACCGTGCACCCGAGATTATTGTACTCCTGTAGTATGGGTTAGGACACCGTGAATTCTGGCAGGTTGATCACCAACATTTCCAAGGATGTACTTCTCCATTTTTTTCTGTACGAAACTAGACAAGACTATTATAGTGTCAGAACGCAGAAGATAATAGTATGGCTGTATACAGATGGACGGGAAAGACTACCGCCATCTCTGCCTGCTTTCAATTCGATAACGTTGTAGGAACAACAGACAATACTGTTCGCTGCCTGTGTTTATTTAACTTGGTTTGTAACAGCTTCACGGGAGTCTGCCACAGAACTGAAACACTTGCTAACTTGAGCGCACCGCACAGTTCCGTATCTCCAGTTATACCTACAACGTTCAATGTCGTAGGCCTAGACGGAAATGAAGAGGGAGTGAAAGTGGCTGCGTATGATACAGGAGCTGCGGGCAAGCCGAGAATTGTCGGATCCTTTATAACTGAGTTTCCGTTCCGCTTTGCCATCGAGCGGACGTGCATCAGAGTCCAGAGATTTTCAATAAGAAAAGTGTATCTTCATTCAATTTAATTTTGCAACCAAAGGAAAGAGTGTGCTTCATCTGCTTAATTACCAAGGGCCCTGGCTCCATCTGCACAGACAATTTCGACACTCTCTTTCGGTGTTAGGAACTTGCCGCAAATTAGCCGCCACGGGTTTTAAAATAGAAAAAGCAGGAAGCATAAATAACCTAGCATCTGCATATGTTTGCAGTACTAAATGAGCCGAAATTACTGACTCATATATCTCGTATAGTGCAGAGGATATCTGCGTGGTTGCCGGTTTGCATCTACATATAATTATACAGGGTTATTCAAAATAAATGTCGGGGTTTTAACAACTTGTCATACACAATACACTTGTTATAGGAGTATATGTGGTTTTTTCATTTCATAGAACAACACTCCAAGTTTATGTTACATACCTTACAGGTGCCCTATATGTGCACCCTTTGTGATTCTACAAACATCAACACGATAACCGAGTTCGTTCCAGACTGTTTGTAGCATGTCAGCGATGATGGCTTCAATGGCGGTTCTGATTCATACCTTCAGTTCCGGGATACACACGCACCCTGTTTCTCGAAACTGTGCACACCACCTTTGAATGGAGTTGTCAGATGGTGGTTGTTTCCCGAATTTGGTGCGGAACTGCCTCTGGACAATTGTACCCCGACAATCATTTTGAATAACCCTGTACATAAAGCTTCTGTGTTGTCATGCTTCTCCTTAGACCTGTCACCGACTCAGCAAAGTTTTCCCGCATCCGTCCATATCTCATGTTAATGTAAATCCACTGGCTAAAAATTCCATGGCGAAGGGGTCTTCTTCAGCAGCCAAAACTCAGCATTCCAGTCATTCCCCGCTGTTAAGAAACGCCGAGTGCATTACCGAGTTCGCAAGATCCCGCCAGTGTATCCTATCTTAATCAATTACACACCCTCACACCCTATCGTCTTAACCCTTTAAACGCCGGATTAAATCCCATCCGCCATTTGCTGGCATTACTAGGAGCTCACCATATTCTCTATGTTGGCAGGATAAGGGTTACAATCCATTTTGATATTACATCCAAATCTACGTTCTGGTTTACCAAGTAGCCTCTCGTCTTCCAGGTTTATGACTATGCTACATGCCCCGCCCATCTTATCCTGCATAACTTTGTTACTCTAATAATAATCATGCTTAGGATTATGTGTATTATACGTATTGCATATGTAAAATTCATCCAATCCTAAGTCTAATAATAATGTTTGATAAAGAATACAAACTTTTAAATTCTTCTTTACACTGTTCTTCACCACCTTCCAACTACATTCTTCCTACGTTCCTCAAAACACCCCAACGCCCCCTTTCTACCTCACCTCGTATTTCCTGAATATGACAGGCGACGGTCCATTAACACACAATTCAACCGGGAAAATTCAATCACTTAAACATGATCTCTACATTTCTAGACAATATCCAGGGAGACAAAGGTTCTCAACTGAATTACAACAAGCATTCCTTTAATTAACCTGCTGTTAAGCCCTTCATGAATAATATCAATCTACGAAGGAGGAAAGTCACTTGAACAACCTATCGAATTGTGTTTCGCTGTAAAGGGAAGAAGACTGGCGTCACAATAATTCAAATGATATTGATTAAACTGCTTAAGTCTACAGCAGTACAACAGAGTTGACGTTTAATCAGGTCACTATTTGGATAAGGGAAATAAGAAAGCAGCAAGGACATATTTTAAACAAATACAGGCAAATCATATCGTATTCTACAAGAAATGTAGTTAAAGATGTTTCTATTCGATGGGTTTATCGACCTGGGAAGGACTAAGTGATGATGGAGATAAAAATAAAAACTCGAAGAACCTAAATACAGTCAGTGAAGTACTGAATAATAGAACAAAGCCAGAAAAGGAAAAACTACACGACAGTCATCAGAAATATAATACAAAATAATACAATGAATGTCACAGAACATGAAGTAATAGCAGATTACAAAACGCGGCATTCTGTAGTTAGGAGACGGCGAAGAAAAGTTAACATAGCGTAACGAAAATGTTTTTTTTTTTACTCAAGGACTGATTTAACAGGAAATGCAATACGAAGACTTCAGTACATTATGTCTTGCGATTAGTCCTGTGCATAAGCAAACCTCACCGAAAGATATAACTGTCAAGCCAAGGAGTACTAAATTTAGCATTCCTTGCATGATACTGAATCACATACAAACTCTATTCTCAAGCACTTTCAATCAATGTTCCGGTACCAGAATCTGAATTCATAAAGCCATTAATACAAGAAGAATCTTTTGTCTTCCAATTTGCCATTCAAAAATTTAAATGTTAAGATTTAGAGAACTATAATTGTGCCTGTTGTTTTGTATGGGTGTGAAACATGGTCGCTCACACTGAGGGAGGAATGTTGGCTGGGAGTGTTAGAGAATAGGGTGTTGAGGAGGATATTTGGGCCTAAGAGGGGCAAGGTAACAAGGGAGTGGAGGAAACTATATAATGAGGAGCTTAATGATTTGTAATCCACCCCCAATAATGTTCGGGTGATCAAACCGAAAAGAATGAGGTGGGCGGGGAATGTAGCACGTATGGGAGACAGGAGAGGCGTCTACAGGGTTTTGGTGGGGAAACCTGAGCGAAAAGAGACCACTTGGAAGACCCATGCGTAGACGGGAGGTTAATATTAAGATATATATTCAGGAAGAGGGATGTGGGGGCATGCATTGGATCTAGCTTGCTCATGATATGGACAGGTGGCGCGCACGTGTGAATGCGGTATTGAAACTTCGGGTTCCATAAAATGCAAGGAATTTCTTGACTGTCTGAGAACCGGTTAGCTCTCCAAGAATGACTCTGCTCTATGGCGTAAGTAAGTAAGTAATTATGTAAGTAATAGAAGCATGAGATTCCAACAGGAACATTACGCCCAATTCCGTATTTCACACAATTCTAGTTCCACATATCTATCAGCACCAACACTGCAGTTCCACATATCTATGAGCACCAACACTGCAGTTCCACATATCTATCAGCACCAACACTGCAGTTCCACATATCTATCAGTACCAACACTGCGGTTCCACATATCTATCAGTGCCAACACTGCAGTTCCACATATCTATCAGTACGAACACTGCAGTTCCACATATCTATCAGTACCAACACTGCAGTTCCACATATCTATCAGTGCCAACACTGCAGTTCCACATATCTATCAGTACCAACACTGCAGTTCCACATATCTATCAGTACCAACACTCCAGTTCCACATATCTATCAGTAACAACACTGCAGTCCCACATATCTATCAGTACCAACACTGCAGTTCCACATATCTATCAGTACCAACACTGCAGTTCCACATATCTATCAGTAACAACACTGCAGTTCCACATATCTATCAGTATCAACACTGCAGTTCCACATATCTATCAGTAACAACACTGCAGTCCCACATATCTATCAGTACCAACACTGCAGTTCCACTTAATTTTACTCCATTCTTGTGAAGAACTTAACGCTCCAGTAACAATTCCCTGTAACTCAAATTCGTCACACATAACCTCATATATAGGCCAAGTCTTCATATTTGCAGTACTTAACTCATTTCCTAACAACAGATAAGAAACTACTTTAAACCAGACGATTTTGACAACATAAATAAGAAATGAAAGTCAAGCAGACCTGCAATAACATTAATAAGCATCAAAAAGCGTTGGTGTTCAGTTTTTTATCTCCCTTCATAACTTTCACGATAACAGATACAAAGGGGCACACGTTTCAAAACTTGGATTTACCGTAAATCGAGACGCTAGGCGCCTGTGCATGAGCAACAGCGACACCGGTGCAAGTGATCAGAGTAAAGATTGTGTTAATTGCCTTCTGTCACGACTAACTCAACTGTAGTTAATAAGGAAATTTAGACAGTTCTTGGGAATTAGGTTGAGGTAGATTTCGAGTGCTGTGCACGCGATAAGCACTCCACAACAGTGCCGTACTATACCATTAATTTATGGATCGTTAAATTTTAATTTCCAGGAAAGGGGGGCTTCTTCATTTACACTGAGATCGCTTCAGGCTGCTCCTAACACCGACCCATGATTGATACACCACCTTGCTGCAGCTACGTTAAGGAGATTATTCTGAACGAGTTGCAACAGCAAAGAAAATACTGACTAGGTTACCGTCTTACACAGGGTGCTGCACTTCAATACAGGTAAGTGGACAAATTTACAGAATCACTGTTGGCGTGATACACTTCTTAGTTACGTTCTAATGCCAGGCATGTTAGCAGCAGGCGCCACACTGGTCGACGTGCTTCAGCATTCCAGGTATTAGTCTCACAAATTGGTTTCTTGTTATCAGCCCACAGCAGCCGAAACATTTAGTGGGTACTGAAGAATAAAAACCAACTAGATGCCACTTATTATTTTATTGTACTTTTTATAGACTCAGTCGCGCTTTAGCCTACAGCCCGGACACTACTCCAGCTTAACAGCACCTAATCTCCAACCTACAGCAAACCAAGAACGAAACGACAAATGTGGTAATCAACATTATAGTCGCGAGCCCCTGATGATGGGCATAGTAGTGCCCGAAACATGTTGAGCCTATAAGAGAGACAATAAAATAATAAATGGCAACTAGTTGGTTTTTATTCTTCAGTTATCACAATGATGCACGGTCCAACAAACATCAAATGTAGTGGGTATGTATACCAGTCAGGTATACAGCAGAACGTGTAAGGATTAAAGTTTTCTGTTATGTTCAGCCGTTCCTAGTGGCAAATAGATGTTTCGAAGGATCGTAATCTTCATTTTCAAGGCCACGCATTCCAAGAATGCCCTGAAGAAGGACGTGCTACGAACCTCCTAAACGTCGCAGTCGACAATGCCTAACATCCCCGAAAACCTGAATCTACATCAACGATGCTATAAGAACCTGAAATCTTGGAAGGAACTTCTAGAGTTAACGAATTTATCAAGAACACCAGGATCCAACACTTAAAATGATTAACGCTTCTCGTTTACACACTGAATAACTCTGCGCTGTCGTCACGTTTCCGCAGGAGCTGCAGGAAGACAGATAAATCTACGTGACAAAAAATACAAGCAGAATCGTCAAAAATGCCGTCACATTTATATAAAGTATACAAAATTTCTGGTAAACATTAATACTGAAGATAAACGTACGTATTTCGGCGAAACAGTTCCATTATTTTTCCGGCGATGTAACAGGGATATAGCACATAGACCCTTTGCCAGGAACAACTAACCAAAGCAACGGCAATATCTGTTCCAATATACAGTTTCCGGTCCAAGTATACAAACTCTGTAAACACATTACTCTGTCCATAGGCATATATTTTACCCACCTTGATTATTTTGCAAGCGTTTCCATCGAGGCTGAAGTAATTTTTAATCAAGTGTTTAAACAGTAAACATAAACCAATCAATCAGAGCCACTGATTGTATTATGAGGTACCTGAGGGCGGTTGAGCAATTCTGATTGGATCGAAGTCATCCCGATGTGTTATGAAGTATTAAAATAATAAAATAATATACGTCAAACACATCAATTTATTATACAAGTTGGCTACATGTTTCGACCCTATAGGGTCATCATCAGGCCTTATTATTGAATCATGGCATTAAACGCTGCGTACTTTATCCCAAACATTGTAAACATTAATTGGGATCCCAATAATGTACGCATCGTTTAAATGCCATGATTCAATAATAAGGTCTGATGATGACCCTATAGTGGTCGAAACATGTACAATAAATTGATGTGTTTCACGTATATTGTTTTATTATTTTAATTCTGATTGGGTCGCACATACGTGCGGCCTAAACTTATATGTAAAAACGAAGCAATAAACAAAAGAAGCACTGAATGTTAAAAAAGAGCGCAATCGAAATCAGCTGGTTAGAAATACTAAACTGTAGGCGAATGGGGACTACCGGATTTCATGCTACGATAAAATTGATCATTTCGTTTAAAAAATTGTGCTAAAGTAATATTTTATTCAACGAAGGCGAAATTCGTGTATTTAAATCTTACATGAAGTCGTGTGTATGTGCGTGCGTGCGTGTGTGTCCATGTGTGTATGTGTATGTGTGTGTATGCGTGTGTATGTATGTCTGTGTATGTGTGTGTGCTTGTGTGTGTATGTGTGTGTGCATGTGTGGATATGTATGTGTGTATGTGGGTGTATGTGCGTGCGTGTGTGTGTGCATGTGTGTGTATGTGTGTGTATTGTGTGCATGTGTGTATGTGTGTGTGTGTGCATGTGTGTGTATGTGTGTGCATGTGTGTGTGTATTGTGTGCATGTGTGTATGTGTGTGTGTATGCGTGTATGTATGTGTATGTGTGTGTGTACGCGTGTGTATGTATGTGTATGTATGTCTGTGTATGTGTGTGTGCATGTATGTGTGTGTGTGTGTGTATGCGCGCGCGCAGAGCGTCTAGTGGGTGAGAAAGATAAATCTCGAGGCCTATTCACAATCTTCCCAGAACGGAAACGTATCATTCATATCATTTATATTCCAACTGCCCACAAATCAACGCAAATCGAAAATAAAATGATTCACAAAGACGTGTTTACAAACAAAAACAGCGGTATAAGCAAACCTTTAACAAGACACGCATAAGGACAGTTCATATATTTTAGTTACTCCAGCTACAAAAATCAATTCGAAACAAAAATGTCAAAGCAACTGGCATTTAATATGGATGGCGGTTCATAATGTAATGTTTCAAAATTGGCTACAACGGAGATACTGAAACCGGAAAGTGTATCAACTACCTGGAAACACGCGCGCGCGCGTGTGTATTTACACACACACACACACACACACACACACACATATATATATATACGCGCATTATAACTTTGTCTCTTTCTTTACTTATCATCTTTATGGTTTTATTTACTTCCCCTTTCGTTAAGGGCGTGTTTTCTGGAAGTGTGTTTAACAATAATGCAAGGGTGTAAGTGCATAGGCCTACTGTTCAACAGGTGCGTTGAGACAGGAACAATTCCGAAATACGTGTCAATATCCACGCTCTTCAGACACTTACCAAAAGACGTTCCTGACGTGAGAAAAAAAAAGTCTGTAAATGACACGACCATATCACTCTGTGTGAATAATTCTCGTCACTGAACCGAACAATTAACGCTACAGTGAACGCACACACACAACTGCTCGCTGTAATTTTTTATATCAGAAGCTACCCTACGGCGTTATAATTACATACGACACCCCATGGCATTGAAACTCAGTTCGTATATGATTCTGACGTTTAGATGACCGTGCATCGTGATAAATTCTTATAATAAAACCAATTAGATGCACTAATTTCTCAAATTTAATTTTGGAATAAAATTCTACGTGTTTCGGACAGTTCCTCTGTCCATCATCAGGAGTTTTCACTGTACACACAGCAATGGTATATGTCATACAGGTTTGCTGACAGCTTGCGAGCAGGATCACGCTATGTGTACAGTGAAAAACTCCTGATGATGGACAGAGGAACAGTCCGAAACATGTAGAGTTTTATTCCAAAAATAAATTTGAGAAATTAGTGCATCTAATTCGTTTTATTTTAAGAATTCAGTTCGTATAATTGGGGCTTATACAGTGTCCGCTGACTACGGCCGTAGGCCGAAACTTGCTGGGTTGAATGACACAAATTACGATCATCCTATTGAAAAAGAGTAGAATTGGTCGGTATGTTATATATATGCCCATACGCGCACACACACACACACACACACACACATATATATATATATATATATATATATATTCAAGAGTACTTGTTAAGTCAGTACTATTTAGCGAATGACTGAAAACCAATGATGTAATGTCCACCGTTATGAAATATGAAAACAAAGCATTCACATAACTTGTTAAACACGTGCTTCCAAGTGGTATTGTAAGAGAGGACCACAATGAAGGACTAAAACAAATTTAATTCTCAACACAGTCTAAAAGAAATAAATACTTTCGTTTGATACTTCACAGGAAAGAATTGGTATGCTGCCACTTTGCTGTTTTTGTTTGTTTGTTTGTTGCGATAGAGCAATCTCGACGCGCAGGCAGGCACAGGCAAATCATACGGCTTACGGGAAAAAACTAACTGGCCATCAATCGTGCGTTTCATTATTCTGCACATTTGTTCGAAACATACTTAACTTGGCAAGTATTCGGGGAATCACACTCAAGACTCACGCAGACATACAGTCAGGTCTTCATAACAAGCGCCCTTAAATCTGTCCAGTCTAAGCACCCCCTTCTCCCCTAACAGCCACAATTTCTAATAAAATTCTGACATATTTAAATTCGATTAAAATTTGGTCAGCGATTCTCGAGGTGTTACATGCGTACAGGCAAGACGGACAGTGCGAATTTAACAGACGCTGCACAAGGAGGCCAAAGAGCCAACTCCTCAAAAACAAAACCAAAAAAAAAAACACTCGTAAATTTTAATTTTTCTTGCTCAGATGCAATATTACGGTCTGTTAAATATAAGATATCAAAAAGAGATGAAAGTTAAGTACTGCCAAATTTGATGACTGCTGCCTCTATCTTGGTGATAACACGTTCCTCCGATACACCTGTGCATATCCACCAGACTGCACGGCGTTGCACCCAAGATGGAAGCAAAGAATACGCTGCAACAAGCACTTCCGGTCACGTGACAACGTTCAAAACTACTACCTCTTAAAACATTTCCTTCACTGCGGGAAGAGAGCAGGTTTATGTCACCAGCTCAGTCAGTGCAGGGCAAGGTTCTATTGCACACGGGCAATTGGAAAATCTCCAAACCCTGCGTCGGCCGCAAGACCAACATGTAACAGTAAAAGTCATAATTTTTCAGAGACATTTTACTATATAGTAAGCGTCTAAAAGACTAAAATTGCCATCAATAATTGTTAGTAAAAATTAATTTCGCAATTAAATATAATTTAATTTTTATAACTTATATTTTAAGAATGGCAGAACGTCAATGACATGCTTGTCTTGTTTCTTTGTTACGGATACTTTTTAAAGAAATACGAGAAATAGGTGTAGGCATCAGTCAATAACACAACAATACCTAAAAAGATGTTTAAAAAAGGATGATAGTAACTACATGTTTCGGCCTAATGCGGCCATCATCAGGTTTTCATCCCAAAGTATGGTGGTAGTGCTTTATTGGATTGGTATGGTTATGTCACGACGGTGAGATCTCAACATCTGTGATGTTTTTTATATGCTATTGTTAAGGGACACGGGGGAGGGGGTATCTGTGATGTGCGCTATCCTGGGGTGTGCAGCTGAAGTATGTCTGCTCGCTGCTGTCCTATGTGGGTCTCCAGCTATTGTTTGTCCATATCCGATGTCTACTGCTGGTGGGCTTTTGCTATGGGTTCTGTGGAGAGGAGAAAAACCAAAGAATAAGAGCTGATGTGGGTTAGTGTGTGTGGGTA
>Ga0123352_10016684_pt1 | contig 11701 bp, 7 predicted proteins | sample TergutLab28metaG_FD_89700 | JGI IMG/M metagenome (GOLD analysis project Ga0123352, IMG submission 89700) | Labiotermes labralis P1 segment gut microbial communities from Petit-Saut dam, French Guiana - Lab288 P1 | ecosystem: Host-associated > Arthropoda: Insects > Digestive system > Gut ...
CAGTAACATACGTCTTGTTCTCCTGAAGATGGGCATAATGATGCCCGAAACATGTTGAGAAATTGTTAAAAATAAACATCTAACTGTTGCATCTTGTTGGTTTTCTCTCTCACTCCACAATATAACACTTACTCTATTTTTCTTGTCTTCCTCAGTTGTGCCAAATAAGTATCAGAAAATTATCTCTGATTAGGCCACAACCACTTCTGTCTACAGGCTCTTCAAATCAAACTTCACTACAATATTCTTTCAGTGTTATAAAGTGCAAGTTGCTGACAGTGTCATTAAGGAAAACATAGGCCTAATCATTGTACCTGGCCTTTTAGTGATCCCCTTCATCACAGGGAATAACGGGGCAGATGGAGACAACTGGAAAGATCTGTCACATGGAAGTTACAGAAAATAGCCTCTTTTATTGTAGTCGAATTACTTGTTGTTCCACCACAGCACACACACCCTGCCCGAAGCCTTGATACTTCTGGAAGAGTCGTGTGGATAATGTTTTCTTGTCTCTCTTTACTCACACGTTACCAAAATTCAAAGAGGCCAGTATTGTCTGAATTCAGGGTTGAAGCTCATTGGCTAAAATGCGCCGCACCACAAACTTAAGTTACGCTGTTGATCAGCCGACATCCATTCTGTCACACGATCCATGCACCCATCCTCCTTGTGCCACACACCTGCAACAAAGGTTGCTAAGTGGGAGGCCAAAGGCAGGAATTCGCAGATTGAGAAGAACGGACGTTGACTTGCCGATGCAAACCTTTATAAAAAAATTTATATGAGTTTTAAATAAAGCCTGTTCCCGGGGGTCGAACCTGGAATGGGCGGCTTCAACCTCCCCCTGAGATATTTACGAAAATTTCATCCACCGAATTGTTCGAAAATATCTCACATTCAGCTTGATTCCCTTAAAAGAAACTTGACAAAATAACACTAATGAATAACAGAAGAATTAGATAAACAAAGAATTTCATTCTAGTGATTCAATTTATTTAGCAAGTTCAAAGTACCACGAATTGTCCGTGTCCCCGCTGACAACATTTTGCATTGGACGAATGCAGGATAATGACTGCTAATTATGTCCACCATATCTGATTCTGTGAGCTTTGGCATCAAGTTATTAGCTACCATTGAATAACAGAGAAAATGTGCTGTTATGGATCTGTCCTTGATTCTATCATACATGCTGTGACACAAAGCACATTGCCATCTAGCTTGCACGCCTGGTCCCCACATAAATTCAGTGATGGCTTCCCTAATTTGCTCATAACTGCTCAGCTCTTTATATACAGTGTTTATCCACTGACTTGTATTTCTATCCACCACTGCTCTCCTAGCTAGAACTAGCTTAACCTTTAGACGCCTAACGTCAACTATAGTTGACGTACCGCACCGCTAACCTCCATAGTTACATTTTATATATTTATTCAACAAATATAGGTATCGAATATTTTAAACATGGTGTATACTCTCCGGTTTTTTCTCTTCAAAATGCAGTTTGTTTCATAATTCTAGCATATTTGGTTCCTGTATTTTTCACATTTTATATACAGGGTGTGCTAAAATTTAAAAAAAATAATTCGGGCGCCAAAAGGTTAAACGAATCTGGCACACCCCGAAGGAGAAAGTATGATTCCAAATCATCAAGAAAATGGACAATATTTTGTTCATTGGGGCTGGTAAATTTTGGCAAGCATAGGTCTTTGAAAATATTGCTCAGACACAGTTAGGTTCCCTGTCCAGCAACCCTTCTATCAATTTCATTATTACAAACACTTGGCACACCACAAAGTGAGGGAAAGACATCAATTCTGTCAACATGACTGCGGTCACACTTTCATCCGAATGTTGGGAGCCTTCTGTTCCCATTCTAGAGGAAGATAACCCTGCACTAACTTCAGTACCGCTGTTCTGGTTGTCTGCTGCAGGCTAGACAACAGTTCTTGTCACAGCAGCTACTCTTTCCTCTAATGTGTACAGTCTATCATCTAACTTCCCTAATTTCTCTGTCTGTGGCATCTAACTTGTCAGTATCACACTAAGATTTTTGGCAGTCATACCCTTCCTGATTTCAACCAAATCATTCCGAAACATAATCCAACTATTTTCAACACTTTGTTTATGTTCTACTAATTCTGTCACAATAGTCGCTTGACTATCCCTGGTTTCTGACATTTGTTGGCATTGTATTTCTTCCACACTATGTATCTTGTTATTTATCTCCACAATACTATGTTGAGTTTTCTTTTCAAGGTCTAAAATATCTGCCGCTAGTTTACTTGCTCTGTCCTCACATCTCTGAACTAAAACTTCTTTCATTCGCTCTACATCGTCCCTAATTTGTTTGATTAATTGTTCCAATCTTTCCTTATCCTCCTTTATATTTCTTTCACTTTCTGCTTTATCTTCCCTTCTAATCTTTGGTTGCTTTTCCTCAGTCTCTTGCCTAATCCTTTCCTGTTCTATCTTATCTTCCTGTAACGTTTTCCATATCATGTTTAATAAGTCATTACTATGATTTGGTAATTTGTCTGTTTCACTACATGCTTCAGTATCATTAGGCCTATCACTCATCTAAATTTCTTGCCCATCTCTAAACTGTTTGTGTCCCTCAGTAACTTCATCCTGTCCTACTTGTTCATTTAATTCCCCATTATTTATTATTTCAGATGGCTGCCTAGATGGGAGGTCCCATCCATCCTCACCATCATTCTCCGCCCCAAGACTCAGACTCAACTCTGAAGTGATCGGCTGCTCATTTTAGATTTTAGTGACTGACCTTAGCCGTCCCTGTCACTCCTCTCTTCCTGCAGCTGCTGCTGTCATCGCTGCTTCCTGAAGTGCTATCCAGTTGGGGTAACTAATCCTGGCAGCTTTTCCTCTTCTAGTAACTTCTTTGATGTCCCACATTCAGCTCCAAAATGTTGCAGTGTACGTGGCCTTCTATTGATCCTCCTTCATCACAGGGAATATCATGGGGGATGGAGACAACAGGGAAGATACATCAAATCGAAGTTACAGAAAACAGCCTCTTTTATTGTAGTTGAATCCCTCGATGATCCACCAGAACACACACACACACACACACACACGCCTTGCCCGCTGCCTTGATACTTCTGAAAGAGTCGCATGGATAACGTTTTCTTGTCTCTCTTTAATCACATGTTGCCAAAATTCAAGGTCAGGCTGGTATCACCAGTCTTCAGGGTTGAAGCTGATTGGCTAAAATGCGCGACACCACAAACTTAAGCTACTCTGTTGGCCAGCCGACATCCATTCTGTCACATGATCCACGCACCCATCCTCCTTACGCTGCACACCTGCAACAAAGGTTGCTAATCGTAGGGCCCAAGGCAGGAATTCACAGAGTGAGAAGAATGGACGTTGACTTGCCGATGCAAACCTCTATAAAAACATTTATGTGAGTTTTAAATAAAACTGTTTAATCTCAGGGAAGCCTGTTCCCAGGGTCAAACCTGGAACAGGTGGCTTCATTGTACATGAGGACATAATGTTGTATTTTTGAATAATTAAATAAACCATTACACACAAATAAAGGACCTTTCCTTTTTAACTCCACCATGAGGGGCTTTTCATGCCTGTCTTCCTACAACCTTCAAACTCTGCACAGACAGCTGCCCTTTCACTAATGTATTGCAAGACTGTCTACAGAGCAACAATTATATGATACAGACTATAAATTTGAGTATGCTGTATACTGTATTACTAATGCTCATAATTCCTGGTTTCCTCTGTACATAATCACCTATGACTCTCGGTCAAGATAATTCTGTAAAACTCTACCTAGCATTAAAAATACAGACACTAACCTGTAGTTCAGAACAAAGATGCCTTGTAGTTCATGTGCAATGGATTGTAGAAGCTTGCTTGCATCCCTCAGTGCAATTCAGATGGCTTCTCATTGATGTGCAGCATGCAATAATGTTGTGGATCCTGGTATTGCACCATCTCAAAATGGTAATGTTTTACCTACGATCTGAAAAGATATGGCAACGTAATCTTAACCATTTCAACATAACGCTACACCCCCAGGACCTTCTGAGGAAGATAAATGACAAACAAATCTGAGGTGCTGCCTCCTCAGTTTAGCAACCTTGCATATATTGTTAGACAGAGAATCAGTCCTTTCAATGATGCCTCTTCAGACCTGTTAACACAAGCCCCATATAACTGCACATCATAATTCAAGTCAACAACGTTGAGTTCATTCTGCGTAGTTGTCCTGTTTACAAAGCCAAAGGCAAATTCTACGAGGGACACTGGTTCCAAGTCCCTTGTAGTCGTAACTCAGAAAAATCCAACTACATAATGTGGTCCAAGTAATATACTCATCTGTTGGGGATCCTCTTTGCCTTCATCTTGTACCTCTCAATGTGCTATAATATCTAAAGCTTCAATTGCTGTGGCCATGGTTACAGCAACACTGTATTCTGAACTACTAATATCAACCAGCACCACACTCTTGCCTTGAACCCTCTGCTTAGGAGTCTTGCTCAGACCCATGCATTTTCCCATTTAACTGCACTTCCAGTTTTTCATTTTTACTTATAAATTCCTAGTCTACACTTTTCAATACAGGTAAATTCCCTTTCTACAGGGCACTATTACTGAATATTTTCTGCTGACATGCCCCTGGTCTCAAAGAGAATATGGTCATGCTCTTTTTCAATGACAACTTAATCTGTATCACAAATTACAAGTAACTGTATATTATAAATGATATATTGAATATAAGGAACAAAGAAACTTGTGAAGACTCCCTTTAGGAATATTAACAATGTGTGAAATACATAACCCTTATGCCCCCATGGTTCAAAACCACTGCTCCCTGAGCCTACTTGTAACCAGGAATTCATTAACACTACAAATTACATCCAATCTTCTTGGTACATATCTCCATGTCAGTATTGTGTAGGCCCAAGCATTGCTGGTGTTCAACCCAGTGCTCTACCGTAAGAACCACTGCCTAGTGTATTTGCTGTTAAATTTAAAATTCTATGCTACCCCCTACATTGGGTTTTTGGTCTTCAACCAAGATGCTTAACCTCTACTCTAGTCACCCTGCCTAAGGTCCCCTGGGTTTCTGCAAGGAATCAAACTTATATCATTCAAGCCTGTAAATCAGTCAATTCACTGACTGGGCTACTTTGTTAACTAGACATATAACTTACCATTACTTCACACTTCAAGTCAATTGATCCAAATTATCTCACAGGTGGCCAAAGCTCATTCTCAAGCAGAGTCACGAACTGCAAGAAAAATATTGCCCCCTTCACTTCACTACCAATACAAGATGGCTTGCTAACCAACCTAAAACTATGCGCATCATGTGTCATGATGTAAGGTGCCCATAAGCACCAGTTTCTATACAATTACTTCTCTGTTTAAATTCCCTAGCTGCACAGTTGAACTCTGCTCAGTAGTGTAATTACATCAAAGCACTGCATAACAAGACAAATAAATTGGCCCATGGTATTATAAAGATGGCAATGATTCTATATGTACACTTTCTAGTTCACATAGAGGACACAAGCATTTTACTGGCTGTTAAAAAAACTGCCTATTAAAACACATAAAACATAAGTGCAGAATATTGTACAAGATCATCCACGCCAAAAACAAAACCCAAATGGATTTATGAAAGCCACGGTAAAGTTTGTGGTGGAAAAGCAAACGGAATACTATGGGTGGATATGTCTTGGCTGTCAGATGCACTATTATCAGTGCAAAACACACTTCTGTAACTTTCCTTTGGCCTCTGCTGCTGTTGCGCTGCTTTCAGTAGTCACATGCCTGGGTAGGGTTTCAATGATATGGATTAATATCCTAGTGATAGCAAGCAGTTCCATGTGATTTAATATCAGGGAATATGTGTAGGGAAGCAGGAGGTAGTGGGGTAAGGTCATACACTTCCACATGCTAGACTACTACTTATAACAGAAACATATGGTATTAGCCCAACATACATGATATCAATTTATTAAGTGATCATGCCTGCCTTCTGGCAGCTGAAAATTTTGCTAAGACTGGCATATTGAATTGGTCAGTCAATTCTGCAATTATTTATAGCTTCTGACCTTCTTTGAACATAACTTAATACAGTGACTATCAGTATGCTGGATTCCACTCAGAGCTTCTCAACATCTTCCTGCATCATGAGGAAGTCTGTGTTTCTCAAATGTTTCTATCTAAAAACTACACGACTGTGCCACTCGACACTGGACTACATCACAATCCAACTGAACCCTCGAGCATACACAAAAACCAGACTTATGTCATACGGTAACAGCCTTGAGCAGTCATTCAACAACAAGTCTTCCAAACACTACTGCTTAACTTAAACAATTCCAAAACATTAATGTTATTCAGAATAGGTGCCACTAATCAAAAACTCCTGATCGCACCTTTTGTTGGCATGGGCAAATTAAACAGTCAACTTATCCATTCATCTACACTAATTTGTATTGCTCCACCTTCACAATGAACCAGGACTGGTAGGTTATACCTCCTACTAAAAATACAGGACTTGGCTCACCTTGACCGCATACTCAGAAGATGTTTTATGAATTAATAACACATATTACCTTCCTAACTTATCCCTGAATGACTCACTAAATTATCTGCCTAACCTCTCCCTGACAAGAGGGGACTACATCCCTAAAACAGGATAACAGATACCAGAAAGTAAAAGTACTGTGATCAACAAGACTCCGTGGAGTCAAACACCTTCCTGGAATTTGTCGCATGGCGGTAGCAGAGCCACCACATTATACTCCTTAGTCTCATATAACGCTCCCTCTCTCTCTCTCAACGTACAGTGCAGATTCCAAACGTAACATAATCGTGACTTTACCTCAAAACATTACTAGAAGATTACGATAAAGGCAAAGTTGTACCTGTCCAGGAAGAAAAGAGGTATAACTCCACTCATTATTAACCTTGGCTGTATATTCAGGCGAGTTGTCACCTTCATGCCCCAGTAGCTTTACCATTGGGAAAGAACCCCGGTACCCGCTTCATAGCCATGTTTGTATAGCTTCAAGAACAAATTTTCATGTGAAGCAACCGGTAGTGTTATGACAAATTCTCACATTACATACTATAATCCCGCTCCATATTCATAATGGCTACCGCCAAAGATTATACTACCATTGACACGCTGCTAGGAATCACAGGTTATATGTGCAATGGACGATGCCGTGAAACTCTCTGGCATAGTCGATGTCACTGTTACCGTTGGTTAGTACTGCACAAGCGCGAAATGCATTCCAAGGCACTTTCGCATAATACACAACCTCCCTATTCGTAATAATTACAGTAACGACGCCATAAATCACATTTCTCCTCTTATTCTTTGCTTAAATAGCTACCTTAGGAATCCTAACTATGAAAGTCATAGGCGCAGTCTATAATTACAATGAAACGCTTTGGAATTATCACCTTTACCCATATGCTTTATTTAAAACACTAATGCAAATAGATATATAGTTCACGGCAGAGTTATACCACTATAACTGCAGTTGTTAGAGCTGTGTGAAGAATACAGTTCAATAACATTTGGCTTTATGAATACAGTGTGCAATTTTACTTTTCTAGCGTTTAAAACTGAAAAGACGTTTAGCATTTCAAAATAAGGCAATTTAAATATTTCTGACCAAACAGTTACTAATTAATTAATTCATTCATTTATTAATTTTAGTTTATTTTTGAAGCCGGGGTGGCATAATTCGTGTAGCTCCTTGGCTGTAAGCTATACAACCGAGAAATTGTAGTTCTATGCATGGCATAAATAAGAAGCTTTTCTCGTGTCCGAGGCTTCCAGACTAGCACTACTACTTACGACTGACCACTCATCGCCGTCTAATACCGAGGTTAAGAAAAGGTCACAGCATTCACAGAGGCAAGGGCGTAATGTGCCGCCCTGTTTGGCAGAGTTCAAGGGGCGACAAATTAATATCTTCTTCGAAAAATTTGATTTTCTGCGCCCAACACGTATTAAATTATTAAGCCAACAGAAGGAAATTCAGTAAATACTTTAAATGAAAAATTCGATATTCCGCACTCAAGAAACTTTAAATTATTGAGCCAATAAAATTCAATTAATATTTTTTTTACAGTTCATAACTACTGTTTGGGATGGTCATTGTGATTACTCGCTCTGGGCGCCAAAAAACCTAACTATGCCATTGCATAGGGGCAAATTTTGTAGTTGGTTTAATGAGGAAGTATGATGGCATATATTCATTTCAAGTATTATTCCAGTATGTATGTGGGGTAACTGAGAAAAACTACAAGAAACCTCAGGATAATTACGCCCTGCCCAAAATTCGAATGGGCATATCCCGAACACATGTAAGAAGTTTTACTACTAGGGCCAAGTTGCACTTATTAATATTCAGGTGGGCAGTACACTAAATTAATATGAAGAAGAGAATTTCTCACAAACAAATGGCCAATATCCTACAAAAGAGAAAATTTAAAATTACAATTCGATGAAAATTGCCAAAAAGAGTGCATTTAGTTACCAGTGATAACAGATGACAAACTGGAAGGAAAGAATCCAAAATAATTACAACTGAGTAGGCTTACAATACACAAAAGATAAACCACAGTGACCAAAAAGGAAAACACTAAGTCAGATGGTGAAGAATATAAATCAAGGTGTCACAAAACATCAGGAAACCTGATAAACACTCTATCTCCAAACCAAATTTCAGATGTCCATTTTCAGTAGTTTAATAATTTGGTCATCAAATCAAAAGGTAAATGCAGATTTCATTAAAACACCATCTTAGTTCACACTACACAAAAAATTACCTTCATGAAAATAGCATATTTTCTGAAGATCTGCTTCTATAGGGTACATTATTTCTGGACCCAATATTGCTCCCACATCATAAACCTGAGTTATGATGTAGCTGCAGGAGCCAATTAGGAAGTACGTGATGGTTTCATCTGTATTTAGACAGGAGCTTTATAAATTAACTTATTTTAGTTTGTTAGCCACCCTGGAAAACAAAGTAACTCAACTCCAAGGGACAAACAGGATAAAATATGTGGTGAATTTCATTGAACTGACAATTATTCAATAACATAGTTAGCAACATCTGCCACATAACCTATATTTGTAAAGTAAATATAGTATACATAAATTTGCAGTAACTATTTCAGAATTATGTGTTGGACAGAACTACTTCTAATTATCCAGTTACTTATATACAGGGTTATTCGAAATGATTGTTGGGGTTTTAACAACTGCCACCTCATTCTCCAGATGCAACCCCATAAGATTTCTTTCTATGGGTTATGTCAAGGATCAGGTTTATGTTCCTCCTCTTCCCGCAATTATCCCAGAACTGAAGGTACGAATCAGAACCGCCATTGAAACCATCACCGCTGACATGCTACAAACAGTTTGGAATAAACTCGATTATATTTTTATATTTTTAGAATCACAAACCTGTAAGGTATGTAAAAAAAACTTGGAGTTTTGTTCTATTAAATAAAAAAATACATATACTCCTGTCTCAAGTGTATTGCGTATGACAAGTTGTTAAAACCCCCGACAATCATTTCAAATAACCCAGTACGAATACAATATGAGTAGGAACAACTTTTACATGGGACTTTTTAAACACTGACGTTTATGAGTTGTTTTGACAGATAATGGAAGTCATTTCTAACAAGTGTCTTTGATTATGACACAATGTGATGGACATAAAGACCTGTATTTACTACCCGCTTGTTAAATGCTTACATATGTACCTATTTCAATGAAGGCAATAGTAAATAAAACAATCTGATTTTATTATGTTAGCCTCAATTATGTCTAATTAATACTGCCTTATTCTTTACAGATTTATTTTAAATAAATTTTGAATACTTGTTACTTTTTCAAACACCAGAATATACAAGATTATGTGAGTAATGAGTTCTTCCAAGAATGTGTGTGTTGCCATGAGAAATTAAAGTGGAATATCTTGCTTTACACTTTACATATTACTACTAATTAAAAACTTTTAAAAATGGAAAACCTGAATAATAGTCCTAATATAATTTTTCCCACTCTCTCTTTCTGTCATTTTTTCAGTGTGCTCTAAAGCTCCATCATACATAACTTTTCCTAAATTCTAATTATTAATTATGTATAATTTATATATGCACATCAAATGTAATTAAGTGATAATATGAAAGATATATCATATGTGAAGTGACAAAAACTTTCAGGTTTCAAGGTATACTGTTCATTAACATTACATGTTTACTCTTACACTTTTGTACTCACAGCACTGAATGTATTTTTGGTCTTGTGTGCTGTGATGCCATGTAGTTCAACAGACAGGTACTAACATTTTGAGGAATGTACTTTAGTCCTTCAGGACCTCAGCAACAATAATTTTAGTTTTATGTTTTCAGAATGTGTGGCATATCTTGATGCATCCATGTTGTACCTAATTGTCACATGTGTTTTTTGTAGCATATTTTGAATGTTTATCTGTTTGACCAGTATGCAAGGAAGTTTCAAGAAGAAGGTAACAGCATGCCTCATGTGGAGTAACATAATCTGACCACAGTTTTCACCATTTGACAATCAAGTGTAGACTGTGTATCATTATACATACACAAATGGTACCACAAGCATGTCATATCAGCATACAATCAGTTTAAAGATGGCAGGTGTACTTGAAAAACAGTAAGAAGTCAGCATATGCAGTGTGATTTGGTTTATGTAAGTGCAGGACTTCACATCAGTGGAAATTCATCACCAGTTGGTATAGGTATATGAAGGATGGGTAATATTGTGGAAACAAGTGTGGATAAGCTTGATGTCGCACAGTGAGAGAGGAACATAGGCTGAGGATGTATGAGAATAGGGTGTTGAGGAGGATATTTGGGCCTAAGAGGGATGAAGTAACAGTATAGTGGGAAAAATTACATACATACATTCCAATGGCATGTGCAGAATGCAACAATTCCTTGCCTTTCTCAGGAGGTTTTTCCATTCCTCTCTGTTATATACTTTTTCCTACCACTCTTCTCTACCAACTATTCTTCCATTCTCTCTCACCTTATCTTGCATCTATTTTTGGTATACCTCTCAATCTTGTTGTTCCCAAATTCACATACAATACCCTTTTGGGAATTCTATTTTCTTCCATTCTCTGTACAAGCTCAAACCAATGAAATCTATTTAACCTTATTGTCTCTATTATAGTAGGATTTTTAACATTTGCATAAAATTCGTTGTTGGTTAATATCCTCCAGTTTTCTTTTTTATTGTCATATACTGGGCCTAAAATTCTTCTATACACTTTCCTTTCAAAAATGTTCAAATGTTTTCTGTCTCTCTTTGTTAGTGTCCAAGTTTCTGATGCATATGTTAACGTTTTGTCTATTGGTTTGTTCTTTAGTCTTAATTTTAGTTTCTTTGATATGTTTTTATTTTTAAAAATTTTTGTAGCATAAAATATGTTTTGTTAGCATTTTTTCTTCTTTTTTTTGGTCTATTTGGTTATTGTTATCTTTATTAAGTAGAACTCCTAAATATTTAAAATTTTCCACCCTTTCAAATTTGTAATTTTTTATTTTCAAATGTCCTATTTTATTTTTCTTTAAACTGTTTTTCCTTTCCACTATCACATATTTTTGTCTTTTCTTGGTTTATCTGTAGTCCAAA
>Ga0123352_10016685_pt1 | contig 11701 bp, 7 predicted proteins | sample TergutLab28metaG_FD_89700 | JGI IMG/M metagenome (GOLD analysis project Ga0123352, IMG submission 89700) | Labiotermes labralis P1 segment gut microbial communities from Petit-Saut dam, French Guiana - Lab288 P1 | ecosystem: Host-associated > Arthropoda: Insects > Digestive system > Gut ...
CCCCCACCGCAAGAAAATGACTGACAACAGGCATGCCCATCTGCCCACAGGCCAGCACTGTCCTAACCTTCATGCCACTCACAAGTGAAAGTATGGGAGCCGCAGAACCAATACGTTACACTCTCCGCAGTGACGGGCCTACTGACCATGCAGCAGTGGCGTAGCTACGGTATTGGTGCCCAGGGCGAAGCAATCACAATGGCCGCCCCCTAACAGCAATTACAAACTTTAAAAACAACAATTATATTTAATTTCCCGTTATTTGTCTCGATAATTTGAAAATTGTTAAGCGCAGATTTTTTTAAATTTAAAGTATTCAGTTTGCTGCCTTTTGCTACCCCTTGGACTGTGCCTCCAGGGGAGGCCGCAGAATATTCCCTCCCCCCCGCTACGCCCCTGCCGTGTAGTGCCAGTACACAGACTAACGTATTAATTTAGAGGTTTGTTGGTTACTAATGTTCGAAACCGAGACCCAGACTGGTTACTCGCTCATGCTCCGGATAACATTAATTATACACCGGCGTCAGTAGTCTGCCAGTTTCTCAAATCTTCCGCCCTCTCTCTTGAACACTTTGCATATTCAAAAGTGGACATGCCATTTCATTGTAGCTGTACTTCAAGGCAAGTCTTGCTGTCCTGTTCTTCCCTTCGACACTTCGTTCATCTGACAGTAAGTTCGATCTTTGCTATCCGTCATTCCATTCAATTCTTCACCGCAGCGCCGGAATTTTGTAACTGTGTACGAGTACGTAATACATTGATATATATAAAAAGATAAAGTGCTAATTTTTGCGATATAAACAACGCGTTGTTAGGCGCTTTCGCGAAATTTCGAAAAGCGACTACTAACTTCCTCATGTCTGTCCGCCCTTCCGCGTGGAACAACTCGACTCCTACTGGACGGATTTTCATAAAATTTGATACTGGATTTTTTCGACAATATGTCAAGAAAATTCTAGTTTCGTTAAAATCGTACAAGAATAAAGGACGCTCTACATGAAGACCAATATACATTTTTGATCGTTTGCCATTAAGGTCTGAACTCTATAGTGCGTAGAGATGGAAAGGTCTGTCACAACCGTGCAAGTAGCCTTTACTGCTTGTATCAGCCGTCCTGACAACTTTTCGTGTGTTTACCTCCTCTCCGAAGTCAACACAGTAATTTGAATTACGCCGTCACTGCTGGTTACTAGTTGAGTACCGTGAACATCTCCAATACAACCACAAGATGCTCCAGTTTACTGTGTAACAATACATATAGTCAGTATACACGAAAGAAATCCATTAATTCTTCCACATATGCAACATATCAAAATATTGTTTAATAAATGTTTATATAACAACAATTAATGTATTCCCTGACGATGGACCAGTAAGGTCCTAAACACGTAGGAGTTTAATGTTTTAAAATGTTATTGTGAATTTTATGACAAAATTTGTGCATCTGCTGGCTGAAATTGTGAAAACTGGTCACTCCCTCATCCGTACGAACCCGTCGGCTGACCGAGCAATGCGGTTCAAATGGTAACGCTTCTGATTGTATTCGGGAAGTGGCCGGTTCACATATCGGCCGATACACTTATTACTCTTCGTTTCTTCGTAGCCTTTCGCCCTGATATATCACCTTACACTTGGCCACAAACACCTCCCTCCACTTTCAATTTAATTCAGGCTTTACTACCATCCAATTATTCGACGCTACATAGACTGAGTGACCGCGTTATTAAAAAACTAGAAATGAAAAATGTACAATAGCGCCCTAGTTTAACACGTGGCCTGTACCTACAACGTCTTGGAATCGAAGATATGGGTAGGCAATATTCGATAAAAGTTTTCGTAATTTCCTTTAGTTTGTGTGTATTTAAAGTCATATCATAATCTAGGACTATTTTAGCCTGCCTCTAATTAGCGTCATGACTTACAGATAAATGCGCTGTGTTAACACTACCCGCAGCGCTACTGACAGCACTTCAGAATCGCCCTGTTAACTGTCACCTCAGTGGAGCCAGGGCCTCGAACTCGTCCCCAAAGATATGTGGCACCACAAATCGCGGAAGCTGAGATAAAGCTAACGGAACATGGCGCCAGGCGCTGGAATGTCGTCCAGAGCACGAAACTTGTAACTGGGGCAAGACGGCATTCTTTTGCTTTTTAGCAACGTACTGTCTTGTAGTACACTCTTTATCTCAGTCACCAGAAAGGCAATAACTACAAATAAAAACCATATAGGTGTAAATGCTACCCCTGTTTACTCCGACATATTTTGGTCCTGCAAGACCATCATCTTGTAATATACATTTACACAAGTGTTCCGTGTACAAGTATACAACACACACAAAACAAAACAAAAACAAAAACCCCATATTTTAAACCCTATTATATAGAGTGACAAAGAATCCACTTGATACTGCAAGGAACATGTTAATTGTAGTTTACCAACACAGTGCTTACATGTGTTGACCGTCTGAAATGTTCAAATTGTTTTCTTTGTTCAATGACACACTGTGTATTTCCGGGACGCTTGTACCTACTGTCTCACAAAGCAGCGTACTTTCGTCAACATCAATGAAAGCATCTTCGATGACAAGCTTAAGTTCTTCACGCACACGCTATCTCTATCACAACACCCCATAAGAAATAATCTACGATGTAAGATCACGTGTCAACAGTGACATTTCAAAAGATGGATACGATGAAATGATCGTACGTACGGCCTCTCTCTTGTCAAACATCGAGTGTCACGTGATTTCTGCGTCAACCTGTATTTATACAATGTTGTAATGTGTTTTTCCTTAAATTCTACTAAAATTGACATAATTTCTTGCAAATAATTAACATACAAATATCATGGCGAAGGTGAAAATAGTCCTAAGCTTCTTAAAAAACCGTGTACCAACAATAATCTCGAAACAACGAATAGGATCACCAGAATTCAACGCGGATAGCTGGTGTCGTCATTGGAACTCCAAACAGGTACCTGAACAGAACGACTACAGCATGTGACGTCGGCTTAAATTCGTCGTATGTGGTTAAAAAAAAATTACTATTCATATAAGGGCGAATATGATACTGTTTTTCCGCAGGCGGCGAAATGTGGGGGCAGGAAGTGGGGTCTCAGATGGAGATCGGCGTGGCAAATTCAGGGTACCGCCGGGTGCAGCTGAGGTGCGGTGCAGACTATATGCAAGTCGACGTGGAGACGGATCAGGATTTTGGCGGTGTCATATACACGCGGGGCAGCTACCACAACAGGGAGCCTCCATGCTTCCTGGACCCCCGCAGCGGTCGCAGCTTCTCTCTCAAGTTCCCGCTGTCACAGTGCCAGACTAAGCTAGTGAGTAAGCACGCTTACTTCTTGATTTGTACAAGATACATGAAACTCGCACCTTTTGGCATTACTGGCGTAACACCCCCAAAATACCAAACCAATTTCGCATCCGTTCATTATTCCTGTATATTCGGAACAGGGCAAATTGCTGTGTGGCGAAAATCGGTACTATTCACTGAACACGGCACGAACGCGTTGCCTGAAACTTCGTCATCCATTTGACGCAGACTTCGGCATTCTCACAGGTTGTACAACCACCGGCCTTGGTCGGGACGTAAGAACAGATTTGTATAATGAATTTATTTATTAATTTTGTTTCGTTAACGACGCTGTCAGTAGCTTCGACTCTACAGCGTCGAATAATGAGTTGGAAAGGATGTGGAAGGACGCGTTCATGGTCTAATTATCTCCGCATTTGCTAGAGAGACTGAGAAGAGCCACGAAAGAGTTAGTCATATTAGCCGGTATCCGAATACGAAGGAGTACGAAGCGATGATGGTTTATTATGCCCCAGCGTACTAAAGAGGTCGTTTAAGACTCGCACCGGACCTGCCGAATAAATTAACAGTTAAAATACATCAACACAATTTACATCCTTTCTTATTTACTCCGTGGAGCAGAGTCCATCGTGAGAAGCTAATCGGTTCTCAGCTAGTCAAGAAATTCCCCACATTTTATGGAACCCGAAGGTTCATTACTGCATTCACAAGTGCCCGTCACCTGTCCCAATCCTGATCCAGATCGTTCCAGTCCATGCCCTCACTTCCCACTTACTGAAGATCCATCTTAATATTATCTTCCCATCTACGCCTGGGTCTTCAAAGTAGTCTCTTTCCCTCAGGATTCCCCACCAAACTCTGTATACACCTCTACTCTCCCCCATACGTGCTACATGCCCCGCCCACCCCATTCTTCTGGATTTGATCACCCGAACAACATTGGGAGAGGAGTTGAGAAATTAAGCTCCTCGTTATGTAGTTTTCTCAATTCCCCGCAATTTTCAGCCATTAAAGTAGAACATTATATAAATCAGCACATATGATTTTCAACCCCAAAAATATTGCGACCGAATCTGGCCATTAACACGTGTCTGTATTAAAGAAGTTCATATTTACATCTAGTGGAGTTTTTTTTTTTTAATAACTGCATGCATAGGAACTGAAATAACGTGGTCGATATAATGACTATGCAACGAGGTGGACGATCCGGGGTTCGATTGCCGACAGGGTCCAGAGGTTTTTCTCTACACCAGAACGTCCCGACCGCGTCCCGGGCACACGAAGCCTTCCACTTAAAGGGTACCGAGCTTTTCCCGCAGGGGAATCGAATGGGGCTACATCTATAGCTGAGGTTAAGAATGAGTAGAGTTGTACCGCTACTGCTGGTGGACTGAGAAAACTTCTTTCGTTCAACGGCAAGTACTGACTTGAAAATATCTGACTGCCTAAGATTTATTAGATACATGATTATGAACTCAGAGACTATCACGAGTATATAAAAACCAAAAATTATAAATTCCTTATACGGTAATAATAGTCATTTTATTTTCAAATCAACCCAATTTCCACGGCATACTTCAAGCAGATATTTGTATTTGTGCACTTAAATTCAACGTCACATGTACAGAACAGGGCACAAATGCTTGTTTTGTGTACCTTATATTACAGAAATAAATGGTACGTTTATCAATTTTGATACGTATTGCAGACTAAGACTTGAAATAATCTCGCCGCCTATCTCCATTACATCATACGTATCGAGCCGAAGAGCGTATTCTGGGGGCCCTGTGTGCAGGAATGGTGTTAACTACTCTGACAATGCACGCAGATGGAAGGATCGAACGCCCCTCCCGTGAATTCAGGGAAACGCATTAAGGCGAAAGTTGCTCAACGTCCGTAATGTCTAGAAAACTCCCTCGCTAGTTCTCTCGCTCGCTCGCTCACACACACACACACAGAGCAACAATAACTACAACAAATCGTTGCATCGCCAGCTCTCACAATTATTTTAAAAGCATTCATTACAGATCTAGGTGCACCTGAAATGGCAAACTCATGTAGACCCAACCAAACACGTTATGTTACAGACACCACCAATAGTGTGAAAACGTGACACTGTAGATCAGACAGTAGGTGAACTTTTCACGGGGAATAAATACCACGTTGTCGAACCACATCGTGCCGCGCTCGGTGAAAACAGGACAACGAACGCACACTCCAGTATGCACGAGTCGTATCGATTGCTCACGGTCTCGACGATGTTTAACTGCATACGCGTGCGTCAGATGGCACACCAAGCTCTCTAATGAAAATACATTTCTAAATTCAGTAAAACAAACAAACAAATGAGTTGTATGTGTCAACTAAAAACTGAAGTGCTGTGGTTCAATATACAACACAAATTACGCAGCAGAGACTTAATTTTTACTCTTCAAAACTGTCAAAGTAACGAGCTGGTGTTTACAAGAACCCACAGTTAGACATGGGTGCTTCCTCAGTAAGTAGCACCAAATGATACCCAAACGTTTTATCATCACATCAAATATGCGAATTTGATTTTGATTATGATGTTTTATCATCATTCATCATAATTTTTGAAGGGGGATTGTCTATGTCATAGATTTTCCCTCGCAAAGCTTTCTGTGTAAGACATCAACAAACAACCAATACAATTATTAGTATCCTAATCACTATTTCTCTGTTAAATGCGGCTTAAGTTAAAATATATATCCTTCACAAAGTGACACTGCGTCAGTGGTTCCCGATGTTACGAATTAACTTTACGGTTTCTGCCTTCAAGTGTTCAAGGCGATTGATGACGGCTGCAGACAAGCATAGAGAAGCTCTGAATAAACGGGAGGTACGGTAGATGGTCCACTTTGGTCCACGTTTTGTTTTCCAGTGGGACTTTTTAGGGAATTTGAATATAAAACCTAATTTTTATGAATGTCAAATTTTATTGCTCTTCAGACAGACAGTTCAACATGCTTGTATTACAGATGTAATTATGTGCAAAATAGCATATTATACACGATCACCCTTTGTAACTTGGTTGTCCCGACGTGCTCAGTCTGGTAGGACAACTTCTTTCGGGAAACGGGTTTGGTTCATCGAATCACATACAGATTGTTATTTGTTTTTTACTTATTGCTTTATTTATTCATACATTTGTTTTTTATATAAAAGGCGTACTCTTATCCAGTTAAAAAACTAAACCATTTTCTAGTAAAATACCAAAGTCATTTCACTTGCACACCCTCACTCATTCTCACCTCTTACTACACTGCTCTCTTACTGGAGTGCCTTCTTACTGGACTTCTTGTGTCCGTTATCTGCTGCAAACCGTTTCCTCGTTTCAATCTCTCTCTGTACACAACACCTCCTACCTATCACCAACGGTTCTTGAACGTACGTTGACAGTGTAAACTTATACCGTATGGCTCTGAACCCCCCGTAACTGATGCGGGCAAATCTAATAAACGAATATACCAAAAATGTTCGGCTACAATACAGAGCTCACGGTTTCAAGCAGTGTTTGAGATCCTAGGTTGTCACGATTGTGAATACAAATGAAGATCACGATCCTATGTGACCTAATGAAGAAATAAAGTGTGGGGAACCGTTAGCACTCCGTTTCCGATAATCTGGCAACAAATCTATGGCTAATTTCTGTCAAAAATTGCGGTATTGCTGTATTTCAGTCTTTTCGCTGAAAATACCATCGCTTCCATCCCCACAAAATTTTATACTTTTCCTAATTGCCTAAGACCCCCGCAGATGAAACAGCATCGTTAAATTATCCTAGACATAATAATCCGACATACTGGGTCCGGAAGTTTGAAACAAATATAAGCAAGAAATTCGTTTATTCAAAATATAGCGTAATCAACAAGTGGCTTTTATTTAGTGCGTCTTTTTCGTCTCTTCCGTAACAGATCGCAGAAAATGACGCATTTGGAGACAGCCATGTATGTATGTATGTCTTTCTAATGTTTTTAAGATGCAGTTAAGTCTACACTAGTGGTCGGTAAAAACTGCGGTAAAGGTGAATGTGTCTAAGCTTAAAGCACTATGCCTTGAAAACGTTAGCAGAGTTAGAAGTATATATTCACGCATTCTTAACCTCATAACTGGATGGGGTGTGTGGTCAGCTTCACGCGCCGGCCGTTTTGTCTTCTGGGAAAGAGCACTCGGTACCCATTTGAGAGGACGAAGGGTAAGTTCCAGGACCGACACGAGTGATCTGGAGAAAAGACTCTGTCAATGCCGGGTATCAAACCCAGGTTTCCTGGATGTCCAACCCATAACCTAGTCGCTATTCTGAAACTACAGATTTGTGTAATATCGTACGGACCTTACGTGCGTAATTGCCGCTTATACTATGAAAATAGACGTAAGTTTACTGAAAGAAATGAGTTTCCACAGTTCACTTCATCTTCAGGAAAGCGATGTCTACTCAAACGTCGTGGTGGTCCAGCATGACGACGAACTTATAATGCCCGGAGACGCAGCCTTCACCCTGGAGTGCGACTTCAGCCGCCCCAGGGACGTAACTGTCAGCGCAGACTTGGAGGCCAAACGGTGAGTATGCATCTTAGGAAACAGTAAACAGCTGGAAAACGCGATCTTTGAAGTTCGTCATATCTCACTGGCCGTGATGACCGACACAAACCCACTGATATGAAGATCATCACAATTCAGCTACCAGTAAGACAAACCACCTTATCCTTGCATAACCGTAAACATTCACAATACTGAACATGACAGGCAATGTACGTATAAATGTAACATTCAGGCGCTTTCGTGCAGTGGGAAAGCAATAATCATTACATATTCTGAGTGCGTGTTTGTAGCCTTAGGTATCCAGCATGCAAAGCGCATGCACCATCTTGTCATCTATAGTCCGTCCGTCTCTACAACATTATCCACAAACGGCACGGTTTAAAAAAAAAAGTATTGAACATAAAGTGTGTATTTTAATTTTCTTTACAACATTTTTCTGAAACATTTTTCATTCTAAGAAGAACTGAGCGAGATATGATCATAAATGTAAATTGGTCTTCATGTAAAGTACTCGTTATGCTTGTCAGATTTTAATGAAACTTGAATTTTCTTGACAGAGTTTCGAAAAATACTCAAATATCAAATTTCATAAAAATCTGCCCAGTGGATCCGTGTTGCTCCATACGGACGGACGGGCGGACGTGACGAAACTTTTCGCAGTTTTCCGAACGCGCCTAAAAACGTTTATGTAAATGACACATATCTTCATCAGATGCAAACTGCACGTGCGGACACAAATTTTGTACTAGCTGAGAAATATGATCCGAGTATCTGACGTAAAAATGAAATGTTGACAGAAGTATGTACAGCGAAAGTACAAACCGGCATAACGGGGCGTAACTGAAATTGCCATCATCTAGCAAAACGCACAACTGCCAGATTAATATTTCGGTGTTTTTACTGCACAAAAGGGTGATAGTTTTCTCCAAGTTCTAACGTGTACCGACTTCCCTGACCCCCCGATCCCCTGCTCACAGTATTTGACAGCTGACTGTCCTCGTTGTTGCCAGGCATGCAGTAAGTTCCCGGATCAGTATGGCTGACGCAGATCCTGCGGGCAAAGAGCTGCCCAGGCATAGACGCTCTACAGTCTCCAGTGAAACGGGGACCGTCTCTTTCACGCCTGATGACATCAGACCGAGGAAGAAAAGAACAGAGCCGAGTAAGGACGAACTGTAACGTCCAGAGCGCTTTTCAGTCTTCCGCCACATTGTGCTCAACAGCAGCCCCGAATTCATGTACACACACACACACACATACTCCCCGACTTACACAGTGTCACGTTATGCAATTTAAAAATGTAAAAGATTGAAACAATATCATTTCTGAAACGTGAGCCGAATTTTTCCTTCAGCGAGTGAAAGAGCAATAACACGAATATGGCGGGCGATAACGGTTGGCGGGACGGTCATGCCGCGGCCGATGAGGTTCCAGTGTGTTGGAGCTGGATTCCAACTTGACATATATATGTATTGTTGAGTATGTGTGTATATATATATATATATACACACACACACACACACAGCATACTCAACTCCGACTTGCGCAAAATTCGACACACGCCAAATCTTCTGAAACCTAATTATTATATAACTCGGGGAGTGTCGTAGTATTCTTCATAAAAATCTTAAGTCGAAAGAGAGAAATCCTATTCCTTTTTTGTCAGAGGACTGTCGTTAAACCATAGTTGAATATTCTGCTTCGCTAGTTAAACCGCAAATTCCAAAAGACGTTTATGTAACAAGCAAACAGGCAAAAATTAAATTACACAACAACAAATTATACAAAAAACCGACCGCTGTAGCACTGAAGTACTATACCGGTCGGTTGGACTGACTAAGCACTCGCTTCTTCTACTTCGTCGTACTTCTGTGATTGTTGCAAATGTATACTGTTCAATCACAGCATGAGATATATGTTTTGTCACTTCAATCCTATGTCAATCATGCCGTTTAGTCCCTGTGTCCTAATAACAGTTTCTGAACTTCCCTTCGAGTTCTGTACCACACGTTCCTGAAGATCACATTGTGCTTTCCAGTAACACCAGTGTCTGAACTTCCCTTCATGTTGTACACTAATACAAGTTTTCTAGACTTCAATTCTATCTCTGTAGTTACACCGGTTTCTGAACTTCTCTTCTTACTCTATAGTAATTGCAGTTCTGACTTTCTCTACGTATTCGACAGTAATTCCAGTTCTGAACTTCTCTTCGTGCTCTTACAGTAACAGTTCTGAACTTTCCTTCGTGTCCCACAGTAATACCAATTTCTGAAAGTCCCTTAATACCATTTATTTCCTGGGAATACTTAAATTCTTCATTAGTTCATATTCCATATCTGTTCATTTTCACATGACGGAATACAAGGGCTAATTTGCACTCCACGCTGTCGATTTGCTTTCACATAAAAACGTAAAAAAAAATCATTTTAAAAAACATCTCATAGTCCAAGGCCAACGTTACTTAAATATGTGGACATGTTAAAATATTTTTTCGCAACTCACTTTCGAATTAATGTACTTCACTGACTCACGAACAACACGCACCTTGGTTTAAATAACCAAATAACAAAAACCATTTAGGTACATACAATTTGCTGTAAATTAGCTCCTTTTTTATTCCGGCATGTTGCGTTCTTGCAGGACCATCACCAGTGAACTGACATTTACAAGAGATTCTAGTGTTAAATTAATCAGCGATTTGACAAAGATATTTTCTCTCATCAGCGTACTTGGTTGAAGGTATCAAGAAAGAATATCCTAACCGTTTAATGGGATTGAAACCTACCTCCGATTAACGATCTAGGCTACAGGAAGCTACGTCTTTTCCGTTAGTAATCAAGACCTTCCTGATGCGTTTTAATTCTAAGCGTTTCCAGTAACACCTGCAAAGTTTTTATCAGTTACTTCAAAATGCTACTGTTTCACATACTTAGTGTCAACATGAGACTTTAAATTTAAATATAGCGTACTATTACATAGAGTCAAGGACGCAAGGAACATCCTAAATACAATAAAATGAAGGAAGGCTAAGTGAATTGCGTAGGAACTGCCTTCCAAAGCCCGTTATTGAAGGAAAGTTAGAAGGGATAGATAGACGAAGAAGAAGAATTAAGCAACTACTGGATGACCTTACGGAAAAGCCAAGATACTGGAACTTGAAACAGAAGCACTATAACTCAATCTATGGACAACTCGCTTTGGAAGAGGTTATGGGCTTGTCGCAAGACAGACTACGTAACGAGCGGGAAGAAAATCCTGTCAAGCCGAAGAAGAACTACAACACGCAGCTGCATACGCAAATTTTCATTCAAATTCAGTAACAAGCAGTAACTGTTTCACCACACAGTGCAATTTGCGTCACCACAGCTCGGGAATGGGGCAATCGGTTTCAACATGTGCGTTACGTACAACCACTTCGCTTGTTTGGTAACTTCGTTATCAAATTATTCGTCGTCACTAACCGACAGAAAGGAAGCGAAGTTATTTTGGACTAGATGAAGCCCCACTTCGTAAAGGATGAAGGGATGTTTCGACGACTGGAATGCTATAAAACTTTACAAGTTATGAGTATTAGTTTATAACAGTCGTCAGTTGTACGGTGTTCTAAAACATAGGTGAACTGTGCCTATAGTAAAACCAACTATATGCACCAATGTATCAAATTTATTTTATTTTGGAATGACAATCTGCATGTTTCGGTCTTTCCGTCCATCATCAGGAGTTCAAGACTGTACATACAGCAACAGGCACTTGTCAAACAGATAGTGCTCTGTGCTTGCTAGCGGGTACTAGATGGAACTAGTTCCATCTA
>Ga0123352_10016686_pt1 | contig 11701 bp, 13 predicted proteins | sample TergutLab28metaG_FD_89700 | JGI IMG/M metagenome (GOLD analysis project Ga0123352, IMG submission 89700) | Labiotermes labralis P1 segment gut microbial communities from Petit-Saut dam, French Guiana - Lab288 P1 | ecosystem: Host-associated > Arthropoda: Insects > Digestive system > Gut ...
ATGGTACATATGGCATCACATATAATGCTGTGTAGTGTGGGGTTAGTGCATAGCATACAACATGATGGTACATATGGCATCACATATAATGCTGTGTAGTGTGGGGTTAGTGCATAGCATACAACATGATGGTACATATGGCATCACATATAATGCTGTGTAGTGTGCGGTTAGTGCATAACATACAACATGATGGTACATATGGCATCACATATAATGCTGTGTAGTGTGGGGTTAGTGCATAACATACAACATGATGGTACATATGGCATCACATCCCATTACATTGTAATTTTGTATTGGATGCTCTGACAACCTGCACATATACTGTAGGGATAATTGTGTTGACTTGTGTTTGGAAATGCCTGGTGTGCATCTCAGCCAAGTTGCTGGCTATCACAACAGTTTTTGTGGTATTAAACTGACTCTCTAAACAGGTTATGGGGTAGCACATTGTCTTAAAATAGAACATAACAATGACCTTGCACATCCTTATGCAATTTGCCATGAGCTGTGCTCCTGTCTGAGAAAAATTTGACTTGGTAAGAATGACTTGTTGCAGAGGAGTGATGTCTGTGACTGGACCAGTTATTGCATCAGTGTGCTGCTGTGGTGCAGGATGTCACTTCTGAATTTAAATAAATGCAGCAGAAATACAAGTACAAAATACTGGAGTCAGTCCAGTACACTGTCGTTTGTTGTCTTTTGCAGCTCGATCGTCCATCATTCTTGACACACAGCACGAGGGTGCTTTGCAGAAGATTCAGTACCTGGAGGATGACTCTCGTTACAAGCGAACCAAAACTGAGGACACTGTTATTGCTGAGAAGCCACAGTTTGGCCGTCCACTGCGGAATGTGGAACGTTTGCCTGAGGGTCTTAATGTTCATCTAGAAGCAACTTTGACCCCTGTTAATGACCCAACTATGAAAGTGGAATGGTACTGTAATGGACGGCCTATTCCTCAGGGTGAGTAATTGTGAAACAGCTTAATTTAGCATAATTGGATGAGGCTGCATAGGTTTTCAGCAGTGCATTACAAAGGAAAACCGTGACTGGGCCTGTGGTGATTGAGAAAGCTCACTGTTCTTATGATGGAATGAAAATACCTGACAAGTGCACTTTCTTTGAGAGTGGCTGCATAATTTAGGTACAATCTGATAATGCAGAATATTTGATAATCTCTCACCTGTCTTGATTAATTGGTTCCAGATTAAAGTAGGTCTGCCATACTTAATCTGTGTGGGACCTGGATATTCTTTGTAAGACAGTAGTTTTGCTGTAATTGTTTGATAAATATTTTTTTCTAGGTCATCGATTCAAGACAACGTATGACTTTGGGTTTGTGGCTCTGGACATCTTGTATGCATATGCAGAGGACTCTGGAACGTACATGTGCAAAGCCAAGAATGCTGTTGGTGAGGCTGTTACTACATGCTCTGTGAAGGTTGAAGGTAAGCTGTGTTGTGCAGCTGGTGGTTAAGTAAGACTAAGTTTTGTACTAACTTTGCTTTTGGATTCTTGAACACTGAGGATGGGACCAATAGGTTGTCCCGAAACATCGGTAAGAAATTGCCACTACTCGCTGCATAATAACTGAGAAGAGTACAGTTCTCGAACCTTGAAAGTGTTTTCAGCCATGGGCAGAACAAAGTTCTTTACCACCTTCAGTAATTCACACTGCCCTATTTCTGAAGTCTTCAGTTCATTGTCAAAGTGAAGGTGTACCAGTCCTGCACACCATGAAGGCACATAAGGGAATGGAAGTATAGCTACTTGCATTCCTAACCTCACAACTAGATGGACGTGAGCAGTCAGCTTCATGCGCCAGCAGCTTTTCCCCTGGGGAAATACACAGTAAAATGAATACAAGTGAATGGTATAGAAGTTGGAAACTGTGAGTTCCAGAACAGGGATCTACCAAGATCATGAGGGAGAAAAAAATATTGATTTTAAATGGGCGTCTGCTTGTATTAAACCGGTGCATCACACACTGTGTACTTCTGTATAATTATATGTTGAACAGCAGCAGTACAAAATATCACATTCAGAATAACCATAAGTTTAGTATTCATCCCACATGTTTCAGCCAGCCTGGGCTGTCACCAGGGACATTACACAGCAAAAACCACTTAAGATTTACATTTAAAAAATTATTTCCATTAGTCAGCTGACCTATTATAAGTATGATTGTGTTTTAGTGTCATGTCAGAATCTATATAACATGTTTCAGTATTCTTTTCTGCAAAGACAGTCAGCTGATACAGTAGTGTATGTAAGTGTGCTTTATTTTAATTTACAGTGACAATATGCATCACCTGTGATGATGGTTATATCTGGTTGGAGTGCATAAGAGTGATATTAAACTTATGGTTATACTCCATAACATATACTGTAATATTGTTGGTCTTTATCAAAGAATTACACTTGTTATTGGTTGAATTCTAAACAAAGTGCAGCTGTATGTAGGCAAAATGCAGATAGATTTTGAAAGTCCATGATGTTCAACTGTTTTTGGCCCAAAAAGATGAAATACTAGATTGTAAGCAACAGGAATGTAATTTTACATATATTGAGGATTACAGGTTTTCAGAATTTGTTTATAAACATTTCAAGAGATAAGTTACTTATGTAGTGTTGTTTTTTGTGCACAACAACTGTTTATTTATGAATATTCAGGATGTACTAAACAGTATGTAATCCTCCATTGCAGCCAAGGCTGGCCTGTACCTGGATACGCTCGATGAACAGAGGCTGAAGAAGATACGTGATCTGGAGGCATATGAACGTCCATCCAAAGCTGAAGTTGAACCTCAGGCCCAGAAACCAGTCTTTATAACTCCATTGAACAGGTTAGCTCATGTTTTGTCTTGACAGCAGTTTTATGGTTTTTGTGCAAACCCTTGAAGCTATAATGACTATAGAACGAGCCGGAAGAACTTTCTGAACCCATGGTACTGAGTGGTGTTTTGAGAAGCTGATAGTGCTTAAACTCACCTGTTTTCTGGAACCTAAAGATTATTACTATTTGCACAACTTCCTGCCTCTTGTCTCTATCCTGAGTCAGATGAATTTAGTCCAGACCTTTTTGTTCGCTTTCTGTAAGATCCATTTTAATATTATCTTGCCATGTTTAGCTCTTCCAAGTTGTTTCTTTCCTTCAGGTTTCACGAGATGGTACAGTTACATGAATATGAAAACTGAGGTGGCTATCATGCCCCTAAATGCAATACTACTTCTGAGCATCCTGATTTCTTACCTGCATTTGTGCAGTGAGAGTTACAGTAGTGCCACAGTTAGCATGTGGTAGTACTTGACTTTGTTGGGAAGGTAAATTTAATGTTGCATTACCCATATATCAGTTGATAGAGAATAGAATGGGAACCCTTAGAATTTTGTGCTGATAGGGGTAATGTTTGTGTCAGCAAGGTTTTGCTGTTTAGACAGTGCAGACTGGACAAAGATGAGGTGGGCAAATGTAAGTATATGAAAATGTATGGTGAAAGAAGTCTGATGTGTGTAGCAATCTGGCACTACATGGCTGCAGACACATGTAAATTAGAACTGTGACTAAAGAAACTAACTGTATTTTATGTGTACTTCACAGCTTGGAGAATCTAAAAGAAGGTGACCATGCTCACCTGGAATGCCGTGTGGAACCAATCAATGATCCAAACCTGAAGATAGAATGGTTTGTGAATGGTATAGCCATCAAGACAGGCCACCGCTTCAGGACCACACATGATTTTGGTTATGTAGCACTTGATATTTTGTACACATATCCTGATGACTCTGGAACTTACATGGCCAAGGCTACCAACCTTCTGGGTGAAGCTGTGAATACTTGCCAGATCACTGTGGGCGGTAAGACACTATCACTCACTTGTCATATATTTATTTAGTACAAAATACATTTGCAGTCTTGTTTATGCGTTTAAATTGACAACAGCTATGGCAGCTACCATGACACTGGTCCGAAAAAAGGGTCCGTATGTACATGAAACTGGACATGAGGTTTTTGTAAGGTCATGGTACAAACCAGCTTACCACAGGTGTCCACTGATTGTAAGACTCTCTGTTCTGTGATTCAGTAGGTTGCTGCTGTATGTTTCCACTAATTGTACTCACGAAAGTGTGGATTTGAGGTTCTCTTAGATGTGTTGCTGAAAATTTGGGTATTCTGTTATGTGACACTTTTGAGTGAGTGATTCCTGCTGATTGAAAGGATTGTAGTGCCTTCATCTCCTGTGGAAAGCAGATGAAGGTATTGTTATCATTTGAAATGTCAGGAACCGACCAATGAATGATGTGGCTTCACAGTTGAGATGTGAAACTTCAGCACCTCAGCTGTGAGAGACTCAAATCTCACTTGTTCTTACACTTTCGTACACATGACACTCATCCTCTACTCTTCAGTTTTCAGTGTTCATGATGTGATTCTTATTTTTTAATGTACATGTGAAGTTTCATTATAGTTCTTTTAAACTGACATGCCAGTGTCTTTTTCCTCCAAAATGTGGGAGGGCATGTCAGAGTTACATAACTTGATGGGCTGTGATATCACTACTGCTGTATATAACCATAGCTTATTGTAACAGTGTAAGTTGCTGATAAATGCAGAGAATGTAGAGAAATCCTGTTCTAAGCATACTTTCTGTTTGCAGCTCGCCGCAGCATTTACCTCGAATCTCAACACCCCGAAGGTCTGGCTAAGATTCGTGAGCTGGAGGCACAGGGCCGACCTGCTCGATTGGAAGTGGAGGAGCCAGTAGTCACTCCACCACGCTTTGTTACTGAGTTGAGGGTAAGGAAGGAGACAGTCGTAGTTGTGCTTGAAGAAAACTGCAGAATGATTCATTTAATTTTGAAGAAGTGGTTATGAGCCAGGTTAGAACAGTCAACTTAATGGCTAGGATATGGGCAGAAGTATCTGGGGGGTTTGAATTGCTGCAGAGACAAGAGCTCTGGGGCCCATCCACCCACCTACTTGGTTGGTACTGTGGGGTAAAGGCTGGGATGAGACTGACTGCTCACTTCTATGCAGTGAGTTGTACTGTACTCTACTGATGTCTTTGTGGCTTGCATGAGGACAACAGTACCTTTAGCTTTATGGAAGATTGCTTAAAGAGAGGTCTATAAGTATCTTTATATTATGTTTAAAATTAAATTTAAACTGTGAACTGCAGCATTTTATACAGTATGTATCTGCAGTTGTATTAATTGCTTCACAGTGTCAGGTTTTTTTTCAAATCAGAATTTCATCTTGGAATTGTTCTTTCTGTAATATGCTGATGACAACGATGGTTAGTTTGCAAGAAATGAAATTTGAAACAGCATTGTTTCAAGGCCAGCCAGTTGCTGTATGATGCTCAGGCACTGAATGCCAGTGAGAGCCCAACAGCACATTGATTGCATTTACTGCATTATGGTTTAAGCTTCTCTATTCAGTGTGAGTGTTAAGGTACGTATCTATTCACCATGAAAAATAATCCCAATACATTTAGTTTATTGTTTAGTTGTATTCAGTATCTTCTATTTTCCAGTGACAGATAACATTCTAGCTGAACTCCATAACAATGTACGTAGCTACAGTCACTGTTAGGCTCACAATGGAATGGTCAGGCAGTCTTATACATCTTTTGAAAACATTTAGTCAGTGTGGATTCCATTCATAGCTGCACTGACCGTGGAGTTTTTTGAAAGAGATGCAAAATGCGTAATGTTACTTGTCAGTGCTTCCCCTCTTATGGTGTTGCATCATTATCCCACTGCCAACAAGTGGCAAGTATCCTAGTCATCATTGTCCAGTGTTCCAAGGTATCTTGTGCTGTGGGTTCTGTACAATGCATGTATGTCTTCCTAGTATGAAATCAAAGTGTTTTGGATTTTGGGAATTTTCAGTCCAAGACATTCATCCCATCCACATCATTGCATAGGTGTGAGGTACGTGGAACAAGGAATCGGTTACTTTTATGACAGTTATGGACTCTCTTTCCACCCTCATATTGCTGTATTGCAAAAGTATGCAGTTCATAAGGTGTTGTAATTATGTAACACAGGAAAGTTGTCCCTGTGTGTGCTGTGCAGGCATGTGCAGTGAATTGTCAATCTGTTGTTACTCAAGGGAATGTGGAAAGTCATGATTTGGTGATGGCCATGGTGTGGCTCCACATGGTCCGGTTCAGAGTGATTCGGTATGGCATGGTGTAGTTCAGCATGGTGCAGTGCGGCGCTTCACGCATAAAATAAGACAACCTCACATATTATGTAGAGTGCAAATTTAAGGGGAAAAACTTATCTTGGATTTGAGTAGATATGGCACATTACACATACTTTGTTTTCTTGACAGCAGCCTTTCTGGGAATACTGTGGGTCCAGGCTGGGAATTGTGAATGATTGATATGGGAAAATGGCACTTTGAGGGAGAATGCACCCTATGTAATAATACATTGCTTGTGTGGGAGGTTTTTGGACCAGAAGAAATGAACTATAATTGTGGGAAAATGTTGCCTACAGAGCATTGAATATGTGATTCACTGTAGGGGCTTTGGACATACAGCTCCACTCATGCTTAACTGTAGCACTGTATGGAGGTGAATGTCAGGTTCATGCCTTGGTCACTGTACCCTGCGGAAGAACATCCTGGTACCTGATGAATATGAGGGTAAGTGGGCTCCAGAGCCAGTCTGGACATTTTGGCAAGTAGGAAAATCTCTTGTGCTGCTAGGAATCTAACTCCAGACCATTCACCCATATCTTAATCACTAATGAATGAGCTGTTCTGATTCTGGCATCACATGTTACAGTTGTTTTCGTTTTGTATGCGGTCATTTCTTTATGTGCAGAAGTTTGTTGTGCTCCACCATTCAGTTACTCAGATGTGACTGTGCATTTTGTTTTGCAGGGCACAACTGACCTGTTTGAAGGACAGACTGCTCACTTTGAGGCTCAAGTGGAGCCTCTGCATGATCCTAACCTTCGTATCGAGTTCTATCACAATGGCAAGCCACTTCCTTCTGCCTCACGCTTCCATATCACATTTGATTTTGGGTATGTTGCTTTGGACATCACTCACGTGGTTCCTGAAGATGCTGGAGAATACACAGTCAAGGCTATAAACAACTTGGGACAGTGCACCTCATCTATCAATCTTAGAGTGCAAGGTATGCCTTATAGGAATTCAGTAACACAGTGTCTTATTGCAGGGTTTGAGGTTTCCTCAGCAATATTATTGAGGATTCAGGTCCCACATATATGATGGGGCCTGCCCCCAACTTCCCCATTGGGTTTGACAGTTGCTCCTAGCCTTCATCAACCAGACCAGTATGGTTGTACCCCTCCATATGTCTCCTATGTTTGGCATTCATCTTGCATTCACTAACCCAGGAAGATGAATGCACCATGTTACTGTAGAACAGTCAGAAACACTCATCCACCGACAAAGCATCTTATACCAGAACACCTGAATCTTCAGTGACACTGTTGTGAGAATCTCAGAGCTCACAAAATACAGTGTATTTCACTTACTGCAATTGTTTATAAGAGTGTACTTTCGTCTTGCAGCAAAGGGTAACATTATACTTGAGTCACAACGCCCAGAAGGTCTGGAGAAGATTCGTCAACTTGAGGGAGCAGCACCATTCCAGCGGCCCGAATTTCAGGAGCCACAGACGCGACAGCGACCCGTATTTACACAGCCGCTTCAGAACATTGATGCTGTTGCTGAAGGACAGACTGCCCACTTTGAATGTCGTCTTATCCCTGTGGGAGATCCCACACTTAAAGTGGAATGGTTCAGAAATGAGAAACCTCTTGAAACAAGTAAGATGGTTATATAAGTTGTTACGTTTGCATGGTGGTTGTGCATATGATGGTTATCTATTGGACTTCTGAACCATATAGTGATTGAATGTTTAGGAGGAACATACTGCCCCTATCTTCATGTTAAGTTAATTGATTCATTTGGACTCTGAAGTGATGTGATGAATGTACGAGGGAGAGTCAACTGAAAACCTTAAAAATTAACACACAATTATATTACAATATTTAAGCTTTTCAATTGACTCGCCCTCATAATTGTATTGGTCATGTAGGGTGGCTTGAGTTAATTTAGCTGAACACAGCTAGGAAAAGGGTTGGAGGAGTTTGGATTTGTCCCAAGTTAATGGCAATTGGAAATTCTAAAAATTGCTCTTTTTTGGTGCCTCAAGCAGTGGGGCATGATTTTATACATGAGATTCTGTTTGTCATTTTCTTAAAATGAGGGTGGGTCAATAGTAATAATTATACTATTGAGATCATATAGACACTCTTTTCTCTGAAACATAAATGAATGGGAGCTTGCTATAATATGAGATATGCGTACACATTAAAATATGATGTGTATGTACACATTTAAATACGAGATGTTCATACACTTTAAGATATGAGATGTGCATGCTCATTACAATATTAGGTGTGTGTACACATTAAAATATGAAATGCATATACACTTTAAGATGTGGGATATGCATACACATTAAAATATGGGATGTACATACACTTTAATATATGAGATGTGCGTACACATGAAAATATGAGATGTATATATGCGTTAAATATGAGATGTATATACACATAAATATACAAGATGCGTGTACATATTAGGTGTGTATATGCATTAAAATATGAGATGTGCATACATGCTAAAATATGAGATGTGTGTACACATCAAATGCACTTTCTGTATTTGGTTTCGTAGGTTCTCGTATCACAAGGACCCATGACTTCGGCTTTGTTGCTTTGGACATGACGCATGTCCGAGGAGAGGATGAGGGTGTGTACATATGCCGAGCTTCCAATGCACTTGGAGAGGCTGTCACTACAGCTTCAATGAAAATAAGAAGTAAGCTAATAAATTATATTCATAAAGTCACTACAGTCACCACACATTGCTACACATTACAAGCAAAGGAACTGTATGGGGGGAAAAAATGTTTGTGACGGATGTTATTAAGATACACTAAATGTGACGACTGAGAGTGTTTGAGAATAGGGTGCTGAGAATGATGTTTTGTCTGAGAAGGAAGTAACGGGGGATGGAGAACATTGTATAATGGTTAGCTTCATGACATTACTTCTAATTAAATATTGTTTGAGTGTTCTGATCAAGGAGGATGAGACACTAGGGGCATGTGGCACATTTGGGGAGGAAGAGAATTGGGTACAGGAGTTGGCTAGGAGATCATGAAGGAGAGAGAGAGCACTTGAAGATGAAGGTAGTAGTGTATATAAAGTCAGTTATCATTACTGCAGCTTCATTTGTAAGCAGTCATTGAAACCAGGAATACTGAAAGTGTACATGATATGGCTGAAGCACCAGCATGAAGTCTTGTTTCATTATGAATTCAGAACTGTTCCTTTGCTGTGACAGACAGACAATGCCTGTGGTGCACCCATTGTTACAAGTGTTTGGCCACACCAACATGTATATGCAACACTTTAAAGATCTAATTGCTGGATGTTTTACAACAACATATTTATAACGATATCTGGGTACAGCCATGCATGAGACAGAATTTTCGTGTGTCATAATTCACTCAGTTGTATTCTAAAGGAACTTAGATTTTTGTACATTTTGTACGCAGCAAGTCTTTTTTGCCATCCTGTCCCTTCCGTATATTGAGGCAGAAATAAACGGTATTTTTGTTGTAGGATTTTTTTTTCCATGGGGAAGAATTGTGCTTGATAATATGATGGAAGGTGAACTGATTGAGAAGTGATGTGATTCACGTGTGTACTATAATTATTTGTCTACATGGAAACTTGTCATCTCATCTTGGACTGTATTCACTTACTGATTCTCTGATAAATGCACTTAATTGTGTTGCCATAATCATTAGAATATTTTTCAGGGCTGTATAAAAACAGTAGCAACAAATGACACTGGTTCCTGTTGTGTTTGTAGCCAAAGCAAGCATTCAGCTAGAGACTCAACACCCTGAAGGCATGCGCAAAATACAGCAACTGGAGGAAGGCCGTGCACCTGCACGTCCAGATGAACCAGACCGTGTGTTTGAGAAGCCTATCTTTACACAGCTGCTTACTGGCCCTTCTGAACTGTGGGAAGGACAGCATGCGCACTTCGAGTGTCGTGTTGTTCCTGTTGGTGACCCGACCCTGAGGTTTGAGTGGTTCGTGAATGGCATCGAGCTGAAGATGGGTATGTTCTAACCAAATTAACTGTGTTGATTAGTTGTGCAGTGGACAGGAATGGTTACTAATTAGCTTCTAACCAGTGTATAATTGACACCTTCAAAAAGCTTGGTTTTTATTTTAGGATAATTAAATCTAGTTTTCCTTCAGACTGACATTGTGTAGCTTATGCATGCATCTTATCTTAGCATAACTTTTATTAATATGTGTTTTATCCAGTTATGTGAATATTGTTAAAATAGCCTGATGAATTAACATACAAATTGAGAGAGTGGAGAATCTCAAAGCAATTTTTCTAAAGCTCCACTTATTATGGGATGTGACTGTGTGTCATTGGAGTAGTTCATGTTGTTTTGAAGAACCACATTGTGTTTACCTGCACTGTCATGTGATTCTTTCTGGACTGCTTGACACTGAAGATGAAGGCTGTGTGAGTGTCTGAAACATCAGCTGCTAACCCAGTGTCACCATCACATCCTGGAAGACTTGGAGCTGCACAGAGAAGGCACTTAGTGAACTTAACTGATGTTGTTTCAGTGGTGCTAATTAAACTAAAGAATGCGAGCAACTAATAACTGATTTCTGTGAATATTGTTTGCAGGTGTATTTGGTTATGTCCTGAACACTCAGCTTCCAGGTACTGATACACACTAAATTACATTTTGGTGGAGGAAGTTAAGAGTCTTAAAGAGTTAGAGCCAGGGAAATGGTATACTAGTATGGGAGGGTTCTTGCATTGCAGCTTAGCAGTGAAAAGGGAAGTAAAAAAGTACTGTGCCCATTTACCAGCAAAATTACAGATTTACATGTAACAGTATGTCTCAGACTTTCTGTTTCTGTGGAGCCCTTACAAAGTCTCACAAATTCTGTAGATGTCCACACCAAAATGCTTTCAGCTCACAGATCCCTAATTCATAGTAATAGCAACCTCTGTTTTTTGAGTAATTACAAAAAGGAAACACATTAAAACTGCGAAAGACTTCATTAAAGTCAATGTCAAAATTCGTAATAAAAACTGTGATGTTTCTGGCAGTAATAAGCCTAAAGGAAAAATAATGTTGTACAGTGTGGAATGTGTTGAACTGACAGCCCTTGAGGCATGACTCATGGGCCACATGAGGACTGCTGTGTTATACCATTACTGTAGGTCAACAGATGTGAAGTATTACAAATATGCAGTGTTCCTTCTGGCATACACGTATACTAGGAAGACAAAAATAATCACATCCCCCCCCCAGCAAGGCCTTGCAGACCCAGAGTTGTCTGCAGACCACACTTTGAGAACCACAGGTATTAAAGACTGTCATGCTATATTATCTTATTGATCTGGATAATGGCTTGGCAGTTGATTGATATCATTGTGGGGAAAATATGTTGGTTTTGTGTGCAGAAGCTGTTTATAGTTGTGCAGAGAATATATGAAGAGAGTAAGAGCAGGTGGAACTTGGCAGACATGCTTACTGCTTCAGAATGCTCTGTCTTGTAGACTGCTGTGTAAAAATGTAAA
>Ga0123352_10016687_pt1 | contig 11701 bp, 7 predicted proteins | sample TergutLab28metaG_FD_89700 | JGI IMG/M metagenome (GOLD analysis project Ga0123352, IMG submission 89700) | Labiotermes labralis P1 segment gut microbial communities from Petit-Saut dam, French Guiana - Lab288 P1 | ecosystem: Host-associated > Arthropoda: Insects > Digestive system > Gut ...
AAGCTACCAGAGTTATAATAATAAATGTGTTGCGTTATAAATAGTGAACCAGCGCACGGAACAGATTGTTCAAACAAACTTCATACATATATATATATTATCGAACATAAAATGCGTATTTCGATTTTCTCTACAACTTTTGTTCGAAACATTATTCATTCTAAGGATAAATGCGCGAAATATGATCAAAAATGTATATTGGTCTTCGCGTACTTCTTTATTCTTGTCGGACTGTAATGAAACTTGAACATTCTCGACAGTTTCTCACTAAATACACAAATAACAAATTTCATGAAAATCCATCTAGTGAGAGCCAAGTTGTTCCGTGCGGACAGACGGATAGGCGGACAGACATGACGAAACGAATAGTCGCTTTACGCAATTTTTGCCAACGCGCCGAATAAAATGACTAGCTTGACACAAAGACCAGTCACATTTGTACATTTGTATATTAAACACAAAACACATAAAATGCCTACATTTTCATTATCACCTGCCACCAATATCTGACAAACATCAAACTAGATCGAAGCCCCGTGCGGTCTCAACTGGTAAGTTCTTTCAATAATTCCGAGTTGCATAATGCTCCACAGAGAGTCACCAGACTCCGTGTCAACGGTCATTACTTTATCAATTGCAGTATTAGAAACGATTCCCATATTAACGACATGGAATGTGACTCCAACTGACAAAGAGTCCTGAACATACTAAATAATAAAGCACAGAATGGTGAGGGAAATTTTAGATTGATGTCATAAACAAAATCACAGATGGGCATTCTTAATAAGTCAGAAACAAATTCAACCATCCAGCAGAGTCAGGAGTTGGGAATTAATAGTCACACACTCTCCGTTTTTGAAGAACTCAAAAGCTTATACACTTTACCACAGCAGCCTACAATCAAATCCTACAATAGCCAATCGATCCCATTCCTCACCCTCAAACACTGATCTTTAAGAATCATTTTCCTATTAAGATCCCATCGACGATTAAGTTGCTAAATTTGTTTTTGGTCTTTTGATTAAAATTCTGTACACATACCCCACCTTCCTCGTGCGTGCTACAAGTCCTAATTGACTTATTTTTTCTCAGTTTTATAACCCTATATTCATTAATTCCATTCATAAATTTTAAAACGTTGTCATGTTCGCTTATTATCGTCATTTAAAATGTGGGCTTATAAAATAGAAAGCATTAGCTCAGAGCGAGCCACACGTCTCTCCTAGCTGTATCAATGATCGATCCAAGGACTTTCTAATTGCAACGTGTCGTCCGTGACGTTGGGGCCTCCACACTAGCTCTAAAATAATAATGTGACGAAAAACTGCGACAGCCGAAGAAAGAAAGAAATTAAAATTTCAAGATTGACATATGATATCCTTACGAGAAGCCACAGTCAGAGCCAAGGGCCCACTTACGTTTCAAATACAAACTTTTTTTTTTTTTTTAAGATTCAAGTCCTCTGGGATATTACGCTCTGCCTTGGGAATGCACCAGAAATATTCGCAAAATGACACAACGTAAGATTACAGAAGAACTGAAATGTCAGCTATACCGCTTTAAGAAATTCAAATATCGCTTCATTTTAGTTCACTGGCAATTACCTACTTTCCATCTTCCACTCTTTCTGTAACAACTCAGAATTAATCCCAAAAGTACGACTTTTAATATATTCCTGGGATGGAGAATCAGTGCACCACATGCGTTATAAGATCAAATGATATTACAAAAGAATGATACAATATATTCATTGTAGAGAGGGAATCGAACCGATAATCATAAGAAAAGTGGAGCTTACGACAGCCCATCAGAATTAATAAATAACTAGAATCGACCCCTACATGAGACAAACCAAAACTCCTACTTCTGAATAGAGTCCGGCTATTTTCAGCTAAGTGCTTCCTTAGTCATGTGCTGTATAAAGTCATGTTTATTACCTGCACGTGGAACCACACTGCCCTACATTAATGCCACTTCCCTACCTTGCAGAAAGAGCAAACATTTACTAAAATTCATTCACTGCAGAAAACGTTTTGTGGGAATTTAAAACTCGCTGGAAAACAAAAAGCGGCTAATTTCTAGGCAAAAACAATCCAACTTCCTTGCCATTAAATTCTTAATTTGTTCGTTACCACATACGCATTTACGTTTACCATGTATTTAGATCGGTGTTGTGCATTAAGTGAAACTCGTCATGTACACACAAATCCCATACAGTCCTGTTTCTGTGATTATTTGTGTGGTTCAAAAATACCCTTTATAAATAAATCACAAAACACAAATCATTTCAGTTGGGTGTAAAAATAACTTCTACTCACACCGGTAGAGACTCATGCTTTATGGACGGCATTTCGAACTTGTTGGTCTTGTTACAAACCAATTACGTACTTATGTCGTTGAAGGAGATTTTTTTTTTTTTATTTTCCCAATTTTAATACGTCTGTCAACATGAAATTTTCTATTTTAAACACGGCTAAATTGCTCAAATTGTTCTTCGAATTAGAAATATAATACACAGTACACAACAGTCGGTATGTTTAGTAAATGTTCGATACTGTCATCCATTAATATAAATTTCCAGTCAATTATCAAATTATCTCCACAATTTCTCTACAATATTCAGGACAATGTGCTTCGTCACGCTCTACAGTGGTGCTGCTTGTAACTGTTAACACCAAATCGTAATGTTTTATTTACTTTTTCGAACATAAATCAGTAACTACACTTGTTCTTACACTATCACAACATACTTGGTACATAATTCTGGCAATTACTCACTCCACGTAGTACACGTTTTGGAGCCGGGATAGCTCAGTCGGTACAGGCATTAGTCGATGGGGTACATGATCCACTGTTCAATTCCCGACAGGGATTAAAGAGTTTTCTCTTCTCCCAAAACGTACAGATCGGCTCTGATGTACAACCACCCTCCAATTAAATTGGTGCCGGGTGCTTTCCCGGGGATAAAGCGTACGGGACGTCATGTTGACGACAAGCCTCCGTCCATTACCGAGGTTAAGAGTGACTGGACATACATTTCTACTCGAGCTACATGACTTCATGGCGTAGACAGGGACAAATTTACCTTTACGAAAGACACCGGCCTGGTGGAGAGTCAAGTTTGCAGACTTCCTGAAATTTAGTAAATACGGTAACCACGAAGTTTTACAGGAGCCCAAGAGTTTTCTTGTCCTTCTCTGGCGTGAAGCATCTTATTAATGAAACATGCATTCTAGGCATCAATTACCGGGAACCTGAACAATAAGAGCATTGTGGGTTAGACAGAGCAGGTGATCTGGGCGTGTTCATGAGTTCGTATCATTAGAGCCACAAGAGTAAAGTTTATTTGTGCATCATTCCCTCTCTGTCCATGCTAGAAATTAATTTATGGAATTCCCAGTGCCCTCTATCAGCATTGAGGTCAGATTATAACCGAACATCAGCCAACACCCAAATTGTATGGTTATGCATGCTGTAGACTGGCTTCAGACACCCTGATATCAGTTTTGAGCACTGACCAATTTAGTGACTTGCTTTGAACAGAGTGTGGTCACAGGCATTAGTTAATCAAATAAGGGAAATAAGCCTGAAATGGACGGGACCCAGTTCGACTGTACTTAGTCAGTACTTAGCTGACGGTTTGCCTCGACACAACACGCAGATAAAGAAAAGTATGAATCTGATACTGCAGTACAGATTATGGCTGCTGCATGCAGCGGCAGCGGCTTCGGGCGTAACCACGATGTTCAGACCAACAGAGTACCCAGCTAGCATGATTTGTCTTCAAATATTTACGTTCAGTTCTTTGCTTCTATACAACTAAGTTAACAGCATAATTGCCAAATACAAAATGCGTAAAAATAGCACACATACACGAATTCATATACACGTAACATACACAAATATATACCATAGCACCATATACAACAAACACATGAAGTGAGTATGACAACACATACTTACATAGCCACGTAACACATGCATACATACATACATAAATACATTTATGCATACATTCATTCAATCATTCATTCATACATACACATACCTACCTACATACATACATACATACACACACACATACATACATACATATATACATACATACATTCATACATACATACATAACATCTGTGCGCACACATACATTGCATACACATACAAACAAAACAAAGAGAAAGAACAAAATACACGCAAAAACAATCGAATACATATTCGTACACAGGCAACATACACAAATATATACCATACGCACCACATACAACACACACATGAAGTGAGTATGACAACACATACTTACATAGCCACGTAACACATGCATACATACATACATATATGCATACATTCATTCAATCATACATTCATTCAATCATACATACATACATACATATACGCATACATTCATTCAATCGTACATACATACATGCATACATACATAGATACATACATACATACATACATAACATCTGCGCACACGCATACATTGCATACACATACAAACAAAACAAAGAGAAAGAACGAAATACACGCAAAAACAATCGAATACAGTTAGTTAATCACCAAACCAGATTTACAGTGAGAGAAACAGAACATAATTACGACAAATGCAGCTTCACCCTTTACTAGACAGTTACATACATAAAAACAAATAACGCAACTGATAATGCAAACCTAATTAAGAGTAACAATGTGTTCTACATATACATCAAAATCTATACATACAAAACAAGCTGCTTTATGTGCCGCAGCACCACCTTTGCATGGACAGCAGACACTCAACATCCGTATGTATCTAGGATTCTCAGTACGAGCAACTAGATCTGCAGTAATAAAAGATAAGGACGAAACAGTAAACGATGGTGACAACATTAAAAAATGCTGCATTAATTGATTCTTCCTCCCACGTGAATGTGCAATTACCGTAGTGATAATGGGCCTGGAGAAAGGATCTGTAAACTTCCGGTGGGTACTTTCCAGTTTGTTGGCATCAGCAGCCGTAATATAATTTCAGATTTCTAATTTAAGTCTAAGTAAGTTAAAGTACAACATCGATCAACATTCAACGGAAGAAGAAGAGAAGACTACGAGTACAAATTTAATAATTTTCCAACAAGATGCGACTTATTCAGTTTATTACATTTCTGTAGGCAGCTCTATATGTTTCGGGTGTTGACACCCATCATCGGGAGCTCGTACAGCTGTAATTACAGCTTCTGGTATTGATTAACCGGATCTACTGCCATCCGCTCTCGTTGTTGAGTTGGAACTGATTCAGTTCCAACTCAACAACGAAAGCGGATGGTAGTAGATCCGGTTAATCAAAACCAGAAGCTGTATTTACAGTTGTACGAGCTCCTGATGGTGGGTGTCAACACCCGGAACATGTAGAGCTGCCTACAGAAATGTAATAAACTGAATAAGTCGCATATTGTTAGAAAATTATTAAATTCTATTTACGATGCACGGTCCCATGTATATAAAATTACGAGTACAGTAGGAAATATATCCAATGATTCAACCGCTTGAGAAGGCATGCAAACAACATGGTGATAAACAAGAACTTTCGAAAGAATAAAACATCTCAAGAACTAAAGCCGTCCAGTACCGATTACAAACTACAATATTGTACCCTTAATGTGTGATTATCCCACATGGTGTTCAAACCCCTTCCTATGACATTCCCACTAACCTAATTCCATGGCACAAACACCTTCGGCGGAGATCATTCAGCTTCTCGGTGAGTTTTCTCTGCTTTTGAAATCTTTGCTGTCAGCTTGAAAGTCATCTCAGACACACACATCCCATCTACTACTGCATCCGCATTACAAATACCAGTTGTTTAAAGTTGTATGGGGGAAAAATCACAGTCTACAATGAAAGTCACATGACACACATAAATACACTATATGGGAAAAAAGCAGAGACTTAAAACGTTAAAGTTGCTGGTACACATAGCCGTTACGGCGCCTGGAAGGGTTAAATATAGTCCTCCACATTGAGACCTTGAAAGTTCTCTCTCAATTTACTTTGCAAAATATAACTTTATGATTTCACAATTTTGTAAAAGCGAGGTTACAAATATATCCCTCTCTAATCCTTCTTCATTTAATGGCCTTAAAAATACCAGATGACAAGTTCAAAATCTGAATCTCCTCGACGTGTGTTACTGCCTACACGTTATTGTCTTTCCTCATATATCTTACCCAGAAATTCTTCTCACGATTTCCTTCTTTCGTTCATTCTACATTCTTTCCTTCACACACTACTTTATTCTGCTGCCGTACATAGTCCTTAACAATAAACAGCATTGGATTGTAGTTCCTCCCGACGCTACACGCTACGCCACGAAGCGTGTAGAAGCGTCGATGTGAAGCACCCACAAATCTTTGACACCTTTCCTGGCAATGAACACTGAAAGTTTTTCTTCCCCAAAAAAACGTAGCCCCTGCGTTATCTGATGATTGCCAGTATCAAACAGAAGAGAGTGGGAAAAACGCCCACGTCACTCTGTATAGTAGTTGGTAGGAATCCTTTCGATATTCTGGCAGCGAAGCAGGGGGAGGACGGGGGGTGGTGGTGGTGGTGGTGGTGGTGGTGGTGGTGGTGGTGGTTGTAGTGGTAGTGGTGGTGAGAGAGATCACGATACATCCACGATCTTAAGGGACCTGAATCCCAGCCGAGCATCCTACAGCCACTCTGCCGACTAACTGAGCTATCACAGCTGATATATTATTTACAAATAAGTTTCTGAATTTCACCGCTAGGGCTGACTTTTTACTAGAACTCCATCGTGCGAACCGGACGAAACGCGCTGTCTGCACCCATGGTCACGGATAATTTCTGAAGTCAAGTCAACACCGCGTGCGAAACATGGAGATATTGGCTTAAACTTCGGACAAGTGGACGGTAAAGGCTGACGTGCCGACCGCATATCTGTTATGCAGAAGGTGGGAGCCAGTCAGCACCCGCTCCATTATGTCTGACCGGCTACCAGCAATTTCCGAATAACCCTCAGGACTCACTCGAGTGTCTTCAGCTACACAGCAGTCCTCCCTGAGTGGCTAACATTATCTCAGCCCGCACCGATACTGTACTGAGCCAAACAAATCCAAACCACATCCAAACACATCATTTACTTTGCATCCTTTTGAATATTATCCTCCTATCTAGGTCCAGTAGACCATTATTACTACTGCTTATGCCGCTCATGTTGCTTCAACGGGGCTTATTTTATCTCGCTAACAGATTAATAGGGCTAGAATCCAGAAAATAACGACGATAATCATGATGCCCAGTGTAAAAGAGTTGAAAATTTTTCTTTGCTATATGCCAGTTTAATTTCCAGGTGTGTATCGTCACCAGCATCGATACCTTCAGCGGTTAATATAGAACCACTACTGGATAGTTCGTATGAATCACGTCACCAGATGCCTCCAGTGCCTTTTCGCTGCCTGACGCTGTGAGACCATGAATTTTCGAAACAATAAAATGCATGTAGCAAGGTTCCCATTAGCGTTGCGGTTGTGAGCACCAGGGGTGTGATAATAAAAGGCACACACCGCTAGTATGCTGCTGCTGCCGCTGCCGCTGCCGCTGCCGCTGCCGCCGCCGCCGCCGCTGCTGCTACGCGATTTCATACTGTGAAGTGCGTTATGGCATCAAGATAGCCGAAGGGTTATAGGCGAACACAATACGCACAAGCATCACTGACTTGTCCATGTCTAACAACGTACAATTTATCTTTCTCACTTACGTGTGCGATATCTGGCATTTGGTCATTTCACTCAGATACCGGCTACGTATAAGAGGGCACAAACGTGAGTAGGAGCACCTAAGTCAATAAAAAGTGGGCACAGGACTGAACGACCGACGTTTGTCTCATAGTACGAACCAGGAATTTTCAGGGCCGCGTAGAACTCTGGGCCCTCTCTGCCTCTCATCAAATTAGAACCGAAAAGTCCTTCCTAGGGATTAATGATACAGAAGCTAGTCGTTTACCACTATTAAGTGTCGAGGTTTTAAGAATAAGTGGAGTCTTCCTCCTTCATAGCCCGAGTCTTATTTTCGTTGGTATACGAAAAAGAATATTCATGTCGTGACTTTTGCCCTGCTAACCTTCAACAGGCGATTACTTAATAAATAAATGACCTTACCCGCATACAGTGCAGAAGACTATACAGGGACGTATATTCGGAACGAAGAAAAAACTGGTGGAAGTATTGCAAACTTCAAGAACAAGGCCTTATGGCGTGTTGCATCACTAACAAAATGTCGCTTTATTAATTTATGTTTATTTTGTCTGTCAACAACCAGTTACGCTCACGACACGTAATTCACAACTGTCTTGTGGTTTCTTCTACACTTGCCGTATGCTGTTAATTCTGTCTGTGCATATCAATGTTCGATTTCTGTCAGATAACTTCACTCGTCGTATCTTGCAGTCTCAGCTCCTGCCACCCCACCTTAGGAAGGGCCTTCCAACAGTCTCAATAATTCTATCATTTTTGTTACTCCCAGACTTGTGGTCCACAAGAATGACCAGAATTTTCCCTTGTCTTCATAATCGGAGTATCGCCAGTTCGTTTCATTTGTCAAGGATCCTTACAGGGGAATGGAAAACTAGCCCTAGAACAGCATAATATACTTTCTTTTATGGACTGTATTGGCGGGACAAGAAAGCGTATATCAAAAAGCGTTTTTGTTTGCTGCTATTTTTGGCTTCACGGCGGTGTGTATGTGGTATCTGTTTTACTGGATTACAGAGCAGCGCCATATCCGAGAAGAAAGGATACTTTATACGCTTTTGTTTTGTTTTGTTTGTTTGTTTGTTAATAATAACATGTGGTGGAAGGAAGAGGAAATTAAACTTTTGTTCGAGCTTCAAACACATCCAACACGCAATATTAAGCAAGCGTATTATAAACAAGAGGATTAAACAGTACGCGCAATATATACTATCATAAACTGATACATAATCCACAGATACAGGAAGTCAACGTTGCCTGAAGGAACGTAATGGCGTATGAAGCAATACCCAGGAGTCTGCACTTGGTAACAGACACCGTGCGTCAATTTCGTGGTTCTTATCATTTCAACCACTGTCTGTCAAATTTTGTCTGGACAAGCAACACTGGTCTCCAAGCTTCTTCTGCTTTAGCTTGTGTAGGGCATTTGATTCTGTAAGGTACCGCGATTGTTAAATTGGTGGTCTTGAAATTCTGGTGGGTATAAAATGCTTCAATTTATCGTGACATTTTAAATATGTTCATTTCTATATGCAATTAGAACAATCTTGATACCTTTTGTTAAAACGTGGTCAGTTTAGAGCACAAACAGCACACAGAGGCAGCTTAGATGCTTCCCATCACGATAATACCTGAATTGTTATTTTATTGTACATTCGAAGAAACTTTGAAGAAACAAGCTGATATTTTTCTGTGTTGGAAAGAATGAATTAAGAAAACACAGCACCTTGTGTCTACGTCACGGGCATGTCTTATGTACAAACAATGAAACTACATCTTTCATTTGCTATCCTAGTTTATTAAAAGTTCCACTGCCACATATTTTCAATCACACATTTCACAAAATTCGACGAAGAAAGATTACTCGAGTTTCTAACGGCTCGTAGACTTGATTTCTTCTCATGGATTTTAAGAAGTTAGAAGCGTGCTTCAGGAGCGTCTCCATCTAACAACTCAGACGACGTCCGAGTGACAGAAAATGACCTGATAATCTTAGTTCTAATATTTTTACCATTACTAACATCACCTGAAAGACGGGGCAACTACTAACACTACATGCATACACAAACGTGTGTATGTGTGTGTGTATGTGTGTATGTATTACGTATATGTGTATATACGTATATAAATACAAAGTATAATATCCATATACATCATATATACATACACATACATACATTACATACACACATATATATACATACAATCATACATACATACACACACACACACACACACACGTGACACTAATATTGTAACTACAGCTAAGTGTAAATAGTAGTAAGCGTAGTGTTTATGCATAAACATAAATTTTTGGTTAAATATTTTAAACAATAATCCTACCTCTTTGGCCACAGTAAAGTTTTATGAGGTCTTACTGATCTAGCAGTTATTGCGACAGGAATCGCTCGACATAAGCATAATACTCTATGAACAATTAGGAAGCCACGCCTCTGTCCAACTTACTGAGCGAGTATATATTGGCCTGTGTGCTTATATACTGTGGCATATTTGATCACACATTATGGAATCCAATTAGGCGTCCATGCATATTCGTGGTGACAGTAAACAACAGAAATCTCATCATCTGCTATTAGTTGGCTTCGAATACACAAAATCCGGTCGGAAATCGAAGAAGCAACAATTCGGATCGGAAACACAAACTTGCCGCAATATGGCTGCATGGTCAAATTCCGTTGCGTCTACAGCACCATTTCGATTGTCACTGTCACACAAGTCCGCTAGTCCACCTGGAGTAACGAGCTCAAAATAGAGACAGCATTGTCATGAATGGTTCTATTTAGTACTTTGTCCACTGTCTCTCTGCTAGACAGAAGATCAGCACAAAGTGGTGCCCAAACTGGCTGAATGGGTTATCCCTCATTAGCAAGACTGCCCATGCACAGCCATCAACATTCATGTAACGTCTCTTACTTTTGCTGGCTGCAGTATTTGATGCAAGATGATTTCCTGGCAGCTATGGGAAAAATAAATTCAGAAGTTCGAATTGTAATGTGTGTGCAGTCGATAGATTTTCACGCTGATGACTACTCCAGACACATACTTTAATCCACGTAGTCGTCTGTCAGAATCAGTCCGATATTCACAGCAATCAGCACAGTAGTTTATACGTGATGAGAAATGCTAACCTGAAAATCAGTCCTTTGGCTGACTCGCGCCGACTGTCATTTGCGTTCCATTGTTGGACTCGATCACACAGTCTCGAAATTCAGACACAATAAGTAAGGCTGCAGGCAAGACGCATACCAGAACAAACTGCTCTTAAAAAGTTAAGGTTTCACAACTGAGTCTTTTCATGAGAGTGCGTTAATGCACTTCGTTTTGTTCCGAGAGCAAAGATATTCACATTACTGAATAACATTAAACAAAATAATATCTATGACACAGACTTGGTATGTTTTATTTAAAGCAGAAATGCACATCCTTCAATAAACATTTAGGATAACTTCATTCTCGTACAAAAACATTTTAGTCACAACTGTTCAAGATTCTTTGTGAGTTTCAAAAGATTTAGTCAAAAAAATCATGCTTATTTTAAGATTGTATATTAATATTTGCGCCAAAAGAACATAAACTGTCACATCTTTTAGAACAGACCCAGAATATTAAATGAATGCGATGTCCGCTTAGTAGTTCTAGAGATGTAACATGCTGACCGATACGACCTCCGAATTGTTCCTCATTTAACACAATCTGTAAAAAGGAAATTGTACTTGCGTATTTGGGGACCGCGGTGACACAGTGGTTAAGGTGCTGTGCTACAAACCGGAAGGTCGCTGGTTCGTTTTCAGATGGTGTCATTGGAATTTTTTACTGAAATAATCCTTCCGATCGCACTATGGCCCTGGGGTCGACTCAGCCTCTAACAGAAATGAGTACCAGGAGCATTTCCTGGGGGTAAAGGCGGAAGGTGCGTAAGGCTGACAACCTTACCA
>Ga0123352_10016689_pt1 | contig 11701 bp, 7 predicted proteins | sample TergutLab28metaG_FD_89700 | JGI IMG/M metagenome (GOLD analysis project Ga0123352, IMG submission 89700) | Labiotermes labralis P1 segment gut microbial communities from Petit-Saut dam, French Guiana - Lab288 P1 | ecosystem: Host-associated > Arthropoda: Insects > Digestive system > Gut ...
ACCCACATCCCACCTCCTGGAGATCCATCCTAATATTATCCACCCATCTACGCCTAGGTCTCCCCAGTGGTCTCTTTCCCTCCGGTTTCCCCACCAAGATCCTATACACCCCCCTCTCCTCACTCATACGCGCCACATGCCCAGCCCATCTCATTCTTCTCGATTTTATCACCCACAAATATTGGGTGAGGAGTACAAATCATTTAGCTCCTCGTTATGCAGTCTCCTCCATTCCCCCGTTACCTCGTCCCTCCAAGGTCCAAATATTCTCCTCAACACCATATTCTCAAACACCCTCAGGTTCCTTTCCTCCCGCAATGTCAGCGACCAAGTTTCACACCCATACAAAAAACAGGCAAAATTATAGTTCTATATATCTTGATTGATTATTATCGATAATTATTTATTGCTACTGATCATTATCGAAAGTAACCTTCATAACTCTATGAACTAGAGCAGTCACAATTTACGTAGATATTCAGGTAAGTTGCCTCTTGTTTTTGGTCGATTTTGTCCTAACTTGTGCCCCCCCCCCCCGACAGATTTTATTAACTCCTCCCGATACAACATTTTACGACAATCCGCCCAGCGAGAGTCGTACGGACAGACAGACTGACAGACAGACGTGACAAGACGGCCGCTTTTCGCAACTTTGCGTACGCGCCTAAAAGGGAGTTTGCAAACTACGTCTCACGAGGTAGATTTGCACGTTCATATTTCATGAATAAATTAGCATCGTTAATACCACACCTGCCACAAGATCGCGAGTCAGTTCCATCCGTCTCCGGTCCTCACGATCTGTCCTTTCAACAGCTGTCTCAGTGTTATCTTCTTACAGTCTTCTGTGTTCTCCAAGAAGTCGCTTTTTACGGAGTTCTTCAACAAAAATCTTTTTTGGAATTTAATGTCACTCACAGCCTCGCTACATGCCAGCTCATGTCAGCAACTAAATTACTTGGGAATTGAGATGACGCAATGACTGAATGCTCATTCTGGCCAACTAAGAATGAACGTAATGAATAACAGGAACGGAAATGTTGTCCCTTGTTAATGTACGCACACACACACACAGCGTTTTCAGTTGTGCTTAGTTTCATGGTGACCTCATTAATTATACTTGCAGATACACGAAAGATGGTTAAAACAGACGTCGTTTTCTTTCCTTGTATTTTATTAGAAAATAACCTTATACATAATGTTTGAAATATAATCTGTATATCTTTTAATACGAAATCAGTATTTGGTGTCATGTTGTCAGGTAATATACGATAATGCGCTTGTGAGAAAATCGGCAAGAGGGGATTACTGTTGAATATAAAGTAGAGATGGCATTACACCGGTAATCACCAAAACTGAATTCGCTTAACTACGTCTAGTATGGGGACCGCGTTGGCAAAGTGGTTAAGGTGCTGTACTACAAATCAGAAGGTCGCTGATTTGATCCCACCTGGTGTTAGTGGATTTTTCATTGACGTAAAATCCTTCCGATCGCACTATGGCCTTGGGGTCGACTTAGCCTCTAACAGAAATGAGTACCAGGAGTATTTCCTGGGGGTGAAGGTGGCCGGTGCGTAAGGCTGACAACCTTACCACCATCCTGTGCCGTTGTCATGTAATCTGGAAACCTTAACTTCCTGGAAACCTCTGGGCCTGTCCAGGCCTGCAATGGGATTGCTTTATCTTTACCTTACGTTTAGTATACTCTTTCATTAACTAACTTCGTCGAAATCCATTCAGTGGTTCTGGAGGTGAAACATGCAGATGGATGTAAATGTGTACAATTGTGCGTTTATTTCGTGCATTTCATGTAATGCAGAAATATGACTGAAAGCTGGATATGAAGGTTGACAAAATTATGATTTTCTCATTGAGATTAATTTTCACGTTCTGTTTCCAGCTGTCCCTACGTCTTGCAAGTTGCTTCTTCATTGCACATTTTCGAACAAAAATTGTATCTACATTTCTCATTTGTTCGTGTTTTCTAAATACGCCGCCCATCTGATCCCTCTTGATTCAGTCACACTAATAATATTTGATTAAGAAGGTTATGGACAGTTGAACAGTTATGTAGTGGCATTAAGTGCTGATTATGGAAACATTAACCTCTATTTGTTGAAGGGCGCGACTAATTAAACTTGTGTTATCCGTTCGCTTAGTCCGTGTATTTGGGCTTTAAGCCACATAGGAGACAGATGAACTAACCGCGAAAATCCACACATGAAGAAACCAAAGCCAAGAAATCCTCGGTTTATGTCAACATAAATAATAGATGCCGACACAATACCATCAGGAGAGCTGTGCTGTGACTTGAAGGCAGCATTTTTATGTCTGGACTTGTTCAGGAAGGCCCCTTCTGTGTCATATTACTTATGTATCAGTTAATCAGACACAGTCGCTTCTCCAGACATCCCCGCGGCAACTTAATCCTGCCACAAACAGGCCGACAACTCTTTGAGCACCTTCTGTCTTTCTTGTGAGGTTCTTTGTCCTGAGATAACGGGTCATCATATTTCACCTCCCACACAACTGGACGGATTTAGATGAGAATTGTTATTGGTGTGTAGGCTACGTTTTGGTACATCAATATACATGTATCTTTGTGAATTTGGAGGATCTCCAGCGACGTTGTTGAAAATTCAAGCCTTTTGTGATGCCGTGCCTTGTCGACCTTTAAATAGTTACATTTCGAAGCATCTTAGTGCAATAGATATTTCAATCAGTCAACACAATGTACATTGATCAAGGACAAGTCTTGTCCTTGATCAGTGTGTCTGTCACTGGATACATTGTTGGCACAATTCAAAAATTGCCATTTGGAGTTAATACTAGAATTTAGCTAAAAACTATGACAACTACACTCCACAATATCGGCACACTCATTAGTTAACCAGCACGGGTCCCAATGGCGAGGTCTTGGTGATACCCAAAGGTAGGCTCGAGAGTTTATCTCGGGACCTAGACTGGGTACCAGGGCAAAATTTATGACATTTAATAGGATTCAATCCAGGGTTGTAACTGGTCTTCTTACGGGTCATAACACCCTGAGGAGACATCTCTACCTACTAGGGCTGCTTGACAGCCCCTTGTGTATGAAGTGCGGGGTGGGAGAGGAAACCTCGGTTCACATTCTATGTGAGTGCGAGGCTCTGGCCTCACTCAGACATGCGTATCTAGGCTCCTTTTTCTTGTAGCCGGACGATATTAGGAGTTTAGGCTTGGGGGCCATCTGGAACTATAGTAAGGTTGCGGAGCTCCCATGATTCGATATGGGACACAAAGGGCCCGTCTTAATCAAGGCCTAAGTGCATCGGGGCTGAGAGGCCCCGAACCCAAATGCAAATCTATCTATCTACACTCATTAGTTGAAACACATCCCGCTAGATGCTATTATTGTCGGGTGTAGCTGTTATATTGTTGAGCTCAATCGTAGTATTAATTCCAAATGGACAATTTTTGGGTTGCGCCACAATTGTATTCAATGAGCGACATGCTGTGTCGATTGACTGAAATATTTGTTGTATTTAATAACGCAATGGGGATGTGCCACCTTAAGATCTCATTGCCTTTATCTTCGGGGTTAAAGAGTGAGACTGCCTGATGTAGGTATTATGATCCTTCGAAACGTCGGCAACTATTGCCAGTTGACAAACCAGCCATTCTAGCTGAGTGTCCGTATACAATTGTGCTTGGCACTGGTCCAATGTGACCCTTACGTTAAGTAAAACTGAAGTCGTTTTAATTGAGTCTTTCGTAATGCAGTAAATGGTACGTTGATTAAAATTATTCTCCTTTAGGATCCAAAATTTTTGTTTGGATCGTGTTTAGAAATGGCCGATGTTTAACGAAATAAAAGCTGGAATAAATTGAGCCTCGTGAGGTCAATTGAGGAGCTACTTGAATGAAAAAAGTAGCGGCTTCAGGTCTAGAAAACAGAGATTAACGGCTGTGGGGACCCGTTGCGCTGAACACGTGATACCCCTCTATCCGCAAAAGTTGGCACTATTCGCCGACCGGCGGCGGCCGCTCTGTCGGTATAGTTCGCGTGCGGACTAAGGCCACGGAGTTTAGTTTAGTTCTTCGTAACTGCAGTTCTCTTGGCTTCGTAGCAATATAGTTATTTGTCCCTAGCATAAAAGAACGTAAAGTCTGAGGTCAGTGACAGTTTCAGAGTTGCATATGTTTTATCCGGAAACGGGAATTACACGTTTCAAACTTGTTTTGGAAAGGAATAAGTCCAAGCAACACGTCACTTTGCATGTACGAGTATATCCGTGACGCAGTTGTGGCTGTACACGTCACAGTCAACAGTCCCTCCTTTCTAAGTTCAACACGTAATGTACCACGTGGCTCCAGAACTTGCGAGTGAGGGTTTAATGAGAGAAGGTGTGTACAACGTTGCTGTGTATTTATGTGGTTACATGTTTACTGTCATAAAGTTCAAGCGTTCGTTTCCTTCCCATAAATGTTGAGTTGTATCTACACCCTTCTTGATACTTGCTCGGGGATCAGAGCCTGGAATCCTAAGAAACGTGATGGACCTGAACTGCATGTGTCATAAAAAGCGAGCTTGTTTGAGTGTGCGGCGAGGGATTCTTAAAATTGAAGCTTATTGCCCGTATAGATCGTCCGTATTGCTTCAAGCAGCAATTTCCTTAAATATTTGAACGGAGATGATGGAATTTGTAGAACACTGTCCCGATAATTCGGTAACTTATCACTATCTTGTGACAGAGAAGTGACTTCATGGGTACTGATAGGGCATGTTCCAAAAGTTCAGTAGTGCCGTCCTCTTCCAGTAGTGAATTGCATTCAGTCTTTAAGTTGTTTCTATAATGGCCATTAGGAAGTAATTTTATAAACTTTTAACTAGACTGGATTAATATTACTGTGGAACTGAAGAATAAACACAAAATAGATGCCACTTATTATTTTATTGTACTTCTTATAGGCTCAACATGTTTCGGCCACTACTATGCCCATCATCAGGAGCTCGCGACTATGATGTTGATTACCACATTGGTCGTTTCGTTCTTGGTTTGCTGTAGCTTGGAGGTAAGTGGCATCTAGTTGGCTTTTATTCTTCAGTTATCACAATGATGCACGGTCCAATAAACATAAGATAATATTACTGTATTACAGAGAGTTGTCCTGTACACGCCATGAAGGAATAAGTGGAGGTATTGCTCCACCAATTCTTAACCGCCGTACTATATGGGGCTTCGTGCCCCGGTATCTTTAATCCCTGGAAAGAGCTGAATAGTAGGCTGGGTGGTCACAGAAACGATCTGGACGCTTTGGAGAAAGGAAAATGATTAGAATACTGAGGATAAATTAATGAAATTGCAGTGAATGAATGATATCGTACAAGGAAAACAAACAATGGCAGTGTTGGGCTATAATAACGTGTAACACATCATGTAAGAATGTACCAAACTCTGATTTTCTTCTTTCGGGGAAGAAATTTAGACATCGGAATTGTGAGCCTGTAGTAATGATATTACTTACTCCATGGTGCAGAGTCTTTCTTGAGAAGCTAACCGGTTTGCAGCTAGTCAAGAAATTCCCGGCATTTTATGGAATCCGAAAGTTCATTACCGCACTCACAAGCGTCCGCCACCCGTCCCTATCCTGGGTCAGCCCAACCCAGTCCATATACCAACATCCCACCTCCTGGAGATCCGTCCTGATATTATCCACCCTTCTACGCCTAGGTCTCCCCAGTGGTCTCTTTCCCTCCGGTTTCCCCACCAAGAACCTATACGCCCCCCTCTCCTCACCCATATGCATAGTAATGATATTACTGATAAAATTTTAGAATACGCGGATGAAATATTTGGTGGAAATAGACAAGAATGAAAGGAGTGAAGAAACGGTAGAAGACCAACAAAAGAATGAGTTAAGGTCTAGACAGTTAGATAGTGACGTGGACGGAAAAGGAATTTAGCTTGTTCTTGAAGTTATGAAGGAAACTCATAAAGTTAAAAGTTAGTTCGAGACAGCGCAAGGCATATTGCAAGAATATGAACCAAAATAACATATGTCCGACCAGTTTAGTGTAGACCACCTTTGAATCTGACAAGTAAATACAGGAGGTTGTATCGTCCGGCACACACGACTGCACATTAGGCCTTCAATTTATGTACTCTGTGCCAAAATGGCATAAAATCCCTTAAGTGTTACATAAAGCCAGCTACAACTTCTGAAGTTTACTTCCATTGTCTCTTTTTAAAAAACATCATTCACAAAACGAAAGTAACACAGATTTCCTGCATCTGTAATACACTGGCCTATCTCGTGCGGATTACTATGCGATTTGTAACTATAATAGTACTTTCCTATACAACAGGGGTGTAAAACATTTTATGGTAAAGATCTACAGTCGTTACTGTTGGCTGATTCGCAGGCCGCACATATAAGAATCGCAGTAAGTGTTATACCTGCAGGGCAAGACGCCGAAGGAAATTCACGCCATTCTGACAGAAACATTAGCTTGTTTCCTTCCTGGTCGGGCTAAGGATTTATCAGCACCCCTGTAGCATCCTAAATGTGCGATGCTTTCAATACGCATGTAATTTACTCCGCGCCCGTCCAGACCGGCAAAGGGGCCCACCCAACCTTCTATAAAATGGGTAGGTACCGTGTCTCTTTCCCAGCGCTATAGCGATCAGGGCGTGGCGTTAACCACCCACCCTCTCTAGCGTCGGGGTTACGGATAAAGTAGAGCTATACCCCTACTCCTCCTCTGGGACTTCGGACCTGTTCTAGTGTGAACTTAACTTGCCATAAAATTGACACATGTGGCCGCGGGCCATGTGTTTAAAGACTGTAATGCAATGACATTTCATGGACCTACGATACAGTGGTGGCTTGGGTTCATTGTAATGAGCGTCAGATGTCAGGAGCATGCAGCACGAAGTGAAGCAGCTACTGGGAACATGTCAATGGTCGGTGTCGTTACACCGCGCGACTGCCGATGTGAGTGAAACATGTTTTGCGACGTGTTTGTGGTTTAAACCAACACCTGCATAGGAATACGCAATTATAATAAGTGCTCAGGACACTAATGTAGCAAACACACACACACACACACACACAAACTTTAATGCAATGTAATATTTCTCTGACATGTTTCGCCTTTAGAATAGTATCAAGGTGAAATCTGCAGTAACATTCAAGGGCTGTATTTAAAAATGGTACTGTTCACAGATTTGTATTTTAGCGATATACCTACCTATCTGCTCGGGGACCGCGGTAGCACAGTGGTTAAGGTGCTGCGCTACAAAACGGAAGGTCGCTGGTTCGATCCCAGCTGGCGTCAGTGGATTTTTCATTGACATAAAATCCTCCCGATCGCATTATGGCTTTGGGGTCGACTCAGTCTCTAACAGAAATGATTAAAGGCTGACAACCTACCGCCATCTTGTGTCGTTGTTACGAAATCTGGGAACCTTAACTTCCTGGAACCCTCTGGGCCACTTCAGGCCTGTAATGGGACTGCTTTCACTTTTTTACCTACCTGCTCTGAACGTTTAGTTCTGTACAGCTATTTTCACTGCTGGCCCTTCGTTGCCCATTTATATCGGGCCTAAGTGAAAGTGAATGCGTGGAGTGAATGCGTGGCATTCCTCTTTCTTATCCGGGCCGTTCCTGGTTCGGTTTTCAGCCCTGAGACGAGGTACGTTATGCGGTATTTTTGGTCCAGCGCATTCAGAAAGAAGAAGAAGGTTTTCAGCAGCAATTTGGACTTTATTTAACCCTTTAAACGCCGAGTTAAATCCCATCTGCCCTTTGCTAGCATTATTCGGAGCTCACCATATTCTCCACGTTAGCAGGTAAAGGGTTAAAGAAGAGAGTGGTAAAGTAGCATAGCTTCGTATGGTGCTGAAACTTTAACACTTCAGAAAGTAGATCAAAAATCCCTGGAACGTTTTGAAACGTGGTGCTGGAGAAGGATGGAGAAGATCAGTTGGACGCATAATGTAGGAAATGACGCATTACGTACAGTCGAGGAGGAGAGAGTATTGTAAATTAAATAAAAGGGAGGAGGGCTAACTGCATTGGTCACGTCTTGCGTCGGAACTGCCTTCTAATACATGTTAATGAATGAAAGGAAGAGGGAAGGATGGAAATGACTTGAAGACGAGGAAAAAGATGTAAGCAGCTACTGGATGACCTTAAGGAAACGAGAGGACAGCTACTGGAAATTGAAAGATGAAGCACTAGATCGCGCTGTGTGGAGAATTCGCTTTAGGAGTTGCTATGGACCTGTCGTTAAGACTGACTACAAAATGAATGAATGAATGAATGACAAAGGCTGGAGCAGTCAATGCCGCCTCCTTACACGTTCTTTCTAATTAAGCCACAGTCCCGCTACGTAAATTAAGCACTTGAGAAAACTTCATTAAGTAGATTGAAAGAGCAAAGTGTGCGTTCTTTCACCGATTTCTAGGCGCTTTCGCAAAATTGCGAAAAGCGGCTATGGAGTCTTCGTGTGTCTGTCCGTCCGTCCGTCCACCCCCCGCAAGGAACAACTCGGCTCCCACTGAACACATTTTCTTTAAATATAAGTATTTTTCGAAAATCTTTTCAGAAAATTCAATTTTCATTAAAATCTGACATAAATACCAATATACATTTTTTTATCTATCTGGCTCAGTTCTTCTTAGAATGAGAAATATTCTGACAAACGTTGTAGAGAAAATCAGAACACGTTTTATTTTTATAACTTTCATTCGAAAATCGTTCCGTTTATGAGATAATGTAGAAAAATACTGTGGAGCCGGATAGGTCACATTACAATATGGCGCATGCGCATTTGACGTTCAGGTGACCGTGCATAGTGACAGATTCTTATAATAAAACCAACTAGATGCACTAATTTCTCAAATTTATTTTTGAAATAAAACTCTACATGTTTCGGACAGTTCCTCTGTCCATAATTAAGAGTTCTTTACTGTACACACAGCAATGGTATATGTCATACAGGTATGCTGAGAGCAAGCTGTCAGCAAACCTGTATGACATATACCATTGCTGTGTGTACAGTAAAGAACTCTTAATTATGGACAGATGAACTGTCCGAAACATGTAGAGTTCTTTTTCAAAAATAAATTTGAGAAATTAGTGCATCTAGTTAGTTTTATTACAAGAGACGTATGCGCATTTCGGGCTGGATACCTTAAGCTACAAACATACTATCAGAATATGTAATACTTATTGCTTTTCTGCTGCAACTATGGTTACATGACCGCGCCTAAATGTGACGTTATTTGTACATATCCTGCTTGTTGATGTAATGTGTTAAACTTCCTTTGTGTGGATGAGTGACCGGCTGTGTATAATTATTACACTTCTTCTCGTCAGGTTTCTCATTTTTATCTTCCGTCTGTGAAGTATAAACTTCATGCGGGATCCCACTAACTCCTGTGTTTGCAACAATTTTAGGGTTTCTGTCACGTGACGAAAACAAACTTTTATAAATACATTAACGAATCTATTCACAACGGAGCCGTTTAACTGTTCCGCGGGTCTGTTTCAGCTCTCATCGGCCAGTACTACTATTTTTTTTTTTATTATCCTCTTTAATTGAATCGTCCATACATGTCATGGCGGTGAGCAGGGCTGACATGTTGACGTAACGGTTTAAAGTTTTCTTATGGGAGAAATACGCCGTTGTGTGTCACCTGTCTGCACGGTAAATTGGAAATACCGCTAAATGGCTTTCCTGTTTCGGTAGGGTGGATGTTGTGTGATTAGTTAGGTGACAGACCGCGTAGGTGAGCGAACATTTGAGCTAGTAAGAGGCCAAACAACTGAGGAAGTAGATGGGCGAACGATTGAATAATGTGTAGGTAACCAAATGAATGAATGAGTAGGTAGACGAAGCGAGGTGGTGAGGTACTGAGTGTGAGTGAAGAGTGATTGGTTATGTGAATGAAACGTAATTTGTCCTTGCGAGTATTTAGTCACGCATCACGCAATGAATACGTATGGGGAGAAGGGAGTTAAAAATCCATGCATTAACCTTTGGCACTAGGTGGAGCCGAATGGTCATTTTAGCTTCCCAGCTGATCTCCTCCTTGGTACAACGCCTCTGGTACCCATTGGAGAGGAGGCTGTGTAGCCCGCGGAGACCGTCTGGACTCGGCGAAGAGAAAAACCTGTGACTGCTTTGAAAATCGAACCTCCATTCTTCAGTCGTCCAGCCCTTAACGTAGCACTAGTACTGACAGAGCTTAGTCGGTGAATGTGTTAGAAATTAAATGGACAAAAGACTGTTTGGTTGGTTGATTTTCTGTGTGAGTAGGTAAATGAAAGTGTAAATGACTGAGTGAGAGAGAGTGTGAATGAGTGTGTAGGTGAGCAGTTCTTGAGATTGTTAGAGCCTGAGTCGGTGAGAGCTGATTGAAACAGTGACTGAGCCGGCAAGAGAATGAATGAGTGAGCAGGCCGAAGTAATTGAATTAGTGATATGATAAGAGACGGGCTGGCCGATCCACGTGGCCGCGCCGTGTAAGGCGTAGGTCTGCCGTCGCTCACTTGCTGGGCTTGCGGGTTCGAATCCTACCGGGGATATGAATGTCTCTTGTGAGTGTTCTGTGTTGTCAGGTAGAGGTCTGTGCATCGGGTTTTTATCAGTTATCCAGAGGAGTACTACCGAGTGTGATCATGAAGCCTCGATAATGAAGAGGCCCTGGTCCACTAGGAGCTTTTGAGTCATGGGAAAGAAAAGAGAGAAATAAAGTGACTGAAAGATCGAGCTATTGATGGAGCAGCTGGCTGAATGAGAGGATTTGTGAGCGAATTGTTGATTTTACAAGCAGGTTGAGTGGTTGCTGTAAGTGAGCGTGTGGGTGGATGGGTGCGTGAGTTTGTTGGTTGCGAATTGTGTATCGGCATTTGGTCAACAGTTTTAGCGTCAACTGTGGTAGCGGAATGCGCTGTGATTTTAAACGAATTGCGAGAGGAAGTTGTTACGGAATATCACGCCACTCTTCTGTAAATCGAAGATATCAGGATAATTAGTATCTTCTCTGGCTAAGATTTGAACTAAGTAACTTCTGAAAACTAGACACACCCTTCTTCGCCGCTTCTACCAGCAACATAATATCGGTGTGAACCAAATTTAATGTACCAAAATACATTTAATGTAAATCTCAGTGCAAAATGTCTTCGAATTCCGTCATTTTGAAGGTGATACGTAAGGATGAGTTAAAATATGGACAGACACGACTTCTTATTCTGTATTAGTCTTGTACGCTGCTTACAGAGGACAGGTAGAAATGATTTATCGAATTGATTGCTGACAGAGTTGTGATTTCGTGATTAATTTTATCATTACCCTCGCACCTGTAACTAGGTAATTCATTTATTCTCTCCGTTTGATATTCATGAAAGGTTGAGAGCGTGTACCCAAACGTCACAGACGCAGCTTCTCTTACTATTCGTGCACCAGGTTTATCTGTAAAACTCCTGCACTTTGTGTACTCATTGTATTTATGTGTTTCACAAGATTATGAAAGTAAACAGTTATTTTCCCATACTGCTTTCACCGTTTGGTTTGTTACAGTGGAAGCAGACTGTGTTGTCTGTGAGGGACGACTTTGGGACGTTGCACTGGGGGGGGGGGGGGCATAGGGGGGGTTCGGGTTTTTGGGCGGGGGGGGAGGCCGTACAGGAGGGGGATTTAACTTCCGGAAAA
>Ga0123352_10016690_pt1 | contig 11700 bp, 7 predicted proteins | sample TergutLab28metaG_FD_89700 | JGI IMG/M metagenome (GOLD analysis project Ga0123352, IMG submission 89700) | Labiotermes labralis P1 segment gut microbial communities from Petit-Saut dam, French Guiana - Lab288 P1 | ecosystem: Host-associated > Arthropoda: Insects > Digestive system > Gut ...
AGTCCTCCTTTTTCATATAGAGTTCTACAGTAACTAACTCCTAATTTATAATTGTCAATAAATGTCTGCTGTAATTCTAAGTGATTCATATGATGCTCTGAGAGACACAAAACGTGTGGGAAATTTGGATGTAGCTGGCTTAGCGATTCGATTGCTTTCCCTCTTACATTTTGGTGGTAGATAGTAAAGGGTACCAATCCATTTGAATGATAAGATAATTTAATTTTAGGTTTAGATTTAGATGGTACTACAGTACTCAAGTTGTTAAGTTTATGATCAGTTGCATTATCAAGATCTTGTGTTTTTGTTGAGTTTACCAGTTCTTTAACCTTAACAATTTGGCTTACTGTTAATGCCGGTTTTATGTCGTCCATAAATACCATTTGGTTATTCATAACGAAGTTACCCAGGTGCTTCATTGCTTCTCTAGAGTTATCTTTCCCAATGTCATTTGTTCCTCCCCAAATTACCACAACATCATCGCCTGTAAATTTCATAATATCTTCTTTTGCTGTATCTACTATGGTTTTCATTCCTGCGCCTGGTTTTACAAAACTGGGTTCTGTAAAAGTTGAACCTAGCCAGTGTTGGAGCTCGGCCGCACTGTTCCTTGCATGACTGTCACCTATGATAAAAATCTTTTGTTTCACACATTTTGTTTTGCTTGCATTCTGAATCGCGGGCCAACGTTTCATACAGTGGTAATTTGATGGTTTGGATTGTTTCACAGCAGGTACATAACTGGGAAACTCACTTTCTTCATTGAGGTTAGCCAGAGTTGCATTGATTGATTGATTGATTTATTATGCATTCTGTAAATCCATACAAGGTCAGTTGAACCAATAGGATATAGAATTTGTCATTGAAAATTGCATGAGTTAAATATAATATATATACATTCAAAGATTAACATAAATATTCAACACAAAAGTTATTCAAATTAAAGATACAAAATTATAGTTAAAAGTGGTTACATTGAAATATTTACTTAACTACCATCAAGTCCATAGATTACTGCTAGTTAAAGTGTACTCTTGGGGTAGAAATAGATGGAAAAGAAAAGCAGAACAATAATTAATGTAGAGAATGTAACAAGGAGATAACAAGTACTGTGTGATGAATACAGACTAGATGGTTACAGTAATACATCTGGATTGTAAGCAACATAATCTAGCTAAGAACTGTGGTACAAATAAAAATACAGTGGATAGCGACAGATGTACACGGTACAACGGAACTTAAATAATCATACAACCGTAAATAAGTAATAAACATATCAGCAGTTAGGCATTCTGTTCACTAATAGGTTCATGTAAGCTGTAAAAGAATGTGATAGGAGATAGTTCTTTAAAGTTACTTTAACCTAAATAATCATACACCATAAATTAAGTAACAGACATATCAGCATACTGGTTTGAGGGCTCTAAGGTTAGCTGTCGGAGGTTTATCCTTGTGTACTGTTGTTTTTTTCATCGTTTTGATGAGAAGGAAGTCAATTCTTTGTTCGTTGAGAGAGTAAACGGTGCTTTGTTTTCGTAACCTTCATTTCCTTTGTTCTCAACGGGCTGAGTGGACAGGCTGATTTCATGGATTTCCTCTTATAATACTATCAGGATTTCCCTGATGGAGCTGAGTTCTAATTTCGCTTCATTAAGTTCTGCCATTATTTTTTCACAACAATCACAAACTACATGATTCTTATCACTTACAGCCCTCTTGGTAACCTGAGCTGAAATCATTTCGTTGCTTATTCCTTGCACATTTTTAATTTGATGCACATATGTGTTGAACAGCTTTGTCACTTTTCATGTCATTTTTCGTTTCTGTATCTACAGTACACGATACATATTTCTATCCTATGCTGATGACTTGCTGTGCCTACATATACAAGCAATTTGAGGGGTATTATTTAATCCCACTTACATTACCTTCTGCATCAAGAATATACAGTATTATCAACAGTGCTGTTTGGAACACACAGTTTGACTTTTCTTTCTTGGGCTACAACTTGAAGAATTTTCATAATGAAGAATTTTCATAATGTGTTTTTATTTATATCGTGTAGTTCCATCCAGCTGCTGATGACCTTATTGTGGTAAATATTTGAGCTTTTAAAATTATGCATATGAGTATTATTTTAGCACCACCTGTACAGAATTGTATATTTTTGTGATATGGTTTATTGTGATTTACATATATTGCATTATAAATTATAATAAAAATATGCATTTTTTTATACCATAGTTGAATAAAAGTTTCATAAGATCAGAAACACAAACTGATGAACATGGTAATTCAGTTTATATGTTGTTACCCACTTACCAGACGCCATGGCATCATAACGAAGAATAGTTTGTTTTTGAGTACATTGTTTTGATAATGGTTTGTATAACTATAACTCCTTGGTGGAGGATCTTCTTTGGAAAGTCGATAATTACTCCGCTGCTGAAGATTTTCCCAGCTTTTTTTGTAAATTAAGTAAGTCATCCATCTCATTTTTAAATTCAGGTAGCCTTTAATAGGAAAATGCCCTAACAAAACACCCTAGAAAAAAGTTATCAGTTTATACCAATAGTGATCATATAGGAATTAGTAAATAGAAGATCCAGCTCAATTCTGTGCATAGATGTCCCAGAAGAGGCTGTTACTGGTATGTTTCCAAACCAAAATGTTTGTACACACACCCATTTTTATGCACACATACATGCATATGGTCTACAATAATCTGATTACTGTGACTGCTGGTTAGTGTCCTTGCATGGTTATGAAGGCACAATGTTTTACTGTCACAATTACAAAGTTTCTAGTGTCATATTCATTGCCAGAGCTTGTATGTACTTCTATAAAATGTAGAAGTTGCAAATTTGAGTATCAAAAATGGTTATGGTGTGATGAAAGAATATATCTGTCATGGAGTTGGGCCACTTGTTGACCTGTTCCTGTCTCATGTATCCAGAAGTCTCTTCAAAGGCCTACCATGATTCCTTCTGCCAGTTGGGGAGTAGTATTTCATTACCCTGGGTAATCTATTTTCAGACATTCTGTTTACATGTTGTATCCAGCTTCTCTTGTATTCCAGTAATTTGTCCAAATTTGGTGTTATTTTTAACTCCTTTGCAATTTGTGCATTTGTTTTGTAATCTGTCCCAATGTATCCTGCTGTTCTCATGTATTTCATCTCCGCTGTTGTTATTCTTCTGGCGTCCCTTGCTTTAATAGTTCAAGTTTCGCTGCCATATAACAAAACTGGTAGGGCTAGTGTATTGTATAGTTTCATTCTGTTTTCTTTAGGGTTTTTTGTGGTCTAAACGCATTATTTAAAATACCTGTAATTTTCAAAAAGTTATTTTATTTTTTTATCAATGTCCATTTCTTCTTCATAAGATATATTTCCTAAATAATTAAACAAATTTACTTGTTCTATAATTTTGTTATCTATTACAATTTTAGTTCTTACTGGATCCCGCCCTTTAAATGTGTTATACAGTTTGTAAGCAGTTCAATCTACATTTCAGGGGATTAGATTTTTTATAACGTGCCTTGTTATTGACCAGTTAATTTACTGGTTAATCGTTGATTTGTCAATGGTTAACACATTTAAATTTTTTTCATTTGTGTGCATTATTTATTACATGCATATACAGGTGTGTGTATGTGTGCACACATGCATATATGTGTGTATTATGTGTATGTATATATGTGTATTGTGTTTGTTTATGTATGTGATAACACATAGTACACTTGTTAGTACACCTCTGCTGAACCATAAGAAAACAAGGATGTTTCTTTTATTGTTAAATGGCAATGCATGTGCATTTGTGTATGTATCTGTGCGCGTATGTATGTGATACGCATAGTGCATTTTTGAGTACACCCTCACTCAGCTGTCAAAAGTAGGGGTGTTTCTTTCATAGTACACTGCATTACACAAAAAGTTGTTATTGATACAGTATTACACTCGAGTTCTAGAAACAAATATACTCTGTATTTTATACTTTCCAGCATTGGGGATGCATCTGTTGTTTCCCCATGCATTCTACGTGTTTTACCTATCTTCACATAATAGTTCTTCTTTAAGCATGTATATATAATCAAATCTCCAACAGATGCACTTTATATCAGCCATATAAATCATTAAAATTTACATTAAAACTTGAATTAAAACTGCTCCTACATGTTTCGGTCTACGACCATCATCAGGGATTTTACACTTGAGGCTAGCTACAGTCACATTTATAAATAGTTGGTAAGAGTGCATCGTTATAGACTATGTGGTGGTTTTGGGGTCAAGGGGAGTCAGCTGGGCCATATTGGGGTCACTAGGTTGCCGAGGGGTGACACTGGTGTCCCAAGGGGGCTCTAGCTATTCTCCAGGGGCAGTAGATGTGGATTATAGCCTCTCTCCGCCCAAGACTGTCTGTATGTGGTGAAGAGCCACATCCTACGAGTAATGACCCTGTTGTGCAGAACACAGTGGATCTAAAGAAGTAAACCTTGAAAAATAATCCCCAATCCTATGGTGTGAGTGCCGTGCCTAAGGGATGAATAGCAGTGGGTGAGTCTGTCTTTAACAGCACCCTCTGGGATACCGGGCGACCTCCCAGTTATATTTCTTCTTCTTCTTTCTCAGCTCTACAACTCGGTGTGAGTTTTGGCTTGCTCAATTATCAATAATTGAGCGTTTTTAGCGGTATTGAAGTTTTTCCGGGGCAAGGGTGCTGGCCTTGCACACAATGCCCAACCTGTAGGGCCAGGGTGTCTCTCTTCGTCTGGCTTCTACCCTTTGACCTGTCCAGCTTGGTTGTCCCTGCCAGTAGCTATGTTACCGCCAGCATAGCTCTCGGGGTCACAGAAGCTCTCAAACTCCCCCACCACGTTAAGGTGGAGACACCATCGGGGGAGCCCAGTTGTATTTAGCCTTGCCAAGTATAGGAGCTGTGCTTGGTGGACCAAATATTTCCCCAGATCCTATGGGATCGAGATTAGAATAACTGAGAGTCTAAAGAGAGCTCCGCAATAGGGGACTTCAGAAAAGACTGAGATTGAGAGTATTTCAGAGTTTAAGGAGAGCTCCCCAAATAGGGGACTCCAGTAAGGATTGTATGGAGGGCTCCCGTTAGGTGGAACTCTGGTAGAAGGCAACTATACATAGTAACTTCGATATTTATACCTGGGTTCCTTCTTTTCAACCTGGAGGTTTTTCCCTGATCCTGCGGGATTGAGATTGAGAGTAAATCGGAGTTTATGGAGAGCTCCGCAATAGGGGACTCCAGTAAAGATTCTACGGAGGGCTCCAGTCAGTTGGAACTCCGGTAGAAGTAACTTCGACATTTATACGTGAGTTCCTTCATTTTGAACCCAGAGTTTCTCCCTTGGCCCTGTGGGATTGAGATTGAGAGTAATTTAGAGTTTACAAAGAGCTCCGCAATAGGGGACTCCAGTAAAGATTCTACAGAGGGCTCCGTTCAGGTGGAACTCCAGTAGAAGTCAAATATACATTGTGATTTTGACATTTATACTTGGGTTCCCTTTCTTTTTGGACCCGGAGGTAATTAGGAATTAGGTATGGGGGGCCATCTGGAACTTTGTTGAAGGAACAGGGCTCCTTTTAACTTAATATAGAATACAGGGCACAAAGGGCCTGTCTTAAGGCCTAAGTGCATTGGACCTGGAAGGGCTCGAAACCAATTATTATTCTATGCTATTCTATGTGGTGGTTTGGCAGCATGTTATATCAAGTCTGTAAAGAAAAACATTTGTCACAATCCAGGGCTTTGCATAGCCTATAACATTGTACTCACTGACTATTTATATATGTAAATGTGACTTTAGCTAGGCTCCAGTGTCAGCTCCCTGATGATGATCGTGGACCGAAAAATGTAGGAACAGTTTTAATATAAGTTTTAACGTAAATGTTACTGATTTATAAGACTGATACAAAGTGCATCTGTTGGTGAATGTGTGACTTTGATGATATCAAGATGCATGGTGCAGCAATAAATATTTAAAAAAAAAATCATGTAGATGTAAGTTTTTTAATTAAATAAATACATATTTACATACATTTCTCGAGTTTCTGTAGAAAGCAATGTACAGAGAGTCAATAAGTTGTAATTGTGAAAGCTCGAAGATATTTATGCTAATGTCCGGTCTGTTCGCTCGTAGAATTGTTTCTTGTGAAACGATCAGAATAGTAACGGTAAGGTGGTGGTGGGGTTTCAGGACAGTTGATAGTGTCCATTTCACTCCACAATGCAGTACTGTCCTCACTTTGAATTCTCGGTCTGAAGATTAAAGAAGCTCTGTTGTGCAATGATTGAAAGGTGCGTCTTCTGTTGACGGACACTGGATTCGTAATTTTTCCGTTGATACAATTAAACCTCTGCAGCAGCCACATGCCAATTCCTCCTATCACAATTCCAATCTCTATACCCATTATAAGTGCCCAGAATGAAGGAATGCTGTCAAAAATTTTAAAGATATTTCCACCGTTCAAAATATCATTATTTCTTTTTACACATGTGCTCTTGTGACCTTCTTCTATATGAAGGTTTTTGTTTCCCTCCTTAAGAGACCAGAGCCTCAACAGATCGTCATCACTGATTACTTCTGTTTCATTTTTAAAATCAACTGCAGAAACAATCTTTTGAAATTTGTCTTTGTCCTTAGATTCGGCCTTGCAAACCTTATCATACTGAATGTGACTTTTCTTTAGCCATGCTCCTAATTCACGATCATTTCCATCACATGACCATGGATTTCTGGAAAATAAGGAACCAAATAAGTTACTTTTGTAGTTGACTTTATCACACTTATTGTTCAGAACTGTTCAAAGTGTTACAAAATTGAAGGCTGAAATTAACCTCATACATTTCTTTATACTGGAATTTTTTCACACTAGATGTGGTTGGTTATATTATTGTGACCTCAAGATCCAGAACACCGCTCATCCCCTCTTTAAATTGCACCAGCCATTTTCACCATCAATGTAGACATCAGACTCCATTGATATGGAGCCTCTCTACCAACTATGTTTCATCGCACCTCATTGGCTGTAATCTTAATATTCACCACCACGAGTACCTCAAACTTCATTTGATTGATTATTACATCCATATGTTCAATAGTATATCATTTTGAATTCTGTTTATTTCTATACTCGCCTTTTGAGGTCTATCCTCTGCAAATGAACAAGCGGTTCCAAGACTTCTACATCAATTTTTATCAGTTGATTTTGGGAAATGTTGAGGCTGAGCAGAGCAGGCAGTTTTAGAAGATTATCATGGTAGAAGTGATCCACCTGGCAGCTGCTGATATCCAGTATCTGAAAGTAAAGAATGTAACACAATGATCCGTACGGTAATTCTTTGGAGTCATAATCCTGTGTGTACCTTATATTAACCTTTTAAAGCCTACTGGTTGCTTGATGCACCAACAAGTTTAACAACCAAGAATTGTATGCTGTGCCAAAACTCTATTTATGTTTTGTATTTATCTGAGAACAAACAGCAACTTATGCCTCTTACGTCATAAACTGATTGGTTTTTATAACCGAAAAATGTTTACTGCGCGGGCTTGGTCTTTAAATAAAGCAGTCTGCACTTCATCTTTCAAGGGTTAAGTGCCGTCTACTGTGCAAAACGCAATGAAACTTGCAGGATTACTTGGTTTATGGATTTTGTGCACTGTCTGTTTTTCCACAAACAGAACACAGTGTTTTGAGAACTGGATTTTATTTCTTTGTTCAGGGTAAAGGTTAGAAAGCGCTTTTTCAGTTGGGTCTGTTACAAAGAACTCTCTCTATATCTGGCTCCAGGTGACCTGCTTTCCAAGAGGTTTTGTAACTTCTTTTTTCCCCATGGAAATAAACAATCAGCAGATTATAGCCATAAAATGTTATCATCATCCTGACAATACTAAGTGGCCTTTATAAATCAGGAGTTCTGTCATTTATGTACTAACCTAAACAGTTAACTTCCTGTATCTTCCATCATATTATTATAAATATTTTTAACAACCTTCCTCTAATCATTACAAGTTCAAGAATAAGAGATTTGTGTAGGGAACAGTTCAAAAAATTAGAAATACTACCCATATATTCTCAATATAACCACTACAATATCAATATTTGTTATAAAAAAAGAAACATTTATTTTATACAAACAATCAGATCCACAGTATTCACACAAGATTTAAAACCAACTTACATCCACAAACAGCTAACTTAACAAAGTTTCAAAAGGCAATTAAAATTTGTAACAGCCTTCCTCACGAAATCAAAGACTTAGCCAATGATATATTACCGTTTCAGAATGCTTTAAAGAGGTTTTTACTTGCAAATTCCTTTTATAATAGTAAGGAATATTTTAATTATCGGAGACGTTCCGTTGAAATTTAAATGAACAATTAGATTCAAGTACTTTTATGCTGTACTTTATTTATAGCTAAGATTCTTCCAACTCCATGTATATTATATTAGTGTGTAAGTGACAATGTCTATATCCACAGGATTGTATCCTAATCTGGATTTATAGAACGCGAATAAATTACAATTACAATTAGTGAGTGCTTTGTTTTCAAGAAGTGGCAATATGTGTTCTTTCATCAGTGCAGTCTCTCTGAACTGTTTTCAGCTGATATAAGTACTCATGTAGGAGTAAAACTTAATGTATTGGCAGCTTAACAAAATATTCATTATAAACACACAGAGTCTTGTTCATTTTAAAAAACTCTGTTCAAAAAACAAGTAAGACAACACAGTCTACTTAGTAAAAGTACACAGAAAATTTATGGGGTACATGTTTTTAAAATCTATACTACATTAAATTTATTTTCTTGCAAAACATTTTGTGCTGCTCACTAAAATGTTTTTCTTATTGAATCTTATCTGTGTATGATGGATTAGTAGTTATTATTTACATATGTATGAACCAGTTTATAAAAGGTAGTAATTTGGTTAAAATATAAATAATGTTGATTATTAAGTTATGCTGTAGAATGTGTTTTGTAAGTTCTGTGCTTGTGTTCAGTATTTTAGAAGCTTTAACCATTATTCTAAGTTTTGATTTCAGTTGATGTTAATCTTTATGTGTCCTTATTTGGCCTGAGGGTGACTTAGGAAATGCCAAAACATGTTGCCTATTTATGTCACTGTATTTTTTATAAATGTGTTTTGATAACTGGTGCATCCCCTTACTTGATGTTTTTATAGTACCTAATGGGATGACTAAAACAAGAACTAAACTTTATTTACTGTATAAATGGATAAGTTTTTCAAGATGATGTGTTAACCATATCTCATGTACCTCCAGGGGACACATTCATTCATTTATTCATTCATCCTGTAGCCTGTCTTGCAACAGGTCCACAGCCTCATCCAAAGCGAATTTTCCACACAGTGCCATCTAGTGCTTCCTCTTTCAAATTCCATTATCCTGTCTTTTCCAAGGGAGACATATACCTCTAATTCATCACTACTGCCTTTGTGATCACAGTCATATGAAATAACTTGCACTGTTATTAGTGTTATTACTATTATATACATATGAACTAAGACATACCTGTAGAGCAGGAATTATCAAAATAGGTCCTGGGTTTATCTTCAGCCTGTTCCCTTGCAGATAAAGTGATCGTAACTGAGGAGTATCTTCAAATGTTGCTGGCAGCAGGTAATACAGGTGATTGTAAGACAGATCTAATATTCTTAATTCTGTAACTCCCAAAAATGCGTGTAGGTCTATAGTTCCTATGTGGTTGTGTTGCAATTGCAATTTGTACAGGGATGTTAGCCCAAGGTTCTGAAAGATGTGAATGACTGAGTTCAGCATGTTACATGATGAAGAGTATTAAACCGTTTATGTCTCTCAGTACTTTGAAAACTGTTTACTATTCTTATTTTAATGCAATTATAAGTTATGGTTTACCTTTCTGGGGCAACTCATTCCATGCTATGAAAATATTTAGAATGCAAAAAAAGAATAGTTAGAATTATGATGGGTTGTAAAAATAAGGTTTCATGTAGGAATCTGTTTAGAAGGTTGGAAATTTTACCCTTTGTATCTCAATGTATCCTCTTACTTATGCTTTTTGTAGTTAAAAACAAAAATCTGTTAACTTTGAATTCAGAGAAACACACTAAAGGTACAAGACAATTTAATAATTTTTACCAACCCATAACTAATTTTACTGTATACCAAAGGGGAGTACATTACATGGGCATTAGGATATTCAACACTCTTCCTCCATAAATTAAAGATTTATCCAATAATGTCAGGAAATTTGAAATTTACTTAAAACGATTCCTACATACACATTCTTTTCACTCCATAGGAGAATATTTTCAATATAAATCTATTGCAAGTTCATAATGTGCCATTAAACATCTTTAATAAGACGAATATACTTAAGACATAGTCCTAATAATCCATGTTTGTCACTAAGTCTCACTAAAAAAACATAGTTATGTTAATATTATTCATATGCCTAAATTAGCTGTCTGTAGACATTTGCTGTCTGTACTTGACTTTTCTCTGCTTGTTAACTATAGCCATATCTTTTGTGCTTTTGTTGTTACACAGTGGTTTCGTTCCTGTCTGTATTAAACATCATCATGTACTTGACTTGGAATCATTTTGCTTTAATTCCAAACATTTATTACATGTATTAACCTTTTGGAGCCGGACTTATTTTTTTTAATTTTAACACACCCTGTATATAAAATGTGAATAATACAGGAACCAAATACGTTAGAATTATAAAACAAACTGCATTTTAAAGAGAAAAAAACGCAGAGTATATACCATGTTTAAAATATTCAGTACCTATATTTGTTGAATAAATATATAAAATGCAACTTTAGAGGTTAGCAATGCGGTACAACCACTATAGTTGACATTAGGCGTCTAAAGATTAATCTTGACATGTTCTATATCCTATTTATTGTTATTGTGGATTCATGGAAAGTAAATAAAATATCAAATATCAGACGCCTTGTCACAGAGGCACAATTTCAATAATCACGTGTGAAAATCCTGGCGCTAAGCTTTGGCGACCCTTGCAAAAGGATGGACTCGAAATAAATCCCATATTTTTCTACATAACTCATTGACCCCACATTTGAATCTGCGTGTCCTGTCTTCATAGCTTAAAGTACCTACCATTTTCCAAAAGATTGGTTCCATATAGGCTGTCATAGTTTGAACTGTTCTGCTTGTACAAACTGATATTCATTTTGTTTATTGCTCATAATTGTGTTGGAAATGAAGTTTACTTTTGAGATCTTGCCTGGTGAATTGGTTATTTTAGAATTATATGTCATGGTAATTGTGGATGTTGAATAAGGGTGAATATAGATGTAAATGGACAATGACTGTTTTAGGGTAGCTGTTGTGTGTTAGGGCAGTGGTCGCGGGCAGTTTCAGTAAAGCTGTATGTAACATGAAACATGTATTTAAGTATGGTTTTCCAACTGCAATCTAACACAGATTGCACCTTTCTAATCTGGGCTCTCTTGGAACCTGACCAGTGCTGTAGCCATGAATTTTCCAAACCATGGGTGGTCAGCATATATTGATATTGATATTTTTTACATTCATTGTTCCGTGCATCATTATAATTGTTCCAAAATAATTACCAACAAGATGACACTTATGGACTATCCTTTATTTCAGGGTTAGTCGTCCTTCACTCTACATGTTTCGA
>Ga0123352_10016691_pt1 | contig 11700 bp, 7 predicted proteins | sample TergutLab28metaG_FD_89700 | JGI IMG/M metagenome (GOLD analysis project Ga0123352, IMG submission 89700) | Labiotermes labralis P1 segment gut microbial communities from Petit-Saut dam, French Guiana - Lab288 P1 | ecosystem: Host-associated > Arthropoda: Insects > Digestive system > Gut ...
ATCCATTCTGCTCTTTCATTATGGTGTGCTTCTTCTCCCCATAGTGACTTCCAGTAAGTCTCTGTTTCTGCCATAGAGGGAGGTTCTCTGGCCTCTATAATCTTCATGCCCAAGTTTCTGTAATAATAATAATAATAATAATAATTATTATTATTATTATTATTATTGTTGTTGTTGTTATTGTTATTATTATTATCCCAGAGCTAAAAGTTGTATCATTGTGCTTTTTGTTGACATAATGTGGTGACAAAATGTACAAACTGGATCCACCCAGAGAAAGGAGCACCCTTGAGAATGTGTCATTATGATGACATGTTGGATCCTTGTGGTATAATTTGTGCCTACTTGATTCTGTGCTGTCTAATTGGGGGAAAGTTTTAATACATGAACACCAAGTCATGGATATGATGTGTTTATTTCCTTTTCATATGTTGGTATGGATTCATTGGTTATGACATTTTTCTTGCATTCTACAGTCAAACATGGTATATAATGTCATCTGTTTGTACAAGAAGTAAAGGTAAACTTGTCTTTATGCTTCATTAAACTTCATACTCTGGAACATATGAGGGAATGGAGGTATAGCACCATGGAGTCATAAACTGTGACTGGATGGTGGATGTTGGATGAATTCCAGTGTTTGTCTGGGTGCAGTACTGAAAATCACATTTGCCACTCCTGCTACAAATGGAATACAGTCATCCTATGAGCACCCAGGCCATATATTCATTGCACTAACCTACCCAGGCCCTAATACTGATTGCACTATCCTGCATCGTGTCTTATCAGTTCACACACATCAAGCCAGTCGCTGGGTACTAGTAAACAAGCTACTATGCATAATTTCTTATACTTGAAGCACAGGTGCCCAACCACTAGTCATATACCCTGGCATGCTTTGTATAATTGAGTACTGCTTGTGCATTCTAATAATAATATTTAATTACTGCAATTTGGTTGTTACCCGGTGGCAGTGGTTCTTTTACATGTATACAAAATATGAAATTGGTTACTACTAAATTTAAGTTGGGAGGGCTACATGAGAAGCATGTAGTGGCAACTTGGAATCTTGGGAACCATCTCAACATTTGCTTATAGACACAGGGAAACCAAGAAAAACCTGTGTCGAGATGGCCGGTCGCAGGACCTGTAGCCAGTCTATTCATGTTTCAGGTCACCAAACTTCAGCTAGGGGTTTTGAATGTTCAGGTCCTCCATCATGAAGTCAGACTGATGAAAATGTGGAAAATATGCATCGAGATGGTGGGATGATATTAAAATGGATCTTCAAGAAGTGAAGTGGGGGGGCATGTGGCTAATGATAGGGACAGGTCAGATGTTCTTGTGAATACAGTAATGAACCTGTGGGTTAGCTTCTCACGAAGGACTCTTCTCTATGAAGTTAGATTTTACCTGTGCAGAAAATATTGCTATGGTCAGTGCGTATCTGTTTTCAGGGAGTTGTGTATCTGCCAGTCAGTCAGGGTTAGACACTTTTTTTTATGTTCCCAGAAAGTTTTAAAATATGCTTATACAAATGTCATTGAATTTCAGAGCAGTAGTAGAAATATCTTGATGAAAATTCATGCTAATATATTTGTATTAAAATCATTGTCTGTACTAAAATGTTTGTCATGTTAGCCAGTTGCTTCTACATGACCCATCTTAGGCACCCACTCTGACTTCATGAACTTTGTGTCTGTGAACTTCTTATCTTGAATTTAAATTGAATGCTTATACATAAATGGCTAATGCTTGCTATTCGTTATTACGCATATAAGCTGTTATAAAATGTAAAGTTGCCATTTGCTTACGACAAGACAGATTACTAACACAGTTGAAGGACAAACCTCAGAACCTCTCAGATGATGGCTGAGAATTGATTAATGTTGCCATTACCAATGAAAGCATGAACTGGCACTGTAGTCTCTACAAACTGTTTGATGTGTCACTGTTAATAGTTTTAATTAATATATTATAGATGAAGTTATTTATATATATTCATTTAAATCAGGAAATGAATGCATAGTGTAACAGTTCTGGTGTACAGGAAAACCTCATTAATTCAAAGTATGACATTCCTTAGCATTACACATAGGAATCTGTGTACTCCTTAATTTGACTAATTTTATGTATGTTTGATTTATATTTGATTACTAATAGTAGCATAATTCAAAATTTTTTGAAGCAGTTATTCTCAGTAATCTGTGTTCAGTGCGGTATTATTTTTTTCCTTAGTTTTACCTTGATGGTAGACTGTGTACTGAGCACAACAGGAACTGGTATGTTGCTTTTTTTTTTTTTTTTAAGTGTTCTTATGATATGACTTAAACTTTTCTGGTTTACTATATAAAAAAAATATTTTCTTGTATGCTGCAGTTGTGTGATATTTATGCCTCGTATATATATATATTGTTAAAACTGTGCGTTGGTGTGTCTGCCTTAGCCTTGTTTTCATCATATGTGATTAGAATATTGTCTACACATCTACAAGGTGCTGAGAAGCCATACACCTGACTTGTTTATTGATTTATTTCATTATGTCTGAATTTTATGACTTGGCATGACTTTAAATGACCTGACAACCCTGTGTGGCTAGGCATATGTGACAAAACTGTGATAAACCATAGGCACATGTGACAAAACTGTGACAAACCATAGGCACAAAACTGTGATAAGCAAACACCCAGTGTCGCATTTTCTCATTCTTAGTAGTGTGTTGTGTGAAGATGGGAGTGACAATTATGAACAGTTAGTTCATTGAGGACAGTTTGGCAGCAAGTGTTAGGATGCATAAAGACAGCACAGGTCAGATGATGAATCAGGTGATGACACCAATTCAGCAGCAATTTGGGAAGCCATGTCTGTGCAGAGCAACTCTTTCAGTGTGGGAAAAAGTGTGTTTATGAATATGAATTTGAAGGATTCTCCTCGGAGCAGTCTGACTATCCCGAACGGTGGCCTGTGCTTTGGTTGCACTTTCATTGAACGGTCACCACATGTTTGACCACAAGAGGGTCCTGGTGTTGAAGTCATTTTGGCCAGTGTTTGTAATTGAACTCAGCGATACTGACACGAGAGTATGTCACAAAGGATGTGCTTTGTTGTTGGAATGATTTCTGGTAGCCTTGTCTCATGGAAAGTTCTCTTTTCAGATGAATGTGCAGTTTACTGCAGCTCCAAATCTTGAAATGCTTTTTGGGGCTCACTGCTTGAGAAGTAAGACCACCCATCACACATGATGAAGTGCAGGTGTAACTGCCAGTTATATTATTGGCTGATATTTCTTTGATGGAACTGTTAGTGGTGTTACATGTATTAAATGTGGAATTATGTTATACCAGATTCAAGCAACAGTGGGATTATGTAACAGGTGTCATTTCAGCAAGATAGTGCTCCAGTGCATTTCACCCTGTCTGTGTGTGAATTCCTCAATGGATCATTAACAGGTCAGTGTATTGGTTGGGGTTGTGCAACATCCCCTTTGCCATTGCCATGGTGGCCATGTAGTCCTAACTTGAGAACACCTGATAACAGCCTGTGCACCAACTCTGTGTTGTGAGTCATCATGACTGATACCTGCATTTCTTGAACACCATGAATTGCATGGAAGAGGTCACAAAGGATGTGATGACATGTAAAGCTCTGTGAGGATCATGGGGTGTTTCCACAGGGATCTGCCAGATCCATACAATGTGGGGAGGATGAAATAAATAAATAAGTCAGGTGTACAGTGTCTTCTCATATATCCCATAGGATAATGAGTTAATGTTTTACTTTTGCTACTACTTATTTTTTTATAAATTTACCTTCCAAATTCTGTAGAAAGTTTTTGAATAGTGACCTGGAAACAGGCAATCCGAAAGGTACCCCTTTCTCTTATTTATAATGTGATGCATGAAACTGAAAATAATTTTGATTGGAATTAGCATTTATTAGATTGGCCATTTATTTATTACTGTTGTTGTGTTAACTTTCAATTAGTTATGCCATACTATTTATTGGTTCATTTATAAAGATGCTGACATATATAACTTTTGTATCCAACATGATCAGTTCAAATTCTTGTTTCACTTTAATATTGCATAGGTTTGCTAATTGTGTATAGTTTTCTCTGCTGTATTCATTAGGGAGGTTTGGCATAGACATAGTTGTTTCACCGCTGAAAATAATTTTTTTGGCATATTTGTAACGAAAAACTGTAACAGTATGTCTCTTAGCTTCACTATGCTTGTTGTCTGAATGTGTCTAGATATAAGAACTCAAGACCCTGTACAGATTTTCAGGGGTTTTTGGGGGGGGGGGGGGCTTATTGAAATTTTTTAATGTTTCAGTTTTTGATCAAGTGGAACAAAAATTGACACATCATTGAAGACCTATATGAATTTCTCAATGCACATCTAGCACTGTTTGGACAAGAAATTGCCTAACACAAAAGCTGTAGAGTAGAATGAAGCATGCATTTTATTTCCTGTATGTTTTTATGTAAGCCATGTGGTGTTTGATACAGTTAAAGAAGACTGTGTGAACATGCCAGAATTGTTACAGTCTGTTTACATTTCCTAACATGTTTTAATTTGGTAGTATTGAATGCAAAATCTCTGGTACCATTTAATTTGCTGATTTGTAACTTTTATTAGGAACTGTTGGAAGAGTGACAATTTGAGTCAAGCCTGATGATTGTGTACTTGAAGAAACATATGGTTATTGTTACAGTCAAGCCTGTAGTTAATTAAAATTCCAACTTTTTTTTTAAAGTAAATGGAAGGATAAGCATTTAAAACAGGATGACATTAAGCAGTCAGTTTTTCACCACCGTGTAAATGGAAACTGAAACTTACTGAGACATCAAAAGGTAAGAGGAAGAGTCAGTGGCATAACAGCAGGGCAGTTGAAGAAGATAAACTCAAGGTAATGCATTATAATATTTTGTGTGTGGTGTTCTTATACGTATGGTCTCCATTATTGATTCAGTAATACTGGTTCTTTGGATAAAATGTAAATTGTCTCTGTACAGCCATGACATTAAGACTTCACAGATTCTCAGCCTCAGTATTGTGACTGTTCGAGAAAATTTGCTTTTGGGGTAAGAGCCAGGAGTAATTTTTGGATAGGAGACTGGATGAGTTTCAGAACTGGGCTGCAACAAGATTTGGAAGAAACAGTCAGCCTGTGCTAGGAATTGAACTGTTGTTATGTTAGGAAAATTATTTGTGGTGTACTGTATTGAGTTTTGGAGGAACTGGATACGGAATACAAAGGTTTCAGTGGCTAGGAATATGTCTCATAGTATTTGTTCTTATGGGCACTTCACCACCATCGGTAGGCTTCAATATTGGTCAGCACTGGGGTCCTTCTGTTGAAGTGTTAGGCTGTCACTTGTCACACCCTGCCCACCAAAATTACTGCAGTTAGTACAGAACTCATCATCAATGTGGCAGTGGAGTAGAACCTGCGTGGTTGTTTCTTTTTGATTTCAAAGTTGTGGCATGCATTGCTGTTGTTTCCAGTGCAGTGTTTGTTTCTTCAAAAAATGACAGACTTTCAAGAACAATGCATATGCATCAAATTGTTGTTTCAGATTGGCAAAATTGGTGCAGAAACCTTTCAGATGTTAACATTTGCATTCAGAGAGGAAGCAATGAGGCAGACTGTAGTAACTGATTGAAATTACATCTGTCAAGGATGCTGAATATTCAGGGTGCCTGCCTACCGGCAGAATGTACGGAAATGTGGAACATATTTATGGGATTGGGCATGACAGTAGATCCACAAGTTGGCTAATGAGTTACGCAGCCGTTTGACTTATGCCATCAAATTTTGACACAAGATTGAATTTGTGATAGATTGTGTCAATATTTCTGCCTTGTATGCTGACTGATGAGCAGAAACAATTAGAATTGCATCAATGTGTACCAGGACACTCAGAAGAAATGTCAGACATTCACACTCCTTTCAAAGGTCATTACAGATGACAACATGGGACCTCCCTCCCTGAAGTAGGCAGAGAAGTTTGTTCCTATGTAAAATGCTTACTGATGTTAATTTTTATGTGCATGGAATCGTGTGTCATGAGTTTTTTCCATATGAACAGACTGAACCGACATTTCTTGCAGACATTTTGTAGTGTCTATGGGAAGATATGTGGTGAAAATAACCTGAAAAATGTTGCATTGGAGATTGATTTCTCCACCACAACATTGCCGCTGCTTACTGTGGTTGTCTTATATAATTTCTGTCCAGTAGTGCCATGACTGAAATAATAGACTTTGGACTTTTTCCATCAGTTGTGTTGAATTATAACACGCTATGTTTTGTGGACAGGTTTCCCATCTTCAGGCTTGCTTTTTCCAGAACATATCTCGCTACATGGTGATTATTTACACTGTAATGCACTCTGATCAATACAGTAACCAGTCATGCCCTGTATGTCAGAAATAAACAATGAAACAAGACTGAGGAACCCACAGATATAGCCATGCTTCCCTACCACACTGCAGCCTCAAACAAGATTAGCAAGTTGCTTACTCAGTGTGACATGAAGACTCATGTGAAGAAAACCAATCAAGGAAAAATAGGCATGAAAACCCCTGATGTATGGTGTATATCATGTGGATGTGGAAAGGTGTGCGTCAGACAAGCAGGAGTTTAGAAACCAGACGCAAGAGGCCCACAAGGCACCTTTTCCTGGGCCAGCCAGAGAATTCAGCTGTAGCAGACATATCTTGTGAACTGGGCAGCATGAAATTCAACAACATTTACAGAATAGCTACGGTAGAAAGGTGATGCGATTGCTTGGTTAAGGAGGTTATTGAGATAGAGCTATGTCCCATGAACTTCAACAGAGATGGTAGATTCATGCTTAGCAGAACCAGGCAGCTGTTGCTGCAACAGGTCTGGAATACATCCAGTGAGAATTGAGATCAGACACAACAATATTTCACCCCTTCCCATGGCTAAGAAGAACAGTTATTACCACAAACATTCCAAATACCAGGACTGCCTACACAGTGCTACTGTATAGTGATGTGAAATACAGTGACCTGCTATGTATTATGTGTACTTGGTGTCTAGAGAGACTTGTGTGACCGTATGTGCTAACAGTTTGTAAACTTCTCTGTTTTGCACAGCATGTGAATGGTGTACTTCTTGTGGAACACCATGAATAGTTGTGTTTCATTGTGCCATCATTTGAAGCAGGAACAATATTACTACCGAAAATGTGTTATCATTTTCTACAATGGAACACTTGGGATGGCTGTTGTGTAACTGGTTGTGGCATATATGTACAATTTAGAAAATTTTATTGGTAGGGATTAGAGTTTTGTGAAGTGCCTCTGCCATTTTTTGGTTAATACTAGTTCTAAAGTTGACAGCTTGTTTTTTCTTCCTAGCCATTGTTTTCACAAAGCAGTGTTGGTACTGTGGCCAGATGTTTCACAGTTATGCACTGTTGTTTCTTCACACGGCCTCCTCTCATAATTACACCAAACTGAACATGTGCATTTGATTGTGATGTGTAGCAAAAGACTGCCCTTGGTTATCAAATTCAACACTGACAGTTATTTTAATCCTATTGCACAGTATGACTGAACATGTACTGGGGCCTTGTTGATGGGGATGTACAGCAAGTGCCTTGTCATGGTTGTGGGGCAATATGACACAATCAGTTTGTTTAATTTAAGTATCATGGTGATTAGCATTTTTTTTTTCTTTTTTCCCTTTGGTGTAAAACTGGGCAAAGTTTTGCTCAGAATACCTGAAGGAACAGGGACTACTTGGAAGAACAGACATAGCTAAGAGTATGATATTAAAATGGATCTTTAAGAAGCAGGGTGGGAAGGTGTGTTGGATTGGATTCATTCTGCTCATAACAGTGGTTAGTATGAAAGCTATGTGAACAGAGTAATGAATGCAGGAAATTTCTTGACTAGTGGAGCTTCCCAAGACAGCCTGCTGCATGGGTTAGTTTAACAGATCTAAAAGTTTTGATTTTGGCTGTTTGCAGATATGCAAATGTTTGTATGGAGACGTAGGTAAGCACATCAGTATGGCAAATGTACATCTTGAAAATTGTTTTGCATTTCACTACTATTTTTGGTTTGTGTACAATTGCCATCTCCATTTGTAAATGAGCGTTGAGATGATGCATATTTTGAAGTCACTGTTTGCTTTAAGAACACTACACACTGTTTTCACATTTGTGTTCATGTTACTGTGTTATGAATGTACACTAATACCATCAATTCACAACGTAAAATACATTGATTGAACAGTGCACCTCTACATGTTTCAATGTCCAGAGGTGAACAGGAGGTTTTAAAGTCAAGTGTCAACATTGTATATGTCAGGATATTTGTAATTTATAACAACATTGGTAGTGATAAAATGTAATTAAACAGTGTAGATATCTTTCCCATAAACACATTCAAATTACATCATAATGCTGGGTATGTAAGGATGCTGTAGCAGTCTGTGTAAATGTAGATGTCTGTACCATTCCAGTTTTGTGTTGTGTGTATATGTGTGGAATTCTGTAGAGTTTTTTGTTGTTTGATTCCAAAATGTACTTCAATCTGAAAACGAAAAGTAAGTGTGAGTAGGGTTAGCATGATTACCTTCCGGCTTTGAACTTGGATAGAAAGCCATCTTTCTTGTGTAGTGTCCAGGCAAGATGAAAGTAGGTTATTATCTTATGCTTCCTGTACTGCGATTAGTCAGTCTTCCATTTTCATGATACAGATGTTCAGGTTTTACAAAATGTACGTGCTTTTATCTTTGTTAATAGAATTGAGTTATTTTTCATACCTCATCATTTACACCAACAGCATGATTATTGTTCACAATGAGTGGCATATCTTTATTCATCCCGGTTGTATTCCCTGTTGTGGATGTGTTCCTTGTACCATATTTTGCATTTTCTAACTCTGACAGGTACACAAGGAAGTTTCAAAAAATTAGGTAACAGCATGTCTGACATGAAAAAGTATCATGGGACTGCAGATATAAGCATGTAATTGGCACATGTAGATTGTGTCATTGTACAGTGGATACCATAAGCATGTCAGATTAGAGATGGATGGTCTGCTGGAACCAAGGCAGACTTTGAAGTATGAAGTGTGTTTTCAGTTTTGTGTGTGATGTGTGTTGCACTAGTGACAATCCACTGCCAGCTGATGTAAGTGTATGGAGTATGCGTAATACCATGCAAAGAGGCAGACAACATGCATGGCTTTCAACAGTGCGAGGACATCAAGCATGTCCACTACAGATGATGCATGGTGTACAGACACATTCAGCTGCTTATGTTGCTGGAGAGCTAGACGTTCGTTGGGTTGTGCACAGAATTGTCTGGAACCAACTGGATTACAGAGAAGTTTGTGCACACTGGGTGCCAAAGGATCCCACAGATGATGACAAAGCTCATTGTATAGAACTTTACGGGCCTTCCTTGTATCCATTTGACATGTTACATTAATCAAAGAGAGCAGTTTTGGAGCTGAAACATGGTTAATTACACAAAACCTGAAACCAGAAAGAGAATGTGTGACAGACAAACTATCATCTCCCACTAGCAAAGAAAATGGAAGCATTGTCATCATTAAAGATGACCATGGAGAACTATGTTGGGACCATAAACATGTGCTTGTTGTAGATTTCCTTTACCATGCTGACACACTCTGCTGATTGTTATTGTGGTACATTTTTCACAAAAGACCTCGGTTACTTTGCCAAAGTATTGTCCTTTTGCAAGAAAATTCCAGGCACCATACCACCAACTGGACAGCTGTTTATGGCTGTACATCTGATAGATTATGGATCAATTCAAATCTTGCACTCAGTGTTTTATCTCTCACTGAATTCTTGAGAAGCACCAGGCTGGCAAATGATTGCAGTAGATACTGATGTGAAGCAAGTTATCACCTCTTAGCTACAGTCACTAGACAACAGTGTCTTTACCCTGTAATTTAAGCCTTGGTACCATTGTGGGACAAATGAAGAGATGATAGTGGTGACTACTTGGAGGTCTGATGTGTACCATCTGCTTCACATGTGCCACATATTGATCAAAGTCATTATAACATTCTGACATGAGAGAGTTTGTTACCTTATTTTTTGGAAGTTCTTTGTATATGCATTGCAGTCTGAGTAGGTGAGTTCATAAATACTGGGTGTTCTGAATGGTGGGGTTTCTGTGTCATTTGTTGCTAATTTTTACAATTAATTATTTGTTCTAGTAGTAACTTTCAATCTGCTATGCCCACACAACTTTGTAACTTGCCTTTACATAAGCATTATATATTGAAAGTTACATATGTCTTGTTTGAAGATTTTTTCCTATATTCTGCAGGTATTTGTGTGAAGTGTTTGGTGTTGTACTGTTAGTAACTTTTATCATGACCATTATATATCCATTATTTATTGCACTGGTGGTGGTTTCCTATTTATGTGCTATTCTGGGTTGCAACATATGCATATAGTTGAATTAATATCTACAGGGGATGGACAAATAATGGAAACACAAGACAATATAGGAATAAAACTGTTTGTGTTTGCTGCACTGAAAGAACATTAGTTGTATCTTTCGTTATTCTTTTGTTTGTTTGTACTATGTAGTGCCAGTGTCAGTGCATTACAGATTGTGTTTAGTAACAGTTTGTATGAAAGTACTGACAAATGGGAGACTTTTCGGATTTTCAAAGAGGACATATCGTTGGTTGGCGTTTAGCTGGAGCATCTGTAACCAAAACGGCCACTTTATTAGGTGTACCTAGAGCAGCTGTTTCCAAGGTTGTGATGACATACACAAATCAGGGGAGGACATCTTCAGCTGAAAGGAATAGTGGTCAAAAACCAAAACTAAGTGAAAAGGATCATCATACATTGAAGAGGATTGTGTCTGTAAATCATAGAAGTACTGCATAAAGGTGACAGCAGAAATTATTATTCATCTTGAAGACCGTTTCCACAAACACAGTCTGATGAGAGCTTCACAAATCCAACATCCATGTTAGAGCTGCAATTGCTAAACCTCTGATTAATGAAAACACTGCTAAAAGGTGATAAAGTTGGTGTGATGATCACAAAACCTGGCCATCTGATGATTGGAAATATGGTAAGATGAGTCATCCTTTATGTTGTTCCAAACATCTGGCCAGGTTTATGTTTGGACATCACCGAAGGAAGCCTGTAATCCTGAATGCCTGCTTCCAACTGTGAAACATGGAGCCAGATCTGTGATGATTTGGGCAGCAATATCTAGTAATCTGCTGGTCCTGTACTTACTCTGAACGGTCGAATTACTGCCAGTGACTATGTGGACATTTTAGGTAGCCAGGTGCATCCGATGGTTCAGGTGTTTTTTCCTAACAATGATGCAGTTTTTCAAGATGATTCACCATACACACAGCCTAATGTGTTCAGTCTTGGTTTGAGGAGAATGAAGATGCACATCAACATCTTCTCTGGCTAGCACAGTCACCCACCTTAAATATCATCGAACCATTGTTGTCAGTTTTAGAGAGCAGGGTGAGAAGCAGATTCCCTCAATTATCTCTCCGGCAACTAGAGACTTCAGAACTTACACGAATCTATTCCAAGAAGGATACAAGCTGTGTTACAGGCAAATGGTGGCCCAACTCCATATTAATAAAGAAATGTGAGTGTGTCACAGCTGTTTCCTTTTTTTTTGGGGGGGGG
>Ga0123352_10016692_pt1 | contig 11699 bp, 8 predicted proteins | sample TergutLab28metaG_FD_89700 | JGI IMG/M metagenome (GOLD analysis project Ga0123352, IMG submission 89700) | Labiotermes labralis P1 segment gut microbial communities from Petit-Saut dam, French Guiana - Lab288 P1 | ecosystem: Host-associated > Arthropoda: Insects > Digestive system > Gut ...
CTTGATTCCACAACACAGTAACATCTCCCTCTTCACACATTGGCTTGGGCATGTGTGTGTGCCATTTGTCTGTATTTTCAATACCTAAGGCTTTGCATATTGAGTAGTGCAAATGTGCACAAAATTTATCGTGTCTCATTAAATATTCGTTCTTTTATTATTATTATTATTATTATTATTATTAATCTTGTTATTTATCAGTCGTCGTGTATAAATTTCTTCCTTTAGTTCTGATTTTAGTTAAGTGAACTGCAATGTATTATTTTGTCTTGTGTTTTGTTCCTTATGTAATTTGTTTGCATATTACACCTGACAGTCAGGGACGATTTAGTAAGTGTTGAGACGACTCGTAAAATGCATGAAAAAACTGAAGCGGATATTGAATAAATATCATTGCTGGCCTTGTAGCAGATGCGGTACGAAGTAGAGCCCAACAGTTTTCCCATCCGTGGGTCTGCGAGATGTGCCCAAGGCGCACGTAAATTGAAAATATTCAACTCCGTAGAACAAGGTGTCGTGGCCCATTAGGTCTTCCAAAATATTACGGTCATCCCTCGGTTTATAAAGTTGATCGGTTCCTTGAAAACTCGGCGTTAGGAGGTGAAAATTCACGAATCGGAAACAAAATTGTAATTAATCTTAATGGGAAATATTATAACTAGTTCCTGTGTTCAAAAATTCATCCATTTTTCCCCACAATTTGATCAAGTATAAAATAATCGCTCAAACCAAAAGATCGTGAAGATAATAGTGATAGTTGTCGTAAACAATAGTAGTTTCGTATTTATAGGTGTACAGTATTGTGCACTGCGTAACGACGTATAGGTATTTTGCTCCCTTGTTGCTGGTATCTGTCTCGTAGTTATTTGGAGCATTACCTCAGGAAGACAATTGCATACAGCAGTGTCAGTCACACATAAAACATTTCTTTAATTAAACATGACACGAATCTTCTTGCGGCTGGTTTCTTTGTTGAATAACTCTGCAATCGCGAAAATTTTTCCTTGTGGGAAAAAAAGGTATTTAGAATTACTGTTCATCTTGAAATCGATTCTTTGTAAATGGTCTGTGTAGAGAGAGATGCGTGCAGATGTATTGTCCTTGCTCAAGGGGAATTTCTTGTTGTAAGAACTTTTTACGTTGTTGTAATGAATGCTTTACCTTTTAAGTATGTTATGTATCTGTAAGTATTCTGCCTTAAATATTACTGCGAGGTTCGTTTAGGGGGTCCGTGGGACCAAAAATGTTGAGAAACACGAAACTTGAATTTACAAAAGCACAGTCTCTCGTGTGCATCAGGTGTAAGACTGATGCAATGTACCGGTACAGCGACCACATGAAGCAAAAGTTTCCCTTTGTGTGACGTCAAGGAGCTAATGAAAAGACGTAAGCAGGCGAAAGAATTAGGATTCAATCAAGTGTCTAATTGCAACAGTAAATTTGAAGTTCTTGAGGAAAGGACATGCTGTTTACAGGTTTTCAATCACGGCTCCTTTTGCTTACTCCCCCCACCCCCGGTCCAACAAAATACAGAAGGTATCAGAGCAAAGTTCCGCAAGTGTAATGGTTCGGTAAACAAGGTGTTTTCACCCTGTTTACGTCAGCCGCTCGCTCAGACACAGCATTTACTGGACCGGAGAGCATAATGAATTCCTTGGTCCTTCAGGTGTACTTTCATCTATTCCGTTTCTTAAACTGTAATACAGCACTACAAAGAACGATGACAACGGAAATCCACATGTTATACGAAACGTAAAATCCACTAGCAAAGTTTTTTTTTTTTGTTTCATGAATGAGTTTTTAAGTTTAGCTTGGCTTCACAACTGTGGGATTACGAGACGCAACACTCTGACGTGACGCCCAAAACCAAATCGCTCCCAAGTATAAGCTAAGGTAAATCAGTCCCATTACAGGCCCGAGGTGCCCAGAAGGTTCCAGGAAGTTAAAGTTCCCAGATTACGTGACAATGGCCCAGGATGGAGGTAAGGTTGTCAGCCTTAAGCACCGGCCGCTTTTACCCCAGGAAATACTCCTGGTACTCATTTCTGTTAGGGGCTCCCAAGTATATGTTACACTATTAATAAATAAGAGTGCGATCAAGTCAACTTGTGCGCGCAATGAAGACAAACGTGGGGGTGGAGGTATTGGTCCATTCACTCTTAACCACGACACTAGATGGTGTGGGTGGTCAGCTTCACACCTCGGCTACTTTGTTCCCAAAAATATCCCTCGGTAACCATTCAATATAGTGTTGAGTGGACTATTTGGAGTATATAAAAAAATCTCTTGTCAAGTCGGGATCCAACCACCGAATCCTCGAAGCTCCATGGCGTAGCCCAGTCAGCATACCCCGACGCTACCCCGACATTCACAATGCAAATATCAAGTGCTCCAAAATGTATTTGCATGTCTGTCTGACGAGTTCTGCATGAAGAGTGCTGGGCAGTCTTTACGTAAAAATAATACCATCATGTCACATCACATCATTCGACAATATTGTGCTGAATCAGCAAGTAGTAATTAAAAATTTTTCTCACTAAGAAAATGTCCTATTCGTATCCAGGCAAGTGCATCCTTTCGATATGCACTATTTCCTTGGTCCCTCTACTCTGATGTTTTTCCAAACGTTTACTCATTTTACTTGTACATGTAACTTTGATACTTAACCCTGGAACACAGTTGGCAGCACTACTGGTCCACTGCGAATATAGCAGTCTTTCGTGAAATTTTGAAGCACAGATGAAAGCAGGGACTGGGATAGCAGCTTGTGAAGTTTCAGCTTTTTCTTTCGTCTCACAGACTACAATGTAACTTTGGCATTTTGACTTTTCTACTACACAATGTTTACATTTCAACTTCATTTCATTTTTTAATAATTCACAAGAAATCAAAAACTATATTAAAATTAGAGTCAGACCCCGACATAGCGCCCCCACCCCCTTACAGTTACACCACCATTTAGCGCTCATGCAAGTCTATTAACAGAATTTTATGTTTTCAGGCTGTTGCAATTTAACACCACACTCGATATATTGCCACAAATTTCAGTAAACAAACAGTGGCGATATGGGGTTTGATTTTAGGTCTACTTTTAAAAAAAATCTGTTTGCGGCTAAGAATGAATTTAGTAAATGCTGCGTCTATTTGGTTATAAGCGAGAAACTAGAACCGATTTGGGTTGCAAGAAAACGAACAAAATCATCGTGAAATATTTATAGTCTCTTAAGTTCGGATAACGTAGATTGGATTTTCCGTACTTGCAAAGTCAATAGAACTAGGTAAAACCAGCTGACTTTCATTTATACAACTGTTCATAAATTACACAAAATGTAAAGCCTATACGCACAACATGAAAGCGTACGGGGGGAACGGAGCTATAGTTCTTAGCATCCATAAATTCAAAGCTATAAGGAAAGGTCAGCTTGTAGCCCCAGTCACCTTATCCCGGAAAATGTCCGGTGTCCATTTAATAGGAGGGTAGACGAGTCCCGAAGTCAGTCTAAACTCTTTTCAGAAGAGAGATACCCTTTCCATTCCCGTGAACCAAAAAGGAATTCCTCGATTATCCGGCTTGTAGCAGACTCCAACGGTGTTGAAACTGTTGAAGCTGCATTTTAATGTAGTGACTATACTTAAGTCTGCTTTTTGTTAGCCAAGATGGTCTGTGGTTTTGTTTTCAATCAGTGAAATCTAAATGACATTCAGGTGTGAAGGTGAAAACGAACAAGTGAAGAAATATAAATCACTTAAGTGCTGCGTACAATATTGTATCCAACATCCTGCTGTCAAGGTTAACTCTATATGCAGAAGAAATTATTTGGGATCATCAGTGTGGATTTCGAAACGACAGGGCAAATACTGATCATATATTCTGCATTCGTCAAATATTTGAGAAAAAATGGGATTACAATGAAGCCGTACCTCAGCTATTTGTAGAATCCAAGAAAGTTTATGATTCAGTTAGGAGGCAGGTATTGTACAGTATTCTCATTGAGTTTGGTGTCGACAAGAAACTGGTAAGGCTAAAAAAATGTGTCTGATTGAAACCTAAAGCAGAGTCCGGGTAGGCAAGCATTTGTCTGATATGTTCCCTGTTAGGAGTGGTTTTAAACAAGGAGATGTTCTATCGCCATTGCTCTTCAACTTTGCTTTAGAGTACGCTATTAGGAGGGTTCACGTAATCAGGATGGCTTGAAATTAAATGGTACACACCAGCTTCTGGTTTATGCTAATGATGCTGATTTATTAGAAGGAAGCGTACGTAGTATAGAGAAAAACACGGAATCTTTAGTAGTTGCTAGTAAGGAGACTGGACTAGAAGTAAAGTTGATAAAACTAAGTACATGGTCATGTATCGAGATCAGAACGCGGGACGAAGTCACAGTATGAAGATTGATAATAGTCCCTTTGAACGGATGGAAGATTTCAAGTATGGGACCAACCCTCACAAATCAAAATTCTATTCAGGTAGAAATTAAGAGCAGATTGAAATCAGAGAATGCTTTCTATCATTCGGTGCAGAATCTTTTGTCTTCCAGTTTGCTATCCAAAAATTTAAAGATTAAGATACCCAGAAATATAATTTTGCCTGCTATTTTGTATGGGTGTGAAACTTCGTCGCTCACATGGAGGGAGGAACTTAGGCTGAGGGTGTCTGCGAATAGGGTGCTGAGGAAAATATTTGGACCTAAGAGGGACGAGGTAACAGGGGGTAAAGAAAACTGCACAATGAGGACCTTGATGATCTTCACTGCTCACCCGCTGTTGTTCGGGTGATCAAATCTAGAAGAATTGGATGGGCGGAGCATGTAGCACCGAGGGAGGAAAGGAGAGGTGTATGTAGGGTTTTGGTGGGGAAGCCTGAGGAAATGTGACCACTTGGAAGATCCAGGCGTAGGTGGAAGCATAATATTAAGATGGATCTTCAGGACGTGGGATGGGAGCATAGAGTGGATCGATCTGGCTCAGGATAGGGACAGGCGTCGGGCACTTGTGAATGCGGTAAGGAACCTGCGGGTTCCATAAAATGCGGTAAGGAACCTGCGGGTACCATAAAATGCGGTAAGGAACCTGCGGGTACCATAAAATGTGGGGAATTTCTTGACTAGCTGAGAACCGGTTAGCTTCTCAAGTAGGACTTTGCTCCGTGGAGGAAATAAGTAAATAAGTAATAATTAAGTGCTGAGTACACTCAATTTTATACTTACAGCTGCAAGAAGTGCACCATCTTGCTGCAACCTTGTAATGTGAATGATTGGGATCTGCTGAGGCAAAAATTGAGCGGGACAGACATAAGAAATCTTTGGAGTGCGAACAAAATGGTTTAGATATCCCCGTGCATGACGTGAAGACATAGCGGGAATTTTATGTTTCTTGGCCGTGCATCTCGATACAGCCCTGTAATGAAAACCAACTTGATGCACAATTTATCCTCAGTTTATTTCGTCAATCAACCTGTACATGTTTCGGGCATGTTTGTAGCCTATCATCAGGAGGTACACTGTTCCATACGTTCCATCCCAACCCGGCCAACAGGCAGTCAACTAAAAAGCACAACACGTACCATTTGTTGTATATATACAGTATACCTCCTGATGACGGTCTACAAATATGCCCGAAACAGGTAGAGGGTGATTGACGAAATAAACTGAGGATAAATAGTGCATCCAGTTGGTTTTAATTACAAGGCCATATGGGGAAGTTGAGCCATAGCTCCACTCATTAACATCGGCGCCAGATGGTGGTCAGCTTCACGCCCCAACCGCGTTTTCCGCACGGAGATTGCTCTTGGAACCATCAACTAGGAAACTGGGTGGGCCTCAGGACCGGTCTGGACGCTTTGGAGAAGAGAAAATCTCTTGCTCCTGCGAGGAACCAAACAGCGATTCCTCGGGTGTGCGTGCCGTAGCCGGTCACTAAACTGACTACACATACCAGGCTCCAAAAATCGAACATACGAAACGGAATCTTAGTAATTAACCAACTTAATGGACAAATTATTGTTTTATAATAAGTTCATTACATGCCTCTACATGTCTCGAGCACTATGTGCTTATCATCAGGAGGTCAAAACTGTGTTATACAGCATCTGGTATAATCACACCTGTAGGTGGACGTCCTGTGCACAGGTGTGTACGGGACGGCCACCTACAGGTGTGATGATACCAGATGTTGTATAATATAATTTTGACCTCCTGATGATGAACACATAGTGCTCGAAACATGTAGAGGCATATAATAAATTATTATAAAACAAGAATTTTTGCATTAAGTTGGTTAATTACTAAGATTATACTGAGATGTACGGTCAGCAAAACAACAAAAAAAAAAGAAAAGAAAAACAAACGGATTTTCACTGCTGATCACCCTTGCTTTTCTCAGTTCCATGCGAATAGTTTTGGTGCCGTTAATGTGATAAACATGGGCCGGGTAGCTCAGTTGGTATAACGACTGACTACGGGTTGGACTGTCCGGGAACGAATCCCGGTGGCGACGAGATTTTCCGCCAGTCCAGACCGGCTCTGGGGCCCACCCAGCCTCCTGTAAAGTGGGTATCGGGTCTTTCCCGGGGTCAAGTGCGGCCGTGACCACTCACCCCCTTCTAGTGCCGCGGTCATGGAGGAGTAGAGCTATACCTCTACCCAACCTCTGGGCCACACCGGGCCTGTAACGGGATCACTTTACCTTTAATGTGATAAACACTTGATCTGACCTTCTCACAGTGGTGCTCACAATTCGAATGTCTTGGTACATGACGCCGTGTAGGTTGTTACGCGGGTATCAGTATTTCAGAGACGATTGCTGCTTCCATCCTTAGTTCAGTCAGTAAAGGTTAATTTCACCTTACAACGGGCCACGAAGGCCCAGGGGTGGAGTAGAGATATAGCTTTACTCTTTCTTCAACCTCGGCGCTAGATGGGGTGGGTGGTCAACGCCACGTCCCGGCCGCTTTACCCCCAGGAAAGACCCGGTACCCGTTGCATAGGAGGCTGGGTGGGCCCCAGGGCCGGTCTGGACGGTTGTGGAAAATCTCGCCCCCACCGGGACTCGATCTCCGGACCGTCCAGTCCGTAGCGAGTCGCTATACCGACTGAGCTATCCCGCCCCAGTTCAGTCAGTAGCACAGGAAAATATTTGCCTTGTACTACCCCGAAGAAGGAGACACCCAACCTCCTCCGACAAGTTGGTAACGGTATACCAGTTTACACGGCGTCACCTTTCAGAAAAATTGAGTTTTCATTATGACAAATATTAACATAACCTACACAGCGGCATATTTGAACTAAAGTGACCTGAACTCCCTGTAATGAACTTGCATCTATTTTTGTGTCTCTCAGTTGCAGACATTTTGCCTATTCACTTCATTTTTAGGCGGGTTCGCAAATTTGAGAAGAGTGATTTTGAGCTTCGTCATGTCTGTCTATCCGTCCGTCTGCGTGGTACAACTGAGCTCCCACTGGACGGATGTTCATCACATTTGATATTTGAGTACATTCAAATATCTCGAGAAAATTCAAGTTTCATTGCAATGTTATCGCGTAACTTACATGGTGACCTAAGTTCATTCATGACAAAATCTCGCTGAATTCTTCCTAGAATGAGAAGTGTTTTAGGGAAAATTTGTAGAGAAAATCAAAACACACATTCTTACATTCAATAACTTTTTCTAAAAATCGTGCCGTTTACGAGATAATGTGGAAAAATATGGTACAGGCAGACAGGCCACAGACGACAATACAATATGGCGCAGGGCTTAGCACGCTGGATGACTAAAGCTACAGACACACACTCAGAATGGGTAATATTCCTTTTCCACGGCAACAATTTTTCAGCTAACGTGCCTCAATGTTAAGCTGCACACACGTCGCCTGTATTGTTACAGCACGATATAATTCATGTAGAGCTATCCGGCCCTGCTGACATGTTACCTACATATGCTGGCGAAGATCCTACCATTGTTGGCTGCAGTCCGGTGGTGACCTACATGCTTACAAAACAAGTGTATGCTGTTGACATACAAGAAGGCTGTGATCTTGAACATTGCAGTGTGAATCTGAAACCTCTCGAGTATGCTGACAACGAATAACCGTCATTGTGACACCTTCTGCTGTGACCAATGACAGGCAGGAATTATGACGTACACATATAACGGATACCTGTTTGAGCGGCATAAATAGAAAACATGGTTACATCCACAGCAAAAACAAGAGAACAAACAAACGAAAAGGGTATAAAGTGCTGTATCATCATTGGTAGTCACTATGCATAAAATGACCTACCAATTACGGCTTACTAACTCCATGCATCAGAGTTATGCTCGAAGATATAATATTTTCTCATCTAGACAAAGACATTTCTCACATTGTACTAGACTGAACACCGTGTTCACAGGAGCACGTCACTTGTCCCTATCGTGACACAGATACACCCGGTACACACCTTCTCATCCTACTTTTTTTAAGATCTATTCTCATACTATTCTGCCATCTACGACTACATCTTGTAAATTGTCTCTTTCCGTCACACCTCCACACTATAACCCTGTACGCATTACTCTACACCCCGATAAGTGTCATATCTTTATTATTATTATTATTATTATCATCATCATCATCATCATCATCATCATCATCCTTGTTATCACATTTATGCAGGGTATTTACAATTAAATACCCGAAACAAACCATGTTTCTAGGGTATATAGTGTTGCAGCTGTTCTGTATTTAGAATTTGTGCTACATGTAATGTTACTTCGCCCATTAAATATGTTTTGTACTTTTACAATAGCACTTTCAGTAGTGTGTGTGTGTGCAGTGCCCAATATGGCCAGTTTTTTTGCAGTTCCTTAATTTCGTACTTTCTTGTTATGTTGCTCACGTACTGTCTGAGTGATTTTGAAATGGTTCCAGTCGCCCTTATTATTACCGGTATAACTTTTGCTTTTCACATTCCACATATGCTGAATTTCTGTTAAGGTCCTTATATTTTAAAATCTTATTAGCTTTATTATTATTATTATTATTATTATTAAGTGGCACGACAGCCCATCCTCTTGTGTTTAGCAGCAATGAGAAGACCTTCGTGATTTTCTCTTCCCATCTTAGCCATGTCTTCTCACGGGTCTTCTTTCATGAAATTTTCGTCACGGTACTTTTTTTGAGGGGGGTGGGGGGTGTTGTCTACTATTAACTCAGTTACTGTTAGAACATTTTTGCGTACGATACGGTCAGTAAAGCTGGGAATTCCGTCGGCAAATCGAAAAGTTGCGCGAGGTTTCGTACAAATGCATTCAACTTTCTGACGCTGGGGACGACTTTTTCGTGTACTTCACCTGGCATTTGTCAACCGGTGATTACCGATAAATTCCAGTTTAGTTCATGAGTTATAATTTTCCAGCACAACAATTAAACCCTCATTCACAGTACCCATTTTCTCAAGGAGATTAGAACCGAGTACCTCACAAACACAAGTCACCAGCGTTACCACCCGAGCCAAGGTGCGCAAGAATTGTAACTACTGTTTCTGAGAACCTGCTGCTAGTTTACCCATCGATTATATAACGTTCTCTCTCGCTTGTGTACTGAATGTTGTTTTGCCACGCGTCATCTGCAATCGGAGTTTTAAATGACATGCTAATTGCTAATCAAAGAACTTCCTATGAAGTCTAACTCACTCGCAATTTGCGTTCTTACTGGGCATACCTGCAGAATCATTCAACGTTGATACTAAGTATTCCTAAAACAAACTAACTAAACGTCACATTTCAACATTAAATTCAATTATGTTTTTCTTAGATGAACTTTAATGCTCACCACACCTGTCACTATTACTTCCGTATAACTTACAAAATATGCAAGCATATTTTACGTTTTCTCCTGTAAATGAAATATTTTGTCAGTAAATTCAGCAACCTGCCTAAGCAAGGCATTTAAAGCAGGGGCTCACAAATTTCCTACAATCTAGAAGCCACCTGAAACACATAAGCACCATAAGACTGACATGAAGCAAGTTTCTGACGGAGGACCAAAAAAATATTAGACCACCCGTACAAAATCTGGTTGTCAGGGCGACCTAGAGCTTGGGTTTTTTGCACCCCCGGATCAAGAACACAACTAAATGTTATACAAGCCTTCGAATATGAAGAAAATTATTTCGGGTCACAAAATAACTTAATGCGTTATAGATATCTATTTATTTAGTTCGAGTTTGAAATTTATACTGAGGTAAGAGAGTCAGCAATTATTTTCAATTTGCAGAAACAGAAGTGTTTTAATCTTGCACCTTTTCTAATGCTTGTAGTTTCTGCTAAGCATCAGCTGGAATATCAGAAAGTGATTAGGGCACAAGGATGACTTTGGTAAAATTTTTATTTAATGACTAAGATAATGATAATGGGGTCCGTCCAGTTTGGGGTTCTGTATGCAATAAAGTCATTTAAGTTACCCAACTCAACTGTCACGAACACTTGTAGCAAGGTCTTAAATCCTCCCGAAAATAATTTTATTTCTTTCTTTCTTTCAAAATTTCACCAACTTAACCGATTTCATTTTTACCAACTTACTTACTTACTTACTCCATGGTGCAAAGTCCCTCTTGAGCAGCTAACTGGTTTGCAGCTAGTCAAGAAATTCCCCGCATTTCACGGAACCAAAAGGTTCATTACCGCACTCACAAGCGTCCGCCAACTGTCTCTATCCTGGGCCAGCCCATATACCCACATCCCACCTCCTGGAGATCCATCTTATATTATCCACCCATCTACGCCTAGGTTTCCCCAGTGGTCTCTTTCACTCCGGTTTCCCCACCAACACCCAGTACACCCCCCTCTCCCCACCCATACGCGCCACATACCCAGCCCATCTCATTCTTCTCGATTTTATCACCCGCACAATATTGGGTGAACAGTACAAATCATTTAGCTCCTCGTTATGCATTCTCCTTCATTCCCCCGTTACCTCATCCCTCCTACGTCCAAATATTCTCCTCAACACCATGTTCTCACACACCCTCAGCTTCCTTACCTCCCGCAATGTCAGCGACCAAGTTTCACACCCATACAAAACAACAGGCAAAATTATAGTTCTATATACCTTGATCTTTAAATTTTTGGGTAGCAACCTTGAAGACAAAAGGTTCTGCACCGAATGACAGCAAGCATTTCCTGACCTCAATCTGTTCTTAATTTCTTCCGGGATAGAATTTTGATTTGTTAAAGTTGTTCCCAAATAATTTAAACTCTTCCACCCTCCCAAAGGTACTATTATCAATCCTCACACTCTGAATTCGTCCTGCATTCTGATCCCGAAACATGACCATGTACTTAGTTTCATCAGCACTTACTTCCAGTTCAATCTCCCTAGTAGCAGCTATTAAAGCTTCTGTATTTTCCTTTAGAGTATGTATGCTTCCTCCCAGTATATTAACATCACCTGCATAAGCCATCAGCTGAATTGTACCATTTAGTTTCAAGTCATCCCTGTTTACCTGAACCCTCCTAATGGCATAGTCTAAAGCAAAGTTAAAAAGCATTGGTGATAGAGCGTCTCCTTGTTTCAAACCATTCCTAATAGGGAACTTGTCAGACACATTCTTGCCTACCTGGACTCTGCTATATGTTTCAGTCAGACTCATCTTTACTAACCTTACAAGTTTCCTAGGGATACCAAACTCAATGAGAATCTTATATAAGACCTCCCTCC
>Ga0123352_10016697_pt1 | contig 11698 bp, 7 predicted proteins | sample TergutLab28metaG_FD_89700 | JGI IMG/M metagenome (GOLD analysis project Ga0123352, IMG submission 89700) | Labiotermes labralis P1 segment gut microbial communities from Petit-Saut dam, French Guiana - Lab288 P1 | ecosystem: Host-associated > Arthropoda: Insects > Digestive system > Gut ...
CAAATCATGTAAGAAATGATACTTTTCATGAATTGAAGAACTGAATGCAAGAACTACATTATGACCACATTTTTCAAAAATGAGTTTTTGAAGGATATTTGTTCTCAGATCTGTCCACTATCAGATATCATTTTCAGTGTGCATCATTATTCCCTCATTTGGTCAATGGATGACACTGAAGTTTCAGTTGCTTCCTTATGGAATGGAAGAGTTGGATAATGACTGGAAGTATCCTCTTCTTTCACTCAGTTCTTTACAAGATGGCAGAAAGTGAACAGTGTGTGTTAGCAGCTTCCACTTCACAGTGCGATAGAGATGTAGGTTATTACTGTGCAGAGTATATATATTTAGTGTGAAAGTGTTCATTAGTAAAAATACTTTTTGCAGCACATTTTACTTGTTATGAATATGCTGCCTAAAATATTTCTAACATGGCTTTGTAAATCTTTTTCAGCACTCATTTAGACTAAGAAATGGGCAAGAAATGATGAACAACTGAGAAGAAATGTTAGGAAATTAAATATTCAATATGGAGAAGAATACACTTGAACCTCTGGAAAAAATATGCTAGCAAGGACCATAACACAAGGCTGCATGTTTACAAGAAAATGTACCTCCTAATTTTCCAAGGATATGAAACAATCTCTACTAGAAGCTTTCAACAGTAAGAAAGATATGAACATCCAAGATGTTGAAGAATAAAAGACCAACTTGATGTCACTTGCTATTTTATTTCACTTCTTATGTGCTCAACATGTTTCGGACATTAATATATCCATCATCAGGAGCTTGATGATGCACGGTCCAATAAACATAAGATCAAAGATGTCTATTTGATGGGTTTAATATCCTGTCAAAATATAAAGAGGTTAGTTTCCAATACTTTATGTTTATTTGTTATTGGCATGTATAAAAGTAGATGACACAATTAGCCAATGCAAGTGTTACGCTTTATACTACATTACATTCTATGTTGTAGGAGGTGACCTGATCTCATCTTGAAATGGAGAAAGAATAAGGGGCTGCTGCAAGATACGAGGAAGTTACAGACAATGATATGGTAGAACAAGAAATGACTATCAAAAATAGAGCTGCATCACTTCAGTGTAAGGTAAATACAAGTGTATGGAATAAAATGATTTTTTTCAGGATACTGTATAGCAAGTGTACTACTCCATAATTTTAAGAACATGTATGTGTGTATATATATATAATGTATGAATTTTTCCTTTTGTAAAACTGTGTCATTTTTTTATGTGTGTTCTGTAATAACAATTTGTTCTTCTGTTTAATTATTTTTATATACTCCAGGTAACTGTTGCAGCTTCAGGGTCTGCTGTTTGCATGGAATAAAAAAAGGTCGAGTCAAACGCCTGACACACTTCAAGAGGTTGAATATTAATCTGCCTGCAGACCAACATGGTAAGCACAATACAAGACTGAACAAAATCCACAAGGCATTGTGCAACAGATCAATGAACACATACAATCCTTTACTGTGCATGCTTCTCACTATTTAACAAACTGAACAATAAAGAAGTATATGAATCCAGACCTAAATGTAAACAAAATGTATCACCTGTGTCTGGAAAAGTATGATCCAGAAGTTTTCTGAGCAATGAAGACTAAGAATTCCATTACACCTTCAGTGACTTATGAGTTCTACCTGCACGTGTTTAATACTACATTTAACTATTCCTTTTGGGTATCCACGATCAGATAATTGTGAAAAATGTGATAGCCTAAAGTTGAAATTGGAATTGACTGGAAAAAGAAACCGGAGATGACACAAATAGAGCTTTGCAAGTTGAACAAAATTTACTACAACAGTTCTACAGCAACCTCAGACATATACATGACATCACAAGTCCACTGAAGGCATGTGTTGTGATTACCAGCAGAATATTCCATTCCCAGTACTAACAAGAGGTGAGCTCTTCTACTTGAGAAAGGTGTGGGTTCATAATATAGGGATTTATTCACGTAAGACTAGATGTACCAAAATGATGAAACTACTGGGAAGAAGGGCACAAATGAATGTGTGTCACTCGCAAAATACCGTGTCGTCAAGTATATATCTGAAGAGGTTAAGATCCTGCATCTTTTCAGTTACAGCTGTGCAGGACAAAATAAAAACATTTTGATGGCCTAGTTTTTAAACTCAGTTACTGCATCAGGCAGGTACCTTAAAATATACCATCATTTCCCTGAATGTGGCCATTCATTCATGCCCTGTGATTGAACATTTGCACAAACTGGAAAGATTAAAAAGGAGTATGTCTTGTACCAGAAGTATGGTATGACAGTCTCATCTGTTTTGAAGAAGTCTTCAGTTGTGAGAGTGGACCAGGACATGATACCCAATTTGAAGCTGCATCTGCAGCTATTTTTCAAGAAAATAATCGAGAAAAAGACCACTTCAGTCAGTAAGAGCCAATACCAGGACATGGTTTGTGAAGGAAGAGAAGTCTCTGTATCTATTGTTCAAGCCATGTGGTTTGCAGCAAGTTCTGCCTCCTAAAAACAAAGCAGAAGACTCCTCAGTGTGATGCACCAGAAGCATACCAGGATGCATTGCCTTTGAACTGAAATAGTATGATGATGTCTTGAAAATGGCCCAGAAATATGCACTGCCTGTTCAATGGAAGTGGTACAGTGAGCTTATGACTACATACAACAGCTTAAGCCAAGACACAGGCATGGAAAGTGACGTGTCATACCATGATAAAGACTGATTTCAGGGAAAAAATGTGATTTTCAAATGCCATGTCATATATTTTTATCTTATTCCTCAAATTGTGCAATTTAATGTTGATTACTAAAGTTGTAGATTTCCATGGGCATAATTCTTTTTATTCTGAAATCTCTGAAAATATATGAGTGCAAGAACTGGATATATCCAATGCCAATTTTTCTAATTTTTTTTATATTTGCACATAAGCCAAAGACCTGAAAATATGTGATATGATACATATTTAGGTTCATTTTTACCTGTGTGAAAATACTTGATGGGGTGCATGCCTAAAGAAGTGTAAAAAATATTTTTCTCATTTTTCCCTAAACTTTACTTGTGGTTCCAGTTCTTGCACTCATGTCTTCAATTGTATTTTATGATTGGTATTTTATTGAGTGCATTTGATGGCTCCTATTGAGGAAGCACTGGACACTGAACATTCACCAGAATTTGGAAAGAGATACTGACACTTAATGATAATGTACATAAATTCAGGACTATCCCACAAATGACAGAAAGTAACAGTGCATATAGCATCACAGCTGTGTACTTCCAATCTGACTTATGCAAGCATAGCCAAATCCATTCTTCTAATACAGAACAAATACATGTAAAAAATGGGTTGCAAATGGGCATAACTAGAACCACATAAAGTTTACAGGCCTTACAGACATAATCTTGATTATAATTCACACTCTGATGTCACATGGAGACAAAACATAAGTCAACATGGAATAACACCACTGAATTAAAGTTTGTTACAGAGGTTAAGAGGAGTTTTAGCACTCAACAAAGAAATACAAATAACTTGCCTGAAGGCTATTGCAAACATACCCTGTCTCTGGATAAGCAGGGGGAGAGGGAGGGAGGGACAGAAAGATCCTGTAGAGTGAAGGAACAAGTTCAAATTACATGTACTTACAGACACCTTAAGAAGCTATTTTGTAACAACCAGCACTGCACTAATACCTTTCATCCTTCAGCATGGCTTCTGTAACATCCTTTCTCTTAAAATGTCTCTTGTCTCCTTGCGTGACATGTAGAACTTTTCTAAGTCTCCGGATGCGACGAGAACAATACCCTCTGCAACAGAAGACGTTACGGACAAAATGATGCTGCAATTGAAACATTAACTACCTACATTTTGGACAGTCTTCCTTGAAAAATAAACAGGTCTTCAGCCAATAAAATAATTCTATGTTGCTCTGGAATGTGAAATACACTCACTGTGACATTGGACTGTACTTTGGGCCAGTTTAATACAGTTCATATTCTCATAATAAGCTTCTCTACGATCCACCTTCATATTCTAGGTCCCACTCTGCCAGTACCTCTCTTCATTTGGTTTCCCAGTGTGAACTCCCATGCATCTCCTTCCCTGCATACATGTACAACACATGCTTCTCAACTCAAACACCCCCATAATACCAAGAATATGGTATAAACTATTTCGTGGTTTGTTGACCGTGCATTGTGATATACTGGTTCATGTTATACGGCTACAAACTATATTTGTACAAGTTTCACTGTTCCGTTGTTCCTGCATCTCTCTCAGCACCACACCATCTCTTGAACAATCTGTTTTTAAGTTTTTCCTCCATCTAAGTGAACAATTTTGTACCCATACAGAACAAATGACAAATTAATCAGTTAACTCCAAACCCATCCTTGACAAGCTAACAGTCTTACATGGAACCCCAAGGTTCGATAACATACCCTTAAAACTGCACTAGACCATATCAAGAGCCAGATGAAAGCAGTCCACACCCTCTCATCCTATTTCTTTGAGGTTCATTTTAATATTATTAACCCATCTACATCTAGTTCCTCAAAACTGTCTTCCTTCCAGTTATACAAATGAAAATTCTGTATGTTTTTCCCTTTTCTGCCTTCAATGGTACATGCCACACCCATCATATCTCCTCCATTTAATTAATACAATATTTTGTGAAGGTACACAAGATGAAGGTCCTCATTATTCAACTGTTCCCATTCTCCTACTCCCTGCCACCTCTCAAGTCCAAATATTCTCCTCCAACAGTATCTTCAAACATCCACAGATTATATTACTGCCCTAATGTAAATGACCTAGTTTCAAACACCCAGCCAAAAACAAATATTACTATGAGAAAAGTGGTAAACAGTGTTCCCTAAATTCAGTCTGCTCAAATTTTGAGGGAATGCAAATCAGACATGTTACTGTGGCTCTCAAATATTTGAATATTTTTATATTTCTAAACCAGTGGTTCACAAATTTTCCAAAAATCTAGGAGTCACTTAAAACTCCAGGTACCAGAAAGCCAACACGAAGCAAGTTACATACTGAGGACCCACAAATGTTAGTTGCCACCCCATACAATTTAGCTGCCTGTAATTAATTTATTTGCTACCTTTACACTATAATTCTGTCTTTCAATCTGGTGACTACACATGGTCATATACTTTATTGCACTGCCTTTATTTGTAAACCAGCCTCCTTACTAGTGCCTAACAGCTGTTACTTTGGCACACTAACCACTTAAACAAAATGCCATTCCCTTTGTTGGCAACCAACATTCAATACAGTTCACACTACATCACCAATGCACAAACAAAGGTACATAGTTAATACTTTCTCTCAAAAATTTTCTCCTGCAGAAATAACAGTATTTAGAAGTCTTTATAAACTGGCTGCGCCAAACAGTTTAGTACATAAGGGAGATAAGCTCATTCCATAATCTATATGAACTCCTTTTTCCTTTGTTTATTGAACTCAGGAGAAACACTGCTAAAATGTCACCTAGTTTCACATCTTAAACTGATCATACTGTCTCCATTCATTTAAGGTGAATTCTGCAAGCACTCAATTCAGCTTGTTTCGTTAGAACACCAATTATACCTCTGGCATATCACTCATGAAACAGTGATCTGTCGTAACCCACTGATACACAAGTTTAGAGGAGATAAAAAAGTTTGGCAGATCCTCAACAGACAAACCTAAGCATGTTATATAATTCATTCCTTCTTATTTAGTTCAGCAATTTTTTTCTGGATAAAAAATGTTGACAGAAGGAATGTTTTTAATCCAACTGTCTAGTAATGCAGGAATTTCTGTCTGTCGAATTGTGTGGGCTATGACAAACAGCTGTTTCACGAGCGATATGTTTCTTGCAAATATATCTGTAACTAATCACCTAGGTATTCTAAGTAAAATAAAATTACAATTATTGTTTATTTAACAACACTAAACAGCGATTTGTGAACGGGCAGTCGTGGCGAAACTGGAGGTATTATCCCGGAATCTGTCCAGAGGGACTGAGGAAAAACATAAACTTCATGCAGAAATGCTGCTAGCCTGGGCGAGAATTCATCCTAGGCCTCCTAAATACGAAGATGTAGTGTTCACCAGTCCAACGCCAAATTCCGTCTGATTACAATCCCACGAACTCTGCCGGATAGGATTTCTTCTACAGGCCCTCGAAATTTAATGTTACTCTACACAGCGCCAAATTCTAACCTCTAACTACGATACCAATCTTCGTTCCGAATTTCTAAAGTCTCCCCTGAAGACATGCTGTATGAAATGTATACTTCACACAACGAAGGGTATGTAGACGACATTTATAATTCACGTATACACATACACACTAACCTGTATCTTTGATAGTCACTATGGCGTAATCCATGTTGTTGCTGAGCATCTTTGATGATTTTGAGAACTGGTACATATTAAGAAAAAGTAACAAAATACATGACGTTATAAAATCTAAAAGGGAACACAAAGTACTTTAGGGTAGCACACAACAATGCTGTGTAGGTTATGTTTCATCCAAACATATGGCTCAGTCAAGCACATAATTACCATTCAGATTCACCCACAGCCAGTCCCTTCCAAAATATTCACAAGGATACTTTCCACGGTGAAGACGGGTTCTGCTTCTGGTTGAGCATCAACAAATTCTTCGTGATTTTCAACTTTATTTTCATCGGGTGCATCTTCTCGCACAACCATAATTGTTGCTAGCACAGAATGCTGTTTAGTTAAGTACGACAAATTACGCCTCCAAACGTGGAACGTGGCACCTCGTGGTACGTTCAAGTTTCGCCCTTCTCCATGCATCGACATAGAGAAAGGTTTAATGTAATTCTAGGGGATCCGTGAAGACATTCATGTAAGGGTTATTTTGAAGCTACTCATTTTTTAAAATAAGGGAATAATATTTTGTTAAAAAACAATTTAGAAAGTTCCCTAGTTGGTGATATGTTTAAGGTCAAATGATGCAATGCATTTGTTACGTGTGCTACTGGTTTTAGTATCCATCCGAAATCATTTTTTTTTAAATTTATTCTTAATTCCTATCATCCGGACACTATGTTGACTTGAATAAGGAGGTGGGAATCCGCGGTGGTTTTATGAAATCAAAAGGGGTTCCCCGAGCAAAAGATTTAGGGAAAAGTGTGGAAGTCATGCGAATGTACTAGTAGGACAAAGCTATGCAGTAAAATGTACTAGATTATCTGCTGCAAAACCGGTAGAGGAACGTATGAAATAATGAAACGTACATGGAAATGGATAGATTGGTTTTTTTTTCGCAGTAGAGGGTTTGAGTGGCATAGATAACAGTAGGAACTGATATGAAGCTGATCCCCGCATAAGGTCTGTCATGCACAATATGTGCTGGATAACAAATTAATCAAATGCATAAAAATCATAAGCTTGAGAAATATATTGACTTCGTGGCATGTTATTTTGTGGTAGCATCGTTCTTAATGAACCATAATGCTTCTAAGGGAGACTAAACAAAAGTGGCGGCGAAGTGGATACGTTAATATATTTATGGCCGTTAGTTTATAGAAGATTATAATTGTGGACTGGGTACTACGATTTTGGTTGTCCACACCATTTTTTTACTGTTTTGTGCCCGGATGTTGAAAGTAAATATTGACGTAGACATTCAAAGTTCGTGACGTTAAGATTAATGTGTAGACATATGATTTTGTACAATGGAAAAATTGAATAAAGTACCTAAATTAGATGAATGGAAGATTCGCAAAAAACATACATTTTATGAAAGCAAGTTGTTTTAATTCTTTTTTCGGCTATTTGTTTCATCACTTGAACACATATTTTAGAAGAAAAATGTCACTGACGATTGCGCATTGTTTATCCAGTTGTTAGGCATTTTGCAATTTGCAGCAGGAAACACTACTTGTATTTGGCTTTAATTGTATTTTTATTTTATAGTCCATCCAGTCACACATGTGACACCAGACACAAACTTCACTACACACTACATGCATTTCATTGAGTATTGTGCAAAAAGTCACACATTGATTTAGTTAAAATATTAGTATGTTCTTTGACAAGGGTAATCAAATACTAAGATAATAAAAGTATGCATAGTGATAAATAACTGTTAGTAATATTCAGTAAGATATTCATCGACAGAGTTAAAAATGTGTTGGGGCGAAAAAAATTTGTACTTTCTTGTAAATTCCTATATCTTTTTTAGTTTCATTAGTTTATTTGCATAATTTTATACCCAAATTTGCAACAATATTTCTAATAATTCTGCAGAGTTGCGACATGAAGATGTGATTTATGGTGTATACAATGGTTATGGATTTCTTCCTTCAATATTTAACTTTACATAACATGTAACTTCACTTGTATAGAAACATGGCACTGGGAGTTTATTGTGGTCTCTAAAAGATGCATACTGGCAACAGTTTGGCCTGCTTTACTAATTTTACTTATAACCCATTTTCAAATTTAAATAGACTTTTGCTTTCAGGCTCACCACTACACCAAGGTCAAACCATATCTCAACATGAGTATGTGCAAGTACATGCTTCTTAAGATACATGAACTTGTTACACCCTTTAGAGAATTTATCATATTTATCATGGTCCCCTATAATTTGATCTTTCCAAAAGAATTGATCTGTGTGGTTATGCTCTGTAGCCAGAACAGAGGTAAGGTAATGAAATCTGATGTAACAGAGTATCAAAATGCCTACTTTAGTGAAAGTGCATATTATATTGTAGTCTCCCACCATTTACAGTTAAGGGTTGTTATTCTCAGAACTCCTTTTCCTTTTTATTCAAGAAACATTCTATTTTCAGACTTTTTCACAAAGTTCAGAACTGTGGTGTTACTTAGTACTGGAGAATTTGATGTTTGTTGGACCGTGCATCATCGTGATAACTGAAGAATAAAAACCAACTAGATGCCACTTATTATTTTATTGTATTTCTTATAGGCTCAACATGTTACGGGCACTACTATGCCCATCATCAGGAGCTCGCAACTGTAATGTTCATTACCACATTGGTCGTTTCGTTCTTGGTTTGTTGTAGGTTGCAGGTTAGGTGCCGCTAGGCTGGAGTAGTGTCCAGGCTGCAGGCTAAAGCACGAGTAAGCAGAGTCGTGCTTTAGCCTGCAGCCCAGACATTACTCCAGCCTAACCACACCTATCCTCCAACATACAACAAACCAAGAACGAAACGACCAATACGGTAATCAACAATATAGTCGTGAGCTCCTGATGATGGGCATAGTAGTGCCTGAAACATGTGGAGCCTATAAGAAGTACAATAAAATAATAAGTGGCACCTAGTTGGTTTTTATTCTTCAGTTAGTACTGGAGCTTTGGATATTTGCATTAGTGACTGCTTTGGTATTATTTACATCAATGCTTGAAAGTGTGTCTATGTGGTGAAAATGGCTTACTGTCTTTAGGGACAGGTATTTATAGTTTATCAGGGCTGGGCTGATGCCATGTGGGCCAGAAGCTGAATACTTCAGATGTGGGATGACAGTACAGTACAGAAAAGGGAATGCATAGTGTTCAGTGTCAAGGAATGCAAAATTACACTAAAATTATAAAGTGGCTTTAATGGTGCAAAATATACATTTTTCTTTTAAGATACATATTTTGATATTCAATGAAAATAATAATATATTTAGTAATGTTATGTTGGTTTATACACAAACTGATGATGGACTATACATGATCAACTTACAAGTCCCATTGCCACAGGCATGCTGAAGAGTTTGTATAAGCATATTGTTATTGTCCACAGTTGGATGATTTAAGACTACTAGAAACCATTATTTCTTTTATTAATTCCAAAGTACACTCTGAAAACTTGAACTACATTTTATTATGTTTCACAAAGAGTGGTGGTTTTCTTACAGCCAGGAATGTGTGTTGAAAGAGTTTACATCTGAAAACTGAATGTAAGCTCATTCAACTGGGAATACTTTTAAAATGAATAATAAAATGTAACGCACCAATTTCTACAGGATTCTATATGCTGTAGAATATGTCAAATATATGGGGACTAAAAAGAGAATAAAAGAGGTTTCAGAAATAGCAACGCCAATAATTAAAGAGTCTATCCAGTACAACAGTGTCATATTACTGTTTATCAGAACCTGATCACAAGTCATGAAATTTTTAGAAAATTCAAGTTCCTCACAGGATTTTTCCTTGTATAATAGACATTTAACAAAGCTGCCTGTTGCAAGATTTAACTTCCGCCAAGCAGTGTTGCTGAGAATACGAGTCTTCTGGGATGTAATACTGTCACTGGGTGAGTAGTTCTTGACATTCAGAAGGATCACAGTGTCTCATCTTAAGGGTCATGCGCTCCTAAAAATTGTCAGTACTGCTCACTCAATAACATAGCATTATATTCCTGAAGACTTTTTAATCAGAAGCTGACTGTTCATAAATTAAGCAATGTTTTTAAGCAGAATGATTTCAACATTTACTTATGTGATTACAGTGTAACAATTCCATAATTATTGCTACACAGAAATTTAGGGTCTAATAGGTAGGCATTACTGGAATAAAAACCACTCTGACCTGAAGTAACACCATTACTACTTATGCAGCAATTGCAGATATACTCAGGTTTCACTACCTGTATTCTAAAATCAAGCAAAGATATTTATGGTGATCTTAACAGTGTTAGTAAACGTATTGATAAATTCTACACATTATCTAAAAAAGAAGGTATGACAAATCACTATACAATATTGATTAAAGTTTGAATACAATGACCATAGTTAACATAAGAGTCCAACAGAAAGTCACGTATCTCAGATACCAATTGTATTTAAAAAAAGTGCAATATGACAGACACTTGCCACCATACGGGACAAACATGGCATTGTGCTTCATCTGTTACTCTGTGATTTGATTTTATAGATATAAGTAAGTCCTCAGATAATGGTGACTGATGATATTTTCACAAAAGTGATGCTTTGACATAATAACCTTGAATAAGGGGATGCACGAATCCTGTAGGCCTGGTTGCCCAAGAGATTTTTTGTACATGTCATGTCACCCTTCTGGTTCCAAGAATTTCATGGTGGCTCCAAAATTTATTGAAATTTGTTGGCCCCTGGTTCAGTATAAACACCAATTCCTCCATTCCTTTTATCAATCACAATTTTGGAACTTTGAGTTAGTCACAGCCATGAACATACAATTAAGTCACTTTGGCTGGCATACGTGTGTCATCAAGAAACAATGCCATTTCAGAAGCATTATTCGTGTGTTTACACAACAAATATTGGTTTTTTCATTCTTATAATAAATATTTACTTGTAATCAATGTTACAGCACTAAAAAGAAGGATCAGTGACAGACAAAATGTGGAGAAAAGGCAAAGGAACTTGTTAGCTGTGTAAATAATGGTTTGAAAATATTTTGGACAGTGTCCAGGAAAGTAACTCCAACTTGTAACCTGTGGGAATACAGTGCAGATAACAATGCACGTTGCTGGAAAGCATTAATATCACTACCTGAGGACTTCTCTATTCTACTCTCTCTGGTCAAAATTGCACGGGGGCAGTTCCCCCCCCCCCCCCCCCCCCCCCCCCCCCCCCCCCCCCCCCTCCCCCCCCCCCACCCCTACCCTCCCCCCCCCCAAATTTCTTATCTAATTACAAACTTCTAAAAAAAAACAACA